>Ga0182030_10004499_pt1 | contig 29714 bp, 28 predicted proteins | sample 812S3MmetaG_FD_121299 | JGI IMG/M metagenome (GOLD analysis project Ga0182030, IMG submission 121299) | Permafrost microbial communities from Stordalen Mire, Sweden - 812S3M metaG (Illumina Assembly) | ecosystem: Environmental > Terrestrial > Soil > Wetlands > Permafrost | place: Sweden...
AAACCAGGAGCAATTATTGTTGATGGCAATGTGGCAATTGAGGATCAAATAATCTGTTCAGTTAATGAAATTGGCCTAATTGGTGAGCACAATCAGCAAAATGTATGTGCTGCAATAACTTGCATTTGGCAAATCTCTAAAGATAAATCAGCAATTGCTCGAGTAATCAAGAACTTTACTGGCTTAAAGTATAGGATTGAATTTTTAAGAGAAAAAAATGGAGTTAAATATTATAATGATTCTTTTGCATCAGACCCTGACGCTTCTGCAGCTGGAATGAAAGCGATTACTGACCCAAAGGTATTAATAGTTGGTGGTTTTGATCGAAATTTAGATCTCAAAACTCTAACTGACGCGATCATAGCCGAGGAAGACAAGAATCTTCTCCGTAAATTAGTCATAATCGGTGCTAGCTCAACTAGATTAGCCAAGGCATTAAGTGACCAAAGTTATACAAACTACCAAGTTTTAGATACTAAAGACATGGTTGAGATTGTTAAAGTAGCAACAGATTTTGCGCAAAATGGAGATGCAGTACTTCTCTCACCTGGATTTGCTAGTTTCGATATGTTCAAAAATTTTGAAGAACGAGGAAGAGCTTTTTACGAAGCAGTAACTAACCTATGAATAAGTACAACAATTTTATTTTTAAGAACTATGAATTCGACGATACGACAAAGAATTTAAGATTTTACTACAGCTATGACGGAATCTTAGATTTTTGTGAGACTTATAAATTTGATTTTGAATTTGCTAGTTATGACCCTGAAGCACTCCATAGAGCAATCTTTTCTTTGTTTATTATATCTGGTATTTCTTATTTTAAAGCCTATCTCGCTCCAAATATTATTATTGAAAATGGTGAATTGACTGAAGATGACTACAAGTTTTTTAAAAATGTTTATCAAAAAGGGCTTGGTGAATTTTTCTATGTTAACCACTTGGATGTTAACACCGACATTAACTTTCCAAAAGATAACCTCGTATCTAAACCAAAAATTGAGTTTGAAAATTCTGGACTTTTATTAGGTATTGGCGGTGGTAAAGATTCGCTTTTATCATATGAATTTTTAAAAGACTCAGGGCTTGATCTAGTGACCTGGAGTTTAGATCATCGAGAACAACTCGAACCGTTAATAGAAAAAATGGGATCTAAACACTACTTTGTTGAGAGGCAGTGGGACAGACAGTTACACAAGCTAAATGAGCAGGATGCATATAATGGACATATTCCGATTTCGGCTATCTTTGGTCTAATGGGTGTTGTTTTGGCAATACTAACTGGCAGGAAAGAGGTTATTGTATCCAATGAACAATCATCTAACGAATCAAGTTTAGTCTATCAAGGAGTTGAAATTAATCATCAGTATTCCAAAAGTTCGCAGTTTGAGAAATCACTCCAGCAATATTTAAGAGCAAATTATGGCGATTCACTAAATTACTATTCATTTCTTAGACCACTAAGCGAAGTATATATTGCTGAACTATTCGCAACCCATTATTTCGATAAATATAGATCAGTATTTAGTTCATGCAATAATGCATATAATGATCAAAGCCACAGCATTTATTGGTGCGGAAAGTGTTCTAAATGTGCTTTTATTTTTCTAGCATTTACCCCTTTTATTGATCGCCATAAACTCGAAGAGTTGTGGCATAAAAATCTGATACTTGATGCCGATTTAGATCAGATATATCAACGAATAATCGGGATATCTGACCATAAACCTCTTGATTGCGTCGGTGAGATAAAAGAATCTAGAGCAGCTATGAGATTGGCTCAAAGTATTTATCCAGAATTGAAAAAATATCAGTTTGATTTACCTGCGAGTTACGACTATCGAGAATTAGCAAATTCAGATGATATGCCAAAAAACATGTCTGAATTGCTAATAGCCAAGATTAAAATATAATAGTGTGTACAGCTAAACGAGCTTTTTGAAAATTTAAGAAAAGGTTAAAAAATGAAAAAACTTATTTTACTAGTATTGATTGTTTTAGCACTTGCCTTTTTGGCTCTTGGTATTTACTATCTTATAACTCCGGCAGGATCACTAATTCACGCACTACCAGGCTATGCCAAAGGAGTGTCACGCAAACATAGCAAACATGGCATTGCCAGTGTCATTGTTGCTTTGGGTTTTGGCATACTTGCCTGGTTTTATAGTGCTAAAAAATAACTTAATAGATTAGGTAAATTGAGTAGGCGATTCCAGCCAGAACACAGTATATTGCAAATGGTGTAAGTGTTTTGGTTTGAAAATACTTAACTAAGAAACGAACAGATATATATGCTGCAATTGCTGCGGATAATGATCCAGCAAGGATAGCTACTCTGATCGACCTTTCTCCTGCGGAGAAGACTGTAGGAAGTTGCAAAATTGCGGCAGCACCAATTACCGGAGTAGCTAATAGAAAACTAAATCTTGCGGCTGCCGCGTTGTCTAGCCCGAAAAATAAACTTCCAGCCATCGATGAACCTGATCTTGATATGCCTGGTAGTAGAGCGAATGCTTGGCCAATTCCTATGAAAACAGATTTAGGAAAACTTAGTTTTGCTATTTCAGTATCTGTTTTTGAACTAGAATAATTTTTCTGGTTAGCAGTTTTTCGTAGTTTTTCGGCGATAAATAGAATTATTCCATTGATAATCAAAAACATCGCCGCTATTTTAGCCGATGCGAACAGTTTGTTTATCGAATCCTTAAAAAGTAATCCGATAATTCCGGCTGGAATTGTGGCAACAACTAATAACCAGCCCATTTTTGCATAAGTGTCGGTTTTATCTACTACTCTAGCCTTCAATGATCTGCCTAGTCCCTTGATGATAAGTTTCCACTCCTTGAAGAAGAATAAGAACAGTACGATTGCAGTTGCAAAGTGAGTTGCTACAAGGAAGGTTAGAAAAAATGGCTGATTTTGGTTTAAATTCCAATTGAGAAGTTTAGGAATGATTACACTATGCCCAAGGCTTGATATAGGAAAAAGTTCGGTTATACCTTGGATTAAACCAATAATTATGGCTTGGAAAATTGTAATCATCTACATCTAAGAATACAACAAATACTTAAAATTGAACTCGTTTAGGTTAGAATATATCTAATAGAGATGGAGAGGTGGCCGAGTGGTTGAAGGCGCTGCTCTCGAAAAGCAGTATATCTTTATTGGTATCGTGGGTTCGAATCCCACCCTCTCCGCCAGATAGTTTGTGAAACTTTTTAGAATACCAGAAACATCGACAGAGACAGCAAGGAATTGAACGAAGACCTTAATTTGTTTCGACTTGAACTTTTCTACGAAGAAATATATATCTCAACCCCACCAGCGCGATTTTGCCGACTATTTTCTTTGGAGTACGAGTAAATAGCTCTGCTCCTTCTTTAAGAGCAGCTTTTGCGTAAACCAGTCTGTTCAAAATTGTAGGTGCAACTTGACTCGATGCCTGATCAAAATCTTCTCTTATGTCTACAAACGAGTCTAAAAGATAACCAAACCTACTCCACGTATCTACCCAGCGATTAAATTTTTCTCTAGCTTCGCTATCATCTGTATTATTATGTTCTAAGTGTAATAAAGAAGAAAATATGCCTGACTCTGCAATCCTTACTGCTACCACACTTCTTGCCTTTGTCGCATTACGTTGCTCTTCGGTTAACAAAGAAACTTTACTAAGCTGTCTGGCAATTTTAGATTTTTTCTCTTCAGATTGTCTTACTAAATAATTTATTGTTCTTACCTGAACATCTTTATTTAAATCTTCTCTGACATGACCTTTAGCTATTGCATCAAAGGACTCCTCTAAATTACTCTTCTCCACATCCACCAGATGATCTACTAGCATGGAAGCACCAATTATAACTAGCCAATCATAATCTTCTTGTGGACTTAAGTGAACGCCAAACGCTTCTGCAGAGTTTCGAAAAAGATTCCGTGCTCCGCCATGACTTATTCCGTCTTCAGGTGGCTCAGGGAATGTATGTGATTTCTCTATGCCTGATTCCTGGGGAAGAGGAGATGATTCTTGCATAAACATAGTTTACCATAAAACATTCTAATAGTCAATATATTGTATTTGAAGCTTGTGTGCTGAATAGAGTTCAATTTGTCTCATTTTCAGATACAATAACGCAAGAAATGAGACAAAACCAGTACTGATTCACATTGCCAGCAGGGAGTACAAAGGCTTAATCAGGGTTGAAAGTTCCAGACCCTAGGGCCCGCCAATATTTTTTGTATATAATTAAAATACATGGAATTATTTATCACTAAACGCAAATATAGTCGAAACACTAGCATTTTATTTAATTTACACTCAATCGATCATCTTATGAATGATATAGTTCAAAAGGCTCCTAAATTGCTCAAAAACAAAATTAAGAAATGGAGAGAATATGGAAGATAGTGTTTTTACTAAAATAATTAAAAAAGAGCTTCCTTGTCATAAAGTCTATGAGGATGATTTGACGATTGCCATTATTCCTTTGTATCCAATTGCACTCGGACATGTCTTAGTTATACCTAAAGTCCAAGTTGATCAATTCTATGATCTAGCCGAGAAAAATTACATCGCTTTAATGGAAACTGTTAAGAAAGTTGCTAAGAGAATGAAACAAGTATTGCAAACTGAGAGAATCGGCTTACAAGTAATTGGGTTAGATGTACCCCATTGTCATATTCATGTGGTGGCATTCAATACTATCGAAGAATATAAACAGTTAGCTGACGAATCGCAACCCGTAGATGACCAGATGCTTGCAGATATGGCTAGTAGACTTGCGTTCTGATTGGTATAATCATCCACTAGATGAGCAATTTTGTAATCTCAATACTATTTGCACTAGGAACCGGTGCTTGGATTTATAGCCGACTAATGAGGACTACTGGCAATAATAAGAAGAGCTCTTTGATTGCTGCGATAATTGCTGGGGTAATTATTTGCCTGATCCTTGATTTTATCCTAGGAAGCATCATTAAAAAGAACTAGCTTTTAAGTATCAACTGCTTTTATTTAACGGAAGAAGATAGTATTATAATGCTATGAACGAGGTGGGTTTAGGAAAGGCCCTACAGTTAGCTAGACTATCTAAAGGTTTAACACAACAACAGTTATGTCAGAGAGCTGATCTTAGCTATTCGACTTTAGCAAAGATTGAACGTGGTGCGATAAAGGCTCCATCCATTTTTACGATTCAAAAAATAGCTAGTACTTTGGGCCTTGAGCTCAGTGAAATATTAGAAAACGTATCTGGCATCAACCCATCAGCTAAGAAAACTTCGAGATCCGGGATCAAGTTTGTATATTTAGATATTAATGGTTGCTTAGTTCGTTTTTATCACCGTGCATTTACAAAAATCGCATATCAATTTGCGATTAGTTCTGAGGATGTTGAGACCACTTTTTGGCATTATAATGATGCCGTTTGTAACGGTGAAATATCTTTAGAAGAATTTAATAAAAAATTATCTGAAGATCTGAAAATTGGTCTAATAAATTTTAAGGATTATTACCTAAGTTCTGTTGAGGCAACACCTGGCATGAACGAACTAGTCGGCCGAATATCTACAGATTATAAAATTGGTTTAATTAGTAATATCATGCCTGGATTTATTGATGCACTCAAAGATAAGAATTTAATTGCTGATGCAACGTATGATTCGATTGTTGACTCGTCTGTCGTCAAGTCGTTAAAGCCAGAACTAAAGATATTTCAAATAGCCGAGAAGTTGGCAGGTGTGTCGACTAATGAAATCCTGTTAATTGACGATTCTAGAAGTAATTTAGCCGCAGCGGATAAATTAGGATGGCACGCTATATGGTTTAACGATACTGATTCTAAAGATAGTATTGCCCGAATTAAAACTGCTCTTGAGATTAACTAGTGAGAAAAAATCGTGATCTGTTGATTTAAGTTTTCAGAATTAATCTTAGCAATTGCCAGATCATTTTTCGATTCTTTGATTAAATCAGTCGGGGCTTTATCCAGATAGGCTTTATTTGCTAAACGAGACTCCAAGTTCTTAATAATGGTTACTTGATCTTGCCACTGTTTTTTTAGTGAGCTTATAAAGCTAGTAATTTCTCGTGAAGAGATGTTTATCCAAACGTTTTTTGTCGATTGTAGCTTGAGCCCCTGCCCTGCCTCAACTGATTTTATTGAACTTAGCTTGGCCAGACCAGATAATACTGCTGATTGTTCGCTAATTATATGGTTATTAATTTCTAGGTTTATCTTAGTAGCGTTTCCAAGGGTTGCCTTAACTAGCCTTATTTCATTAATTAAATTAATGAGAGTTTGAAAATCATTTTCTGATGCTTTAGGATCAAGTTTTAACTTTGGCCAGCTACTACTAGCTAGTAATTGTTGATTATCCCATCGAAGATCATTCCAGATGGCTTCAGTTACAAAAGGTGCGAAAGGGTGAGTTAATTTTAAGATATTGTGGTAGCAATAGCTTAAAACCGAGTCATTGATTTGTAGTTTCGAGCACTCAACGTACCAATCTGCGAAATCATTCCAGACAAGTTGGTAGATTTTATCAAATGCTTCACTGTATCTGTAATCATCAAGTAATTTGGTTACTAGTTTTGTTGTATTGACTAGTTTAGCTAGTATCCAATGATCTTGTGCGGATATAGGTCTCGGATCATTACTATAAATAAAGTCTTGGTCAATTTTAGAGTCGATGAACCTAGCTATATTCCATAATTTGTTTGCGAAATTTCTTCCCTCTTCAACTCTTCTAATATCAAAACCTCTGTTTATTCCAGCACTTCTGCCTATAATCAAGCCAATCCTAACAGCATCAGAGCCGTATTTTTCGATTAACGGGACTGGGTCGACTACATTGCCGACTGATTTACTCATCTTTGAACCATCATCAGCTAATACATATCCGTGAATATAAACATTTTTAAATGGTACTTCGCCGGTAGTGTAAATTCCTAACATGATCATTCGACACACCCACTGGTATAAGATTTCCCCGCCAGTCTCCATCAACGTGAGTGGATAGAACTTCTTGAAGTATTCACTGTTTGGATAGTCCAACACCGTGTAGGGCCACTGTCCACTTGAAAACCAGGTATCAAATACATCTCTGTCACGTGAATAGGTCTTGTCATTAATAGTAATCTCGTCTAGATCAATCCTTTCGTCGAATATCCAATCTTTAGGATCCGAATTGTTTTGGAAGGCTGGAATCGGTATTCCCCAAGCAATTTGTCGGCTTATATTCCAATCACGAATATTTTCCAGATATTCTATTGATTGGCTAAGTTTGGCTGATGGATAAAACTTAACCTCTGACTTCTTAAGATGCTCAATCGCTTTCTTTGCCAAGGGTTTCATGCTAATGAACCATTGTTTACTCAGTAATGGTTGGATAATTGTGTGACATTTATAGCAGTGCCCCACCCTATTAGTATGAATCTCTTCTTTCTCTAACAAACCTAATTTATTTAAGTCTGTAATAATCTTATCTCGAGCTTGATCGGTATCTAGACCCAGATAACTTTTAGGAATTTTCCCATCCATTTTGCCGTGGGTATTTATTACATTTATCATCGGTAGATTATGTCTTTGCGCAAGATCATAATCGTTAATGTCATGGGCGGGCGTGATCTTAACTGCCCCAGTTCCAAAATCTGATTCAACCATCGGATCAGACAATATTGGGATTTCACGGTTAGTAAGTGGCAATATTACGGTCTTTCCAACCAATTTTAAATATTTTTTATCTTTTGGATTTACAGCTACAGCAGTGTCCCCTAGCATAGTTTCGGGTCTAGTTGTCGCTACAGTTATAAACTCCGAACTATCTTTAATTGGATATTTTAAATACCATAGCTTTCCTTTTTGATTTTTATAAACAACTTCGATATCACTAAATGATGTCCCGTGAAAAGTACAGTAGTTAACAATTCTCTCACCTCTGTAAATAAGGCCATCATTCCACATTTTTTTAAATGTTAAATAAGCCTGATCGACCACTTTCTTATCTAATGTATAAACGAATTTATCCCAATCAGCCGAGATACCCATCATCTTTAGTTGGTTTAACATTTTATGTTTGTTTGCGTCGACAAAATCCCATACCTGCTCATATAGTTGTTTGCTGGTGAAATCAAACCTTGTTTTACCCTGTTTGTTGAGCTTGGCTTCATATACTACCCAAGTTTCAAATCCAGCGTGATCTGCACCTGGAACAAATACAGTATCCCTGCCCTTCATCCTATTATATCTAGCGGATATATCCTCTATAGCAACTGTTAACTCATGGCCTAGATGAAGATTTGCGTTGGCATTTGGAGGTGGTAATACAATACTAAAATATTCTTTTGAATTATTGGTTGATTTAAATGCTCCAGAATCTAACCATTTTTGGTAGATTTTTGTCTCATATTCAGCTGGATTATAGTTCTTGTCTAATTTCATAAAATCTAAGTTTACGATAACATGTTTTTGGTCTTTTTAACAGCTTCCTAAGGTGTTAATTGATTCACGTGAACTTGCTCATGGCTACATTGATAGATTTGGTTGGATAGGAAGCGAGTACGGATCGGATAAGTTAATATCAAGTTTAGCCTGATAGTAACCCAAGCAAGCAATCATTGCCCCATTATCAGTACATAATTTAGGGTCGGTATACTCAACTTTTATAGGAAAACGATTTTCTATCTGTTTTCGTAGCTCAGCATTACTAGCGACGCCACCAGCTATTACAAATGACTTGGGGAGATATTCTTCATAGGCTATTAAAGCTTTATCTACTACTGACTCAACGGCGATACGCTGAAAGCTAGCAGCAATATTGGCTTTTTGAGCTAAATCTAGCCGCTCTGAGAGCATATAACTAGGGAAACGGTAATCTTCACCAATTAGTTCTTGTGAAAGTCTCAGTACCGCTGTTTTTAAGCCTGAGAAGCTAAAATCGTATTTAGACATCTTAGATTTTGGTAGATTAAATCTATATGGATCTCCAGACAAGGCTACTTCTGCAATACTTGGGCCACCAGGGTAGGGTAGTCCAATAATCCTAGCTACTTTATCAAAGGCTTCGCCGATGGCATCGTCTCTAGTTTGACCAAGTAATTTATACTCAAAATGATTCGTAAAAAATACTAATTGACTGTGGCCGCCACTGACGATCAAAGCTAGCATCGGAAAATCTGGCTCGGAAGAGGGAAGTTTGTATCCATCTAACTTCGTGTGAGTAATAAAGTTTGCATAAACATGTCCAGCAACGTGATTTACTGCATATAAGGGTTTATTTTTGGTGATCGCAAGGGTTCTAGCCGTCATAACACCAATTAGCAAACAACCTCCTAAACCGGCTCCATAAGTTACGGCAATAGCATCTATGTCTTGCCAACCTAAACCTGAGCTATCTATAGATTCCTCAATAACCGGTATGATCGAATCAATATGACTTCTTGCTGCAATTTCAGGCACTACACCTCCGTAATAACGGTGTAGTTCAAGACTACTGGCAACTACGTTTGAAAGCATTGTCTTGCCGTCAACTACAATTGAAGCACCAGTTTCGTCGCAACTAGATTCTATTCCTAAGACGTTCATTTTAAGAGTAAGTATACTATAATTAAGATTGCTATGAACCCAAGAAGAATTGTAAAAAAAGTTGTTCCAATTAAGTTATTTAGTATGATCGAACCCACTGGTCACTTACTAGAAGCGATATTCGCTCAACTTATTTACCGATTTCCCGCCAAAGATTTAAAAGTCATAGGTGTAACCGGTACTGATGGCAAGACTAGTACCTCAACGCTTATCCATCAGTTACTTGTTAGCAATAATTTAAAAGCTGCGATGATGACAACCATTTCTATTGACTACGGCGACGGGAAAGGATCAATCCCAAATCCGACTAGACTAACTACCGTTAATGCCTTCGAACTTGCTAAATCTCTAAAAAAAATCAAGAAATCTGGTGCACAATGGCTAGTATTAGAAACCACAAGTCATTCTTTGGCTCAGCATCGAGTTTGGGGAATTCCTTATTCAATAGCGGTGATGACTAATATCAATCACGAACACCTTGATTATCATAAAACCTTTGAAAATTACTTAAATGCAAAGAGGCAGTTATTTGTTAGAACCAATTCAAACAAGAGAGGCTATCGAGTCGGAATCATCAACGCAGAAGATAAGAATGCCGATATATTTATAAATAGCATCAAAAGACCAATTACTTATGGAATTGATCAAGGAGACATTACTGCCACTGATATTAAGATGAACTCAACAGGAAGTACCTATAAGGCAAAAATTGAAAAAGATATTTACAATATAAATTGTCACCTGCCGGGAAGTTTTAATATTTCTAACTCTTTAGCTGCTGTTTTAGTTGGCAGGACGATCGGTTTGAGTAAAGCTCAAATAGAGCAGGGAATCACTGATTTAAAATCTGTAGAAGGTAGAATGACCTATGTTGATGAGGGACAAGACTTCGGACTGATTGTCGATTATGCACATACACCAGAGAGTTTCGAGGTGATTTTTAGGGAAATCAATAAGTTCTCTAAAGGGAGACTTATCTGTGTTTTTGGAAGTGCAGGGAGACGAGATGAGGCAAAACGCGCGGCACAAGGGAAAATAGCAGGAAAATTTTGCGATATAGTCATCGCTACCGAAGAGGATGATCGTGATATCGATGGTCAAGAAATTTTAGAACAGATAGCTTCAGGTGCAATTGAATCTGGTAAACAACTAAATAAAGATCTATTTTTGATACATGACCGAAATAAAGCCATCGAGACGGCAATTAATATGGCCAAACCTAATGATGTAGTATTACTTCTTGGCAAAGGCCATGAAAAGTCAATTTTATCTAATGGTCCTGAAGCTGCAAACCTAAGACATTTACCTCAAGATGACACTGACTCTAGAAGAGTTGTGAAGACTTCCTTTGATGAAGTCGTATCGGCACGAGACTATCTAAAAAAACTACTAGCTTCTTAATTCAAGTGTTAAACATTTAATACCGCCACCACTTTTTCGAAATTCAAGAATTGGGCTAGCTATTACTTCGAACCCGGCCTGTCTATATTTTTGTAGCAAAGACTGGTTAGCGTCGCTGGTGATGATCGTCTTTCCATCGCTAACTGCATTGAGTCCAAAACCTTGTGCTTCTTCTAGGGTGGCTTCGATACAGTTTGGAATTTTGCTTCTTAATAATTTCTGACTTGCTTCGTCCAGAGCACCCGGGTAAAAGGCAACAGTATCATCATTTAAAACAGCAAGACTAGTATCTAGATGATAAAAAAATGGATCTACTATTTTTAGGGAAATAACTTCACGCGAGAAAAAACTTTCTAACTCCTGGTGACTCTTCGGGTCACTTCTAAATCCATAGCCAGCGATAATTTTCTGACCACATGCCATAGTGTCACCTCCGCCTTCGAAAATATGGGTTGATTGTAGGATTTGATCATATCCGTGTGCACTAAACCACTTGTGATATTGTTCAGATTCAGGTTGTCTCTCAGGGTACCTAAACCTTGACAGCATAATCTTTCCGTCAATCATTAGGCAGCAATCAGTTGCAAAAACCATATCAGGTAGATGTTCTACGGGATCAATCAGTTGTACATTCCATCCAAGTTGATCTGTATAAATGTGATAGAGTCTCTGCCATTGTTCATCAGCTGTCAGATCACTAGGCTGATCTGTCAATTTCATCCAGGGATTAATTTCATATTCGATATCGAAGTATTTTGGGGAACACATTAGAATATTTTTTGTCATGCCATTGAATTATATCAAACCGTAATCTATTAATACTTGACATTAGAACTAGCAGTCAGCTATGATGAGTGCTAAAGTTAGCAGATAAAAAATCCTTTGCTAATAAAATTTGTTACATAATTTAGGAGTTTATATGAGTGTTAAAATTCAACCGCTACCAGATTATATAGTGGCTCAGCCTGAGTCTGCTGAAACCAAAACTACTAGTGGTATATTATTGACAGAAAATGCTCAAGAGAAACCTAAAGTCGCAAAAGTTTTAGCTATTGGCAATAATGTAAAACAGTTAAAAATTGGCGACAGAATCATCTATAAAAGTTACTCTACAACCGATTTAAAACTCGGTTTAGACGAATATATTTTAGTTAAAGAAGAAGACGTACTAGCTACGGTCAAATAATTTAAACAGGAGCGATAGATATGTCTAAAAAAATATTTTATGACGATGATGCTAGAAGGAGAGTTTTAGGTGGTGCTAAAATTTTGTTTGATGCTGTTAGAACTACTATGGGGCCTAAAGGTCGTAACGTAGTCATTGGAAAATCATATGGCAACCCTACGGTTACGCATGATGGTGTATCTGTCGCTAAAGCTGTTGATATAGCTGATGTTGATGACGATACCTTAGGTTATAAAATTGGAGCCGAGTTAATTAAACAAGCAGCCAATAAGATGAACGATGTTGCTGGAGATGGAACTACAACAGTTACAGTTTTGACCTATCATATTCTCCAGGAATCGAACAAGTTAATAGCTGCTGGACATGATCCAATGCTACTACGCAGAGGCTTAGAACAAGCTGCACAAGAAGTTATAAAAAATTTAGATAAGCTAACTGAAGATGTCCAGGGAAAGAAGAACCGGGTAGCAGAAGTAGCTACTATTAGTGCAGGCGATCCAGAAATTGGTAAATTGATCTCTGAAGTTATTGCTAAAGTCGGTAAAGAAGGAGTAGTTACTGTCGAAGAAGGTCAAGGGTTAGCTTTAGAAAGCGAAGTTGTTGAAGGATTCACATTTGATAGAGGTTTTGTAAGTTCGTATATGGTTACTGATACCACTAGAATGGAAGCTGTTTATGATAAGCCAAGTATTATAATCACCGATAAGAAAATTAGCTCGGTTTCCGAATTTTTGCCAATTTTAGAGAAATTAGCAACCGCCGGAAAAAAAGATTTGGTTCTAATTGCTGAAGATGTTGAAGGTGAAGCTCTCGGAACTTTAATACTAAACAAGCTAAAAGGTACTTTCAATACTATAGCAATCAAGGCTCCATCATTTGGCGATCGTCGAAAGGATATTTTGAATGACATAGCTATTTTAACCGGTGCAACAGTGATTTCAGAAGAGTTAGGGCATAGTTTCGAGACCGCTGATTTATCAATGATTGGTAGTGCACGCAACGTAATAGTAACTAAAGATGAAACTACAATTATAAAAGGTGCTGGTTCGGCCAGTGAGATGAAAGATCGTATTGCTCAAATTAAAGCACAAATCATTTCCTCAACTAGCGAGTATGATAAAGAGAATTTAGAAAAAAGACGCGCTGCTTTATCTGGTAGAGTTGCCGTAATCAAGGTTGGTGGAGCTACTGAAACTGAAATTGAGGAAAAAAAGTTCAGAGTAGATGACGCTGTTGCCGCTGTTAAAGCAGCGCTCGATGAAGGGATAGTAGCTGGCGGAGGAGTCACCCTTCTTAACATTAGCAAGAATATTACTAGTAGTGGTACCGATAGTTTTTCGGCCGGTAGGTTAGTTCTAAAAAATGCTTTGACTCGTCCATTTTTTGAGTTAATGAACAACTCTGGCCTAAATCCTGATCAATGGTTACCTAAAATATTTGAATCCAAAAATGGGCAGGGGATAGATGTTAACAATCCAACTGGATTAGTCGATCTAAAAGCGGCTGGAATTGTTGACCCAACCAGAGTCACGAAAGAAGCTATTCAAAATTCAGTCTCAATAGCTGGAACGGCCATTACAATGGGCGCTTTAGTAGTTGATGTCCCTGAACCAAAGTCCTCAGCCCCAGATATGGGTGGAATGGGCGGCGGCATGGGAATGATGTAGAGTTTTAAGCTGTTTTTTGTGTAAAATAGTTTATTTCATTTACTACATCTAACAGGGCCTGAGCTTTTAGTTTCTCGTCTGGAATCTGTTGAGCAATTTCGTAAGCTGTCTGAATCATTGATTGATCATCAGATGCTTGAATCATCATAAGTAGTGTTTTAAATTTCTCTTCGGGTTTTTGATCAAGGTGATCAACAAGAGGGAACAATTGTTCTAGAGCATTTTTCTTTATGGTAATTAAACCTTGATTTTGGGACAAATTAATATCGGTACTAACTGGATTTGGCAAACCAATCCCTGGAGTATCCGATGGAATTTGTCCTGGAATTACCATTGGTGTGTCAGTTGCTGGTGTATCAGGATACACAGGTGACATACTGCTGGCCGGATCGTCTACTACTGGATTATCTTGAGTTAATGTTTGTGTATTATTATCTGCGTTCTCGTTGAACATCCCAACCCCCTTATGTATTCCCTAGAAATATATCATATAATACTTAGAGTAGTAAATAAAAAAGGAGCAGTAATGTTAGATGATTTGAAGATAATTCATTCACGGGACAACCAGGACGCACTTGGTATAACTAAAAAACAGTCTGCCCAGTATAGACATGCCTATAACTTTCAATGGCAACCATCTAAGCCAATTAATAACCTAGTTATAGCCGGGATGGGTGGTTCCGGTTTGGCAGCAAAATTTTTATCTACTTGGCCGGGTTTGAGCGTACCAATTCAAGTAGTTCAAGACTATAATTTACCTGCTTATATATCTAACAACACTTTGTTAATCGCTGTAAGTTACTCAGGTAATACCGAGGAAATTGTTAACATATTAGATGACGCGTTGAAACTCCCAGACCAGCCAATGATAATTGTCATTTGTGACGGTGGAGAACTAGAAGATATTGCTACCAAGCATCAGCTACCACTAATTAAAATACCAGTAAATTATCAGCCGAGAATGACTTTTGGTTATCAACTTAGAGCTCTTAGTGAAGCAATAGAACAGAGTGGATTGGCTTCAAATTTGGTTACACAACTCGAAGAATCATCTTCAAAATTAGATTCCGTATTGGATGAGTTTATTGAAACTAAGGCTACTAGCTCTAACCTAGCTAAGCAAATAGCTCTTGAAATGGTCGGGAAGTCAGTTGTCATCTACTCCTCTGCAAAGTTCTATCCAATAGCCTATAAGTGGAAGATAAGTGTAAATGAAAATGCTAAATCCATCTCTTGGGCAAATCAATTTCCCGAATTTAACCATAACGAATTCATTGGGTGGACTAGCCACCCAGTAGATAAGCCATATTCAGTAATTGAATTAAGATCAAATTTAGACAATCCTAGAATTTTAAAAAGATTTGAAATTACTGAACAGTTGCTATCTGGCAAAAAACCAGCTGCTGAAGTCGTAGATCTAAAAGGCGAAACAATGTTGGATCAAATTATGTATGGTGTTGCTTTAGGTGATTTTGTAAGTATTTACTTGGCAATATTAAATGGAATTGATCCGACTCCAGTTGATATCATTGAAACCTTCAAGGATAAATTAGCTAATTAAACTGATTTTAGATTCAGTCTATCAGCAGATTTAATCGATAAAATGTAATTATGAAAATTCTAGTTGTCGAAGATGAACAAAAACTGGCAAATAGCCTCCAACGTGGGCTAACTGCGGAGGGCTATATTGTTGATTTGGCTTTGGATGGTGATCAGGCATTTTTCTTAGCTGAGACATCAGGGTATGACTTAGTACTACTCGATTGGATGATCCCGGGTCGCTATGATGGTCCTGGACTTATCGTCAAGTGGAAGACTGATAAAAAGCCATTTCCGATACTCATGCTTACAGCTAAGGGAACAATTGGAGATAAAGTTAAGGGCCTCGATTCTGGAGCTGATGATTATCTAGCTAAACCTTTTTCTTTCGATGAATTATTAGCTAGGATGAGAGCACTTCTCAGAAGACCTAGAGAAAAAATTAACCAAACAATACAACTAGATGATTTGACCCTAGATCCATTGGCTAAAACCTTGACTGTTAATAATAAAATTATTCACGTTACTGCTAAGGAATTTGTTTTATTAGAGTACTTACTGATGCATAAAGGTGAAGTAATCAGTAAAGAAAGATTGTTAAATCATGTTTGGGATGACCAAAATAGAGTTCAACCAAACACTGTTGAGACTTTTGTCGCACATCTTAGGAAGAAACTCGGTAGTAAAAATAATAGTATTGAAACGGTAAGGGGATACGGATACGTAATCAGATAATATGTTTAAATCAGCCAGAATACAGCTCACTTTCTTTTACTTAGTTGCCATTGTTTTTGTTAGTCTCCTGACCACTTTTGGAACTAGATTAGTTGCCGAGAATGCATTTGAAACCAACAATTCTAATGCCAGATACGAAATTAGTCGAATTGTGCGTCAGCAAGTTGGAATACCTCTGTTGGTTCCTCCCCTAGAGCATGTTCAACAACAACAGGACAAAGATGCCCATGATCAACTGCTAGATTGGACGATATATTTTAATGTTTTAGCAATAATTGCTGGTGTTCCAATCAGCTATTGGTTTGCCGGCAGAACTCTAAAGCCAATTGAAGAGTCGCATAAACTACAGGTTAAGTTCGCCTCGGATGCGAGCCACGAATTAAATACGCCGTTGTCAGTTATGAAAACTGAAAATGAAGTCTTCTTGCGTCAAAAATCATTCACCGAACCCGAAGCAAGAGATCAAATATTAAGTAATCTTGAAGAAATTCAAAGACTAGAGCTATTAACTAACAATCTTTTGGCACTTTCTGACTTTGATCGCCCTAATAAAATTAAATTATCATCTATTAAATCAACTAGTGTCTCTAATCATGCAATCACTCAATTTTTAAAAATTTCGCAAGAAGACAAAGACCGAGTAAAGATAAACGTCGAAGATAAAAAAATTTTTGGCAACTTAGAGAGCTTATCGCAAATTATCAATATTTTTTTAGACAATGCAACAAAATATAGTCCCAAAAATTCAGAGATTAATTTAAACGGTCAACAACACGATAATAATTACATTTTTTCAGTTGTTGATCTGGGTCCAGGAATTACTCGCAAAGATATGCCATTAATATTTGAAAGATTATACCGAGGAGATACTAACAGATCAAGTAAAACTCCAGGACATGGTCTTGGGTTAGCTCTAGCAAAAGAAATAGCCAATGCTAATCAAGCAGGGTTGGGAGTATCAAATAACCTGCAAAAAGGTGCAACTTTTAGTTTGATTGTTAATCTCAGCAAAACGACTAAACCTAAATAGGTCTATCTTTCATCCCAGTTAGATAACCAATATAGCTTGAAATCAGGTGGATAATAAACCAAACAACCAAGATCAATAAGTATTTTTGGATACTTAATCTAACTATTAATAGGGTTAGAGCACAGCCACCAAAGATATAATCTATCTGATCATATGGAAACCATGAAAAACCCGGTTTTATATCTAACCTTCTTTTTGCAAAACTCTCAATCGCATCACCTAAAATAGCACCGCCTCCTAGTAAAGTTCCAAGAAGAACATAATTCACAGTTTTATAATTAATCGGTCCAGATATGCTTCTTGCCCAGGAGCTATGAATATATATAAAGTGTTGAATTGTAACAGCGATAATTCCGATAACTATGGCTAGGATCAAGCCTCTCCAAGTTTTATTTTTGCCGAAAATAGCTTTACTTTGGATCTTCCGATTAAGATCCAGCGGATATCCTAATTTTTTTAGGCCTGGAATTTTTACTGCATATAAAGGGCTGGCGTTAGCAAGTCCTGCTGGAAGAAAGAACCATATTGAAAATATTAAATCTTTGATCATCTCTTATTCTTCATTCTATTATATTTAGGATATAAGACTTCAATTAAACTTGGGTATTTGATAATTGTAACTGATGAATCAAGATATTCTAGTAGATTTTTCGGATTTGTTGGCATCTTTGAAACATTTGTATAGGATTTGCCCAAACCTCTCTTGCCGTGCGCATCACTACTAGAAGCAGTTCCAATATGGTTTAGTAAAGCCCAACTAACTAATTTTCTGTAATTTGTCTTATTGAGTGCTCGCCCATTGCCAATTTCAATAATATCAACTAAATCTTTTATTTTATTTAGGTTGTCCCAACTAATACCATTTCTTAATTTTTCGATTGGATGGGGAACATAACATAGGCCACCTTGATTTTTTATCTCTGCAATTGTTTGCTCTAGACTCATATCAGGTTCAACTTTTTTAGTTAGGAAAAGTCCAATTATCTCACCCTCAAGTGTCATTATCTCTTCACCAACGATTATATTATTGGGATATTTTTTTTGGATATCGATGGCAAAGTCGATTCTGTTATGGTCAGTGATTGCGATAACATCGATAAGTTTTGTCTCGATTGCTCTTATATATTCATTGGTTTTTATACCACCATCGTTAGAGGCTACAGAATGGGTATGTAGATCAAGCTTGGTCATGGTTAAGCTTTGTGCTGATACTAATTAACCTATTAATTGCCGTGTAAAGCGACAAGACTGCGATAATCACGACTGCCCAAGTCAATTCGTTAATTAATAGTCCGATAACTAGTATTAGCATTCTAACTTCAAACCTTAAAAGACCAGCTTTAAATAACCTACTAATATTTCTAGTATTTTTATCCAGGCCAAGGTAGGTAGCCTCACCTTTAGCTCGGACGTAGCTAACACAAATACTAAATCCACAAGCCATTACTGCCCAAACAGCAAAATTACTTTTATGGTGATGTACGAAGTAATAGGCAATTGCTGAGTATAAAATAACTTCTTTAAATCTATCGGTTGTTGCGTCTAGTAATGATCCAGCAGCTGAATCTGATTTTTGTAACCTTGCTAATTCACCGTCTAGGGTATCGAATAAGCCAAAAATAACTAAAAGTATTGCAGCTAGGACTAGATGATTACTGATAATAAACCAGGCGACAATGAAATGCAGAGCTACTCCGCACAGAGTAATCATTTTTGGGGTAATTTTTTCATGGCTCGACCAATTTAGAAATATTGCAATTTTTCTAATTATTTTTCTTACTAAATTATCGACAAAATCAATCAATTTATTTATTTTTTGGTCCATGGCAATATTATAACCCGTCACCTTAGATTATTGATATAATAACTAGAAATGATATCAAAGTTTATTGATAGAAAATACTATCCAATCATCATCTCGTTAATGATTGCTCTGGTAGTTTGTCTCGGCATCATAACGGTCAATTCTATCACTGGTAAATCTAGTTACTACTACTTTTTGCCGTATAATATTTTTCTAGCATTTGTTTCGCCAATATTTGCAATTTTTCTAAAAAGTAGACTTGAGAACCAATCATGGCTCAAAGCTCCTAATATCGTTTTAACTTTTCTACTACTTCTTTTTTTGCCAAATTCTTTTTACATGATAACTGACTTAATTCATGTTCAAGCAGTGATCGGTATCGATGTACTCTACAACATAATTTTTACTAACCTGGCGATCTTTATTGGATTGATAGCCGGATTTATTAGTCTCTATATCTTTCACTACGAGCTTCTTAGAAGAATCTACTATAAATACGCCCATCTGATAATCGGCGTATTAATCGTTCTTATTAGTTTTGCGATTTATCTTGGTAGATATCTGAGATGGAATAGTTGGGATATTATTATTAATCCTACGGGACTGCTGTTTGATGCTTCCGATACTTTAATCCACCCCTCCACTCATCCTGTATTTTTTCCGATCATCATTGCGCTTAGTTTAACCATTGGTTCAATGTATATTGTGATTTGGCAATTTATTAAATACTTCAAACAGAAAAGTTAGGTTTTTGTATAATAGGCCTAAGTTATGAAATCAGAAATTAGCGAAATTATTAAAAAAGCCTGTAAATCTCAGTTTAGTGTAGATGTTGATCCCAATATTAATCGACCTGAAACCCAATTTGGTGATTTTTCAACTAATGTGGCTATGCAACTGGCACAAAGTCTTCATAAATCACCAATGGATATCGCAGATGCATTAGTCGGCCATCTAAAAGATCTAAACAAGTTTAGCGACGTTAAATCGGTTTCGCCAGGTTTTATTAATATAAAGTTACAAGACTCAGATTTATTAGCTATCTTAAATCAACCACTTGTTTGGGAGCAAACCAATACCAATAAACAGATACTGGTTGAGTACGGTGATCCAAATGCTTTCAAAGAGATGCACCTTGGCCATGTTTATAGCTCGATAACTGGGGACGTTATATGTTCACTTTTAAAATCTAGTGGCGCAGAAGTTAAAAGCCTCATCTACCAAGGAGACGTTGGTCTTAATATTGCTAAGGGTATATATGGAATTGGGGAATATATTAATTGGGACGTTTCACTACTTAAGACTGTCGGTAGTGAAAAATCTATTGGCTATTTTTATACCGAAGGCGAAAAAGCCTATAACACTGACCCAGCCGCGACAGAGCGAATTAAAATGATTAATAACAGCGTATATAAAAAAGACGATAAATTGATAAATGACATCTATGATTATGGCAAAAAGATGAGCTTTGATGGATTTGATCAAATTTTTAAAGAAATTGGAGTCCATTTTGATAAAAGATATGTCGAGAGCCAATCAGCAATAATTGGCAAACAATTAGTAGAGCAGAATATTGGCAAAGTATTTGAAAAAAGTGAGGGTGCAGTTATCTATCGGGGAGAACAAGATGGACTATATACGGCAGTATTCATTACTTCTCAGGGCTTGCCAACTTATCAGGCTAAAGATCTTGGCCTGACTGAGCTAAAGATTAAGGATTTTCCAGATTCCAACTTATCGATAATTATTACAGCTAACGAACAAGTCGACAATTTTAAAGTTGTACTTGCGGCTTTGGCAAAATTTAGTCCTGAAGTAGCCAAAAAAACCATGCATTTAAGCCACGGTTTTTTAAGTTTAACGACTGGCAAGATGAGTAGCCGAACCGGAGATGTCTATAGTGGCACAGAACTTATTAGTAGCATTAAAAAAGCTGTACAAGATCAATATCCAGATTCCAAAGTAAAAAATGAAATATTCATAGCAGCGCTCAGATACACTTTTATCAAACAACGTATCGGCAACGATATAGTTTTTAATCCAAAAGAATCAGTTACAATTGAAGGCAATTCTGGTCCATACATTCAATATGCACATGCTAGGGCCAAGAACATTCTGGTAAAAATAAAACATCTGCAATCTGAGGTTAATCTGAAAGATAATGATCTGGAAGAAGACGAGAGGGATTTGATCGCATTAATGAGCCAATTCTCGGAAATAGTTACACAATCAATTGTTGAATATATGCCTCATTATATTTGTACCTATCTATATCAACTCGCTCAAGAATTTAATAGTTTCTATGAAAAAAACAGAGTAGTTGGTGATAGAAGAGAAAATTTAAGGGCGCAAATAATTAAATATTATGTCAATATATTAAAAACTGGTTTAGATTTACTTCATATCCCAGCCCCAGATTATATGTAATAATTGTAAAAAAGGAGTTTAAAATGGCCGAACATGAACCAAGTGTTAAAAAAAAGAGAATGATCAGAAAAGTTAAACCTTTTCAAGGATTTGTAGATTTTATAAGAGGACATGGAGTCATAGCCTTGGCTATTGGACTATTTCTTGGAACTAGTCTAAAGACTGTTGTAGACTCAATTGTCACCAATATCGTAAATCCGCTCGTAGGATTATTAACTGGCAAGATTAATTACAATAATGCTGAGGTTTGTCTTAAATCAAAAGCTGGTCATTGTATTTCAACCTTGAATTATGGCCAGGTGATTAGCAGTGTAACTGAATTTTTAGCTGCCGCTTTTGTAATCTACTTAATCATTAAATTATTACGTCTCGATAAAATCGATAAGGAAAAATAAATATGAAACTAATCGAAGAGCCGTCCGTTAAATCTAAACTCACCGAAGAACAGTATAATATTATGGTTTTAAAATCTACCGAAGATCCATTTAGTGGCAAGCTACTTAGCAATAAAAAATCTGGTGATTATACCTGTGCATTTTGTGGTACCAAGTTATTTAAAAGTACTACAAAATTTGACTCAGGATCTGGTTGGCCTAGTTTTTATGATGTTGCCAACAATGAGTCTGTGGAACTTGATAAGGATACAACTCACGGCATGGAAAGAGTCGAAGTTACATGTAAAAAATGTGGGGCTCATTTAGGACATCTATTTAGTGATGCCTATGACCAACCAACTGGCATGAGATATTGTATAAATTCCGCTAGCTTAGAATTTAAGGCAAATGACAAACAATAAATTGATCAATGATTGATAAAACTGCCATTCCTACAAAATTACTCTGGGTTGATCTTGAAATGACGGGGCTTAATCCCAAAAAAGATTTAGTAGTTGAAATAGCCGCTGAAGTTACAGACTTCAATTTTAAAATTTTAGATAGTTATGAGGCTAGAATTAAACACGATAAAAATAAGCTACACGAACTATTTAAAGCAAATCCTTGGTATCAAAATGAATTTCCAAAAAACCAGCAAACTTTCTTAAATAATCTTGATAAAGCTACTATGTCTACAATTGTAGAGAAACAGCTGATAGAATTTGTAAAACATAATTTTGGCAGTGAACCAGCAATTCTAGCTGGTAATTCAATTCAAACCGATCGAAGCTTCATTAAACAGTATTGGCCAACATTGGATTCTAAACTTCATTATCGAATGCTCGATGTTAGCTCCTGGAAATTAGTAATGAATTCTAAATTTAACTTTGAATTTGAAAAAGACTCAAACCATCGCGCTTTTGATGATATTCACGCATCTATCGCAGAGCTTCAGTCATATCTAAATTGGTTTGAAAAAATGAAAACGGATAAGGCCAAAAAATAAATCAAATGGAAAATTCTACTAAAGATATTATTGGTTATCTAAGTAGCCTTGATGGTGTAGTTAAATCGCAGCCCTTCGAAAAAAGTATTGATCTATATAGTATAGATGATCAAATGTTTGCGCTAATTAACAATAAGGATCCAATTATTATTAGCCTGAGATGCGACAGGGTTTTATCAAAGTATTTACAAAATAAGTATGAATCGGTGATGCCAGGACAAAAACTCGATTCTGAGAAATGGATAAGTATAGTTAATTCTGGCCAAGTGCCATTAGACGAAATTAAAGATTTAATTACTTTGTCGTATAATATCGTTCGCGAGAATAAATAGATTCGATAGTAGGAATTCTCTTCTTAGCGTAAAATAGCAACTATAGATGGACGCTGTTGAAGACATAAAGTCTCGAATTAGTATCGAGGATGTAATTGGAGAATATATCCAGCTTAAACGTGCTGGTCGAAATTTTAAAGGACTCAGTCCATTTACTATTGAGAAATCAGCCAGTTTTATGGTAAGTCCAGAAAAACAAATTTGGCATGATTTTTCCTCTGGCAAAGGTGGAAATATCTTCTCATTTATTATGGAAATCGAAGCAGTAGACTTTAAAGAAGCGCTAGAAATACTTGCGAATAAAGCTGGTGTTGATCTAAGTAAATACTCATCAGGTAGGTCGGGTTCGTTAATTAAGAATAAACAAACTGCATACAATGTTCTTGAGTTAGCAACAAAATTTTATCAAGTCCAACTTCGTAATAATAAAGAAGCTCTCGACTATGTTTTTAAAAAAAGAGGTTTTGATAAATCCACAGTCTTAGATTTTAGATTAGGCTATTCACCAAATAACGGTGACGCACTGATTAAGTTTCTATTAAAACAAGGCTTTAATATCAAAGATTTGCAAGAAGCTGGTGTCGCCACAAAAGGATATCGAAATGCAATTGATATGTTTCGAGGAAGATTGATGATACCACTAGCTGATGGACAAGGTAGAATTATTGGCTTTACAGCTAGACAATTAATTAGTGATAATAATTCGCCCAAATATATTAATACTCCGCAGACAATCTTATATGATAAAAGTCGTCATGTTTATGGATTGCATCTAGCCAAAGATTTGATTAGAACTTCAGGCTATAGTGTAATCGTGGAAGGAAATTTAGATGTAATTTCGTCGCATCAGGTTGGAGTTAAGCAAGTTGTCGCAACCGCCGGTACAGCAATAACCGAACAGCAATTAAAAATAATTAATAATCTATCATCGGACATTCGACTTGCATATGATCAAGATAATGCAGGCCAAACAGCAACTGAACGAGCTATCCCAATAGCAAGTAAGGTTAAAGCCAATTTGAGTGTGATCATTATTAAAGATGCTAAAGATCCCGATGAACTAATTCAGATAGATCCAGAGTTATGGAAGTCAACTATCGCTAAACCAATCTACGCTATCGATTGGTTGATTGACAGCTATCAAAAAAGTCTAGATTTAGATCAAGCTAAAGATAAAAGAAAATTTTCGGATATATTATTACCGGTGATTAATAAACTATCAGATAGTGTTGAAAAAGATCACTATTACACCAAGCTATCTAAACTTTTAGGTATTGATAAGTCAGCTTTAGTCTCTAAATCTGGCAGTTTTGCTGCTGAAAAACCGATGAAATTAAAGACCGCTAAAGATAGTGGGCAAATATTAGATAAAGACGAGATTGACCAGATAAAAACTCAGGATCAACTGTTGGCGATCTGTTTATATAATTTGGATGCTAGACAGTATCTGGACATTATCAAGATAGATATGTTCAACTCGAATGACCAACGCGAATTGCTAGAATTTTTTAAATCAAATCTTGAATACAAATTTAGTAAAACCAGCTTACGAGAGTTGAATAATATCGCAGATTATGTTAAAATTTTAATGTTACAATACGAGGCGTTATATCAAGATCTTAGCAACATTGAATTAGTTTACGAATCTAAACGTTTGCGAGACCGCCTAATAATAAAATTCGTTAAAAAACAAAAAGATTTACTTTCATTTAATATGCATGACTCAAGTGACGAAAAAACACAAAATCTACTAAAAAAAGCGAAGAAACTAGACGAATTATTAAAAGTAATAGGGAGTTAAAGTATGGCCAAGAAAAAAATAATTGATGACAATATTGTGCCAGTTGATCCAGATCAAGCAAGAATTGATCTATTAGCTAAAGCCAAGAAAGATACTCGAATTGATCAAAGAGAAATTTTTGATGTTATTCCTGATACCCCAGAGAATGTCGAACAGCTGGATGCAATTTATACAGAATTATCCGACGCTGGTGTGGTAATTTCAGGCTTAACTCAGCCAATGGCAACAGATTTTCCTGCTGAGTGGGAAAGTACTGAAGAAGAGGTTAACTTGGAAGCGGCAAATTTCTTCGACGATATATCTGATGATTCAGTACGGTTATACTTACGTGAAATTGGAAAAATCCCTTTGCTATCATCTGAAGAAGAATTAGCTCTAGCCAATAGAGTTGTAGCCGGTGATAAAGTTGCAAAAGATAAGATGGCTGAGGCTAATATGCGTTTAGTAGTTAGTATTGCTAAGCGATATGTAGGCAGGGGACTGGATTTGCTGGATCTCATTCAGGAAGGCAATACTGGTCTACTTCGTGCTGTAGAGAAATTTGACCCGGATAAAGGATTTAAATTTTCTACCTATGCGACTTGGTGGATTAGACAGGCAATAACCCGTGCGATTGCTGATCAAGCTAGAACGATTAGGATTCCCGTCCATATGGTTGAGACTATTAATAAGTTACTTAGGACCCAAAGAAGATTGACTCAGGAATTGAACCGCGAACCTACAAATGATGAAATCGCTGAGGCCATGGAAATTGATGTAGATAAAGTCGAACATATTATGAAAATCAAACAAGATATTTCTAGTCTTGATGCAAGCGTACACGAAGATGAGGAAGATTCAGTCTTGGGTGATTTCATTGAAGACGAAGATACGATTAGTCCAGAAGACTCAGCCACAAATCAACTACTTAAAGAACATGTTAAAGATATGCTTAATGGTTTGACTGAAAGAGAGCAAAAGATCATTAAACTTAGATTTGGCCTCGAAGATGGAAAAAATTATACACTTGAGGAAGTTGGTCAGGAATTTAGTGTAACCAGAGAAAGAATTCGACAAATTGAAGCTAAAGCACTTGCCAAACTACGAAAACATAAAGACGCAAAAAAACTCTACGAATATATTAAATAAAGATCTTTAGAAACCGTTACCAATAGTTGATTTATAGAACCAAGTCTTAATAGTATCCAATACGAAAATGTAAAAAACAGTAACCAAAATTGTAATAGCCAATATACCAAGAGGCAGGGACGTAAAAGTAAACAGTCTCTTAGTCAGACCAATATAGACCGTAACAATAGACAGGGTTGTGATAGTTGCGAAGGATATTCCCATGGCTCTAGATAGTCTCGGAGCTTGCCAGAAGTGGCCTTTGTTACGTATTGAGAAGATGACAACCAAAGCCGCTAAAGTTAGGAATAAATACATTCCGGTTTGTTCAATTCCAGTAGGTTGTTTTCTGACAATCGCGTAATACATTATTTCAAATAACGCAGTAATTGATCCTAGGAACATTGATATAAACATTAGGGAGTGTACATTAAACTTACTGGGCCGAATAAGCTCTTCTGGGCTCACATTGTCTGTAGCAATAGAAATACAAGGCAAGTCGGTCAATAGACTGGTTAGAACCAATTGTATGGGCAATAGTGGTAGGCTTGCACCTGAGATAAGGTAAAGCGCTGAGATGGCAAAGAAATTACCAAAATTACTCACCATTGTGAATCTAATATATTTATTGATATTACTAAAAATTGATCGTCCATAACTAATGCCGTTAATAATTACACTAAGGTCGTTTCTGAGTAGTAGAATGTCAGCACTGTCTTGAGCTACATCAGTTGCATTGTTAACTGCAATTGCTACATCTGCTAGTTTAAGTGCAGGTGCATCATTAATCCCGTCACCCTGATAACCGACCACATTGTTTTGTTTGAGAACTTTAATAATTCGATATTTTTGTTCTGGGTCTAATTGGGCGAAAGCGTTATTTTCTTCAATTGCATGGGCAAATTGGTCATCAGACATTCTCTCGAGATCTTCACCAGTATAGACAATTTGTTTAGCGTCCATTAGACCTACCTCTCTAGCTACATATTCAGTGACCTCTTTGCTATCACCGGAGAGTATTTTAATTGCCACTCCAAGTTTTTCTGCCAAGGCAATTGTATGTTTTGTAGTTGATCTAAGTGGGTCTTCGAGTGACACAAAACCAACGAATTCAAGATTTTCTTCATGTTTTAAAATATCGAAATGTTTAGAGTTATTGTAAGAAATCTCTTTGTAAGCTATCCCGAGGTTTCTTAAACCATTTTTTCCACTTTCTTTGGATATTCTTAAATATTTTTCTTTTTTTGGTTCATAAGAAATTGATAGCAAGGTTTCTACTGAGCCGATTTCAACCAGGAAGGTCTTTTTACCATCCCTGAATACCACTCTACGTCGTCGAGCTGCCGGATCAAACGGCAATTCTTCTAGACGTTGATAATCTTTTGCGTCTTGTTGAATATTAGCTGGTATATATTCCAAAAATGCTTTATCAAACGAAGTCTGAAATTTTTTACGTTTTTCATCAAGTGACTCTAAACTAGCTATCGCCAATTTTTGAAATAATTGCTTGTCATCGGCAAACAATTCTTTAACTGTTTGGCGATTTTCGGTTAATGTGCCGGTCTTATCACTACATAACAATGTTATATTGCCCAAGTCTTCAACAGCAGTTAGGGTCTTGGCTATGACGTGTCGTCTAGCTAATTTCATAGCACCTTTCGTTAAAGTAACAGTGGCAATAACTGGCATGGCTTCAGGTACAACAGTAATTGATAGAGCGACGATAAATAAGCCTAAAGTACCTATGTGAGAAGTATCATGAGTTATTAGGAGTTTTAAAATAAAAACGATGGCTAAAGTTAGAAATGTGACTCGGACTAAAAATGAGCTGAATGAAGAAAGAGATTTTTCATATTGCGTAGTTCTGACCGTGCTAGACGATAGGTGAGCGATCTTGCCAATTTGAGTATTTCTGGCTGTTGCATAAACTAAGCCCTCAGCCTCACCTCGCTCAATGACACTGCCGGCAAAGACCAGTGAATTAGCACCAGTGCTATATTTTACTACCGGAGCAGATTCACCAGTTAGTTGTGATTCGTTAACACTTATATTATCTATTCGAATAAGTTTCATATCAGCCGGTACAACGTCGCCTTCACGCAGTATAACTAGATCTCCTGGAACGATAAGCTGCTCCAAAACCAAAGTTTCTTTACCGTCTCTTTTTACCAAAGCATCCTTACTGACTAATTTCTGAAGTTTTGAAACGGCGTTTTGAGACCGATATTGTTGAAAAAAACCTAAGCTGGTGTTGATCAGTAAAATTGTCAGGATGATGAAACCATCTGTAAAATTACTAAGTAAGAAGGATAGTAAGCTTGCAACTACCAAAAGATATATAAGAGCACTTTTAAATTGGTCGAGAATCAATTTAGGGATTGTCGTTTTTGATTCATTTCTGAGGATATTATGTCCGTATGATTCAAGACGGGACTTAGCTTCATTACTAGATAGTCCGTCAAAGGAAGTCTTCAAGCTATTCATTAGCTCATCAGTAGTTTGTTTTTGAACGTTATCCCTATTCATCTATTTTTTGGTCTCTTTTTAACTATATTTAAGTATATGCTTAATACCCCAAGAAATGAACATGCTTTAGGTTAAATATATAAATTACGAGTATCTGTTAGTTTTAGATATAATTAGGATTGAAATGGCAGATAAATTAAAGAGATTTGTGATTATTGACGGTAAGAGTATATTCTACCGCGGTTATTATGCCATGCCAGATCTAAAAACCAAGGATGGAATTCCTACAGGCGGGATTTATGGTTTTGCAGTTATGGCACTAGAAATATTAAAGAAATTAAAACCAGATTATGTTTGCGTAGCTTGGGATAAACCTAAAACTAATATTAGAAAAAGATTAGAAATATATCCCGAGTATAAAGCTGGACGAAAACCAGCACCTGCCGACTTTTATTTACAAATACCAATATTGCATAAATTATTGGATGCTTTTGGTTGGCCGCTTTATGAGTTAGATGATTATGAAGCTGATGACATTATGGGAACTCTATCAGTGCAAGCAACCAAGAAAAATATTGAAACCTATCTAGTGACGTCTGATCTTGATATCTTGCAACTAATTAGTACTCATACTAAAGCTTATATTCTGAAAAAAGGTCTTAGTAATATTGAAGAATATAACGCTGATAGTTTCGAAGCAAAACATCATATAAAAGTTGAACAATTTCTTGACTATAAATCCCTGTCCGGAGATTCATCAGATAATATTCCTGGAGTTCCAGGTATAGGCAACAAGACAGCTGTTGAGTTACTTAGTGTGTACCCAACTTTAGATAGAATTTATGAGAATTTAGCGCTTATTAAGTCTAGTGTTGCTCAAAAATTAATTGATGGCAAAGAGTCAGCTTACATGAGCCAAAAGTTAGCTCAAATATGGCTTGATGCACCAATTGCTTTTGACAGAGAAGCGGTTGACGGTAGTAAAGCAAAACCCGAGGAGATAAAAAAGATTCTCAGTGAGCTAGAATTTAGATCCTTAATTAGTAGGTTGCCTGAAGTCTTTAACATTGACTCGAATGTACTAACTACTTCAAGCTATGAATTATCAATTCCAAAAAATTATATTGTTGACAGCAATCAAAAGCTAAATGATATAGAGTTTTCCAATACTGATGATTTAGTTATTCATGGTCGATCTCGAGGCAAACATGGAGCCGATCCATGCTATTTAAATATTAGTATTGATAGTCGCACAAACTTC
>Ga0182030_10004501_pt1 | contig 29711 bp, 27 predicted proteins | sample 812S3MmetaG_FD_121299 | JGI IMG/M metagenome (GOLD analysis project Ga0182030, IMG submission 121299) | Permafrost microbial communities from Stordalen Mire, Sweden - 812S3M metaG (Illumina Assembly) | ecosystem: Environmental > Terrestrial > Soil > Wetlands > Permafrost | place: Sweden...
ATACTCGTATGACGCAAATGGCAACACCCTTTCAGGCGACGGCACCAAAACCTACAAATGGGACGCCGAGAACCGCCTTATCGAGATCGACTATGTGGGAACAAGCAACAAAGCTGTCTTCAGCTATGACGGCATAGGGCACCGCACAGTCGATGCGGAAACCGTAAGCGGCACGACAACTACCACCCGTTATCTTTGGTGCGGCCCGCGCATCTGCCAGACGCGCGATGCCAGCGATAATGTTCTGCGCAGGGATTTGATCGATGGCGAATACAACGTCAGTTCAAGTCAGAAACTGGTGTACATGCAGGATCAGCTTGGCTCGGTACGCGATGTCATCGATGCCACAACAGGCAATCTCGTGCAGTCTTATGACTATACATCTTACGGAGCCGTCGCTCGCAGCTACGGCAGCACGCCAACGGATTACCAATATGCGAGACTCTTCAAGCATGCGGCAAGCGGACTGAATATGGCGACATACAGGTCGCTGGATGGCAACACAGGAAGATGGATAAATAGAGATCCGATCAGGGAATTGGGAGGAATTAATCTCTATGCATATGTTGACACAAGCACCATAAACCGCCTGGATCCGCCGGGCCTATATACATTGCAGATCGGTGGTGCGTTTAGTTTCACTTTTTGGGGCATTAATTTTATGTTTGGGGGCGGTTTTGCCATAGACTCGAAGGGTAATATTGGTGCCTACACTTATGAGGGCGGTGGCGCTGGTATTGGAAGCGGAGGAGGTATCAATTTGAGCGTGATGGCATCTAACGCAGACACTATTTGCGATTTGCAAGGTCCCTTCGCAAATCAAGGCGGGGATGTTGGATTAGGATTAAATGGCTCTTTAGACGGTTTTGAAGGCGTTCAAGATAATGGCAAACCGGTTGTTGGGTTAGGGGGGAGTGCTGGGGTAGGAGCCGGTCAGAGCGGCTATGCTGGAGCAACAAATACACAAGTAGTTCCTTTATGGCATATGTAAATACTAAGGATCAGTTTGTATGACGATGCTGACCACGGTAGTTCGGTGTGTTGTGGCGATATCTTTTCTTGCGGCTCTAATGGCCACATTCTATATTGACTATCAGGAAGTTAACCACAGCCCACGTTTGCCTATACAAAGTACGGGACAGACGCATTTAAGATATGCAGGACACCATGTGCCAGTCTATATCACTGAGCAAGAGTTATCGTTGATGGAGGTCAAGCTGCCGCTGTTATGCTTCGTTTCATTTGGGATCGGCTTCACTATCACATTCCTCCAGAGAAACACATCCAAGAGTACAAAGAGTTATGGGCATATAGCAGGATCAGACAGCCGACGCATTTTCCTGCTCTTACCAGTGAGCATTATAATCTTGGCAGTCATGATCTTCTTGTATCGGGGTGTAACCCAATCGAGCATTGTCTCCTGGCTTGAGTTGAGTATTGTGCCACTCATATTGTCACTGTGCATCTTTAGCATACGACAGAGAAAAAGATTAAGGAATGACGACGAATCATCCTGTTATCTTGGCCGACACAAAACCCCTCCTTGCGGAGAATGATCGCGGACCTATCCAAGTGGCGAATTCCGGGGACAGAATACTTAATGACGCGGCCAGCCGGGTTTCCACTATCACCTATCCGGACACTTTGGTAGTCACCTACACGCGGGACGCGATGGGCCGCATCACTGCCGTATCCGATAAACCGGCTGGCGCGGGTTCGCCCACCACACTTGCTTCCTCGATAGCATACAAGCCATTTGGGCCCTGGACCGGTTTCACAGACGCTCAGTATCTGATTGAGCAGGTCAACCGTGTTTGCACGGTCGAGTCTCATCCGTTGCGGATACCGTTCGATGAAGGAGCGTGGCTCGTGCTGAATGTAGAACTCGATAGTCGGAATCATCCGCGGTCCTCGCATAATTAGGTTCTCGCGTATCTCACCAATTGGCCTCGCCGAGATAGAAACTCATCAAAATGACGAGCGCCTCATCAGCGTCCTTGCTTGTGTTTTCGTAGAGGCCTGCAAGGCGGCGATCAACGTCTAGAGAAATCGGCCCACCATCCTCTTCTCCCCAAGCTTCGACCTTTCTATCAAGAATGTGCAGTCAACTCCTGCGCTTTGCTGCCAATAACGGCGTGAGTTGAGTTTTCCGCAGACGAAGAAGCGGTCACAACCAAGAGAACTAGAATCGTTGCGAAGAGCTTATGCATTCGATAACATTATGAAGGGCCACACGGTGTATCAGATTCACGGCGTCTCGCAAGGACGGACACGTCCTTTCAACTCTTGACTATTAGCCATGCCAGTTGAAAATATCGAGCAAAAGTGAGCGACTCCCCCAGCGACATCCAGCGCCCCGAGTGCGTGCTCCGCTCGCGCGTCAATAACGAATTTTCCCCTCTCCCCCATTTGGTAGCGATGGGGTCGATTCCTCGCGAAGCAAAATTCTAATGACCCGCTCGCTGAGGGCGCACGCTGTTTCCGCGCCGTCAGCGACATCGCGTTGGGCGGTCTCCACAAACCGAAAGGAGACAGACTATGGCTACCATTGCAACTCTTAAAGCGACCGAGGATACTTCACCTTCAAGCGTGCTTTCAACCGCATCCATCCCTCTGAACAAGCTCACCGTTTGGGAAGGCAACGTCCGCAAGACCGATGCCCGGAAGGGCCTGGACGAGCTGATTGCCTCGATTGCGGCACACGGCATCCTCCACTCGCTTGTGGTCAAGAAGGCATCGCGTGGGAAGTATTCCATCATCGCGGGACGCAGGCGCCACCTGGCACTCTCCGCACTTGCGGAAGCCGGAACGATTGCTTCCGATGCTCCCGTGCCGTGCCGGATTGTGTCCGGCTCGGCCGATTCCGCTGAAATCTCCCCGCACTTTGCCGCCGCCCAGTCCTGAGCCGAATTCACCCGCGCGTTGACAGCCAAGCGGGACGCGCTATACTCCCCCGCACGAACATTGTGTGATTACACATGTGTTCCGCATACCTAAAGCCGGATGCCTCTACTGGTTTCCGGCTTTTCTTTTGGCTCTCATCGGGTTGCACAAGGCTCTTCCTAACCCTTGCCCTGGAATATCTCCCTCTGTTATCAATGCGATGCTAACGCCAGACCGCCATCCTATGAATCTTGTGTCTGCCAACCTGATAGTTAAGACATGCCCGCACTGACCAATCGAGAAAAGATTCTGCCCCTTGAAGCTCTCCGAGGCATGGCGGCTATAGGCATGGTGTTCCACCATTTCGCATTCGGATTCGTGCCGAAGATACTCGATCTCAAGCCGAGCGGCCGCGTCGAGGGGGACTGGATCGGCTCGCCACTGTTCCTGCTGATCAACGGCAAGGCGATGGTGATTATCTTCTTCGTGCTTTCCGGTTACGTTCTGTCGCTTAAGGGCTTGAGGCCGAACCCGGGCAGGGTGCTAGCCGATGCCGCGGTGAAACGCTGGTTCCGTTTCGCGCCGGTCATCTGCATCTCGCTCATCACCTCTTATGCTCTCTTCAAATTCCATCTTTACCGCTACGACGATGTCTACGCATTGAACGGCGCGGGCATGTTCAATCATTACGCCCACCTGCCGCAGGACTACAAGCCGGATTTCTGGGATTTTCTCTATCAGGGACTGGCTGGAGGCATTTTCTTCGGCGAGGATAGCTACAACCCGGTCATCTGGACCATGCAGCTGGAATTCTATGGCAGCATGATGGTCTTCGCACTTGCGCTCCTGCTTCCCAGGGAACGTCGCGCATGGCTGTTTGTATCGCTTCTGCTTTTAGCCGTGCTGCTCTTTCAGGAAGGTATCTGGTTCTTTCCCTTTCTCTTTGGCGTGCTGGGGGTCGGGCTCGATTTCAGTCGCAGGACCACGAGCAAAGCCACCGCGCTCATCCTGCTCGTGGCAGGCCTTTACTTCTGCGGCTACTACCGGCCGGAGCACTGGTATGGCTGGCTATCCTTCCTTACACTTCCAGAGCTTACCGCGCGCATATTTCTCACCACGATCGGCGGCTTCATGCTGCTCGCCGTATTCGCAACTCATAACCCCATTTCGGAACGCTTTAGCGGTAGAGTTTCGCGCGTCCTTGGCAAGATGTCGTTCTCACTCTACCTGCTGCATACGCTCTTTCTCGCTTCCTTCTCCACCATCGCTTACGTAACTGCGGGTGGAAAACTCGCAGGCATTATCGCCGCCGCAATTGCGTTTCTGCTGGCGGCGGCGATACCCGTCTTCCTGCTCACCAGCTTCGACCAGTGGTGGCTGAGAGTGCTTGCGCGTATCAGAATTTTCGTCAGGGAGACGTAATGTAGTTTCATCTGCCGCACGCTTACAATGAATGGACAGTGTGAGAATGTCCATTCCCAGAGAGAATGGACACGTCGTCATGACAACTAGCGACGACCAGGCTGCGGGGCAGCTTATTGAGAATGCGCAGAAAACGTCTCCCATGAGGTCACGTTCCGGACGCAAGATGCGTCAGTGGCCCTACGAGCCGAAGCGAAGGATATAGCTTCCCACGCACCGGTGTGAAGCTCAGGATTATCACCGAGGCCGATCGCTCGGCGACAACTCCGCTCCTGCCTGATGAATACTGAAGGCGGCGGTTGCGGGGCGGCACCACTCGCCGCTCCGTAGCTGGCCGGTAGGACGAATAGCCGGCGGACCCCTTCCCTCCATTAGCTGAAGCACGTTGCCTTTCCTGCTACGGGTTTTGCTTGCCGCGACCGTTTATTTCCGTCCGGGCAACTCCGAAGATCGCGCCGACACTCGCGCCATTCCCCTGAGTTTCCCTCATCCGCAAACCACAGCGCCTCGCTTTTTATCGGCCACGATGCAGCCGCCGCTCGCTAGGGTCAATGACGCATTTTCCCCTGCCGCTGATAGGCGCGGCATTCCTCGCGCAAGCAAAATGCTATGACCCACTCGCTTTCCGTCTGCGGTTATCGGGCCGCAAGCGAGGCTGCATGGTGCGGCCTCAACGAAACCAAAGGAGAAATGTCATGAGAAAGTCAGCGTTAATCATCGGATCGTTCACGAAGACGGAAAACGGTTTCACCGGCAAGCTCGAAACCCTGGGCGTCAAGGCGAACCTCGTGCTCCAGCCCAACCGCGAGAAGGAAGGCAATCAGCCCGACTACATCGTCCTTTCCGGCCAGACGGAAGTGGGTGTGGCATGGGACCGCAACGACGACCGCGGATCGTACGTCTCCATCAGCTTCGAGGAGCCGAGCCTTTCCCCCGGCTTCTATACGCTGGTGAAGTCCGGCGCGGAGAAGAGCTACCAGATGCTCTACCGCAAGCCGATGCCGCCCAAGAAGGACGGCCGCAAGTAGCTTCCTCGCGGGGCGGCAGCGATGCCGCCCCTCTCTTCCACGGGCAGCGTCAGCCCCCATACGACGCAAGCTGCGCCTCGGCTGTTCAGGGGCAGGAGAATCACATGAAGAAGTTCATTGTAAAAGCCATCATCCGCACTACCGAAACCTGGGAAGTAATGGCCCGTGATGAAGCGGAGGCCAGCGAACGGTTCGAAGAAGGCTGGCTTCGTAATACCTGCGGATACAAACTTGAGCGGATAGAGTCCGTTGAACCGGCAGACACCACAGTGGCGCAGCACACGCTCACGCCGGCTTCCTGACTGGCGTCGCCTTCGGCGCATTGTCATTCGCCGCTTCGGGGGTGACCTCGACGGCCTTTTCACCCTCGCCTTCCAGCTCGCGAAGCCAGCCGGGCTTCTGTCCCTTGCCGTTCCACGTCAGTTCCTTATTTGCCGGATGCCGGTACTGACGCCCGACATGATAGGCGGGCGCTTTGCCCGAGCGCGGCTTCTTCGCGCCCATATCCTTGAGGCTCAGTCCCGCCTGCGCGAGGAGAGCCTTTGTGTCCGCGAGCATTCTGGCCTTGAGCGCTTTTGCGTCGGATATCGCCTTCGCCTTGCGCTCGTCATCGTGAGCCCTCAGCAGTTCATTCGCGCGGCTCGTGAGCGCGCGAAGTTCCTCATCGTTAAGCGCGTCGAGCGTGTCGAGTTTCATGTTCGTCCTTTTCTCCTTTGAGTTCCTTGAGGATTTCACCAAGCTCCGGGTAGGTCCGTATGCTGGCGATGATGGCAGTCTTTTCCGGATTCATCTCTTCGAGCTGTTTTCTTTTGCTGGATGGCAATTCCCGGATGGTGTTCAGGTGTCCCCGGCGGATGTCCTCCACAAGCCCGCGCAGTTCGACGCCGACGATCTCGATAGCGCGAGCGCCGAAGAGCAACGCCAGCGTTTCATGGTCTCCGTCATCCGTCCATTCGTAGCCGACGTAGTGCGCCCAGGCGAAACCCTCCGTGCGCCTCCCATCGAGATGTTCAACATGCAAATTGAATGCCTGTGCCGACGTTTGCCACTCGGAGGAAGACGAAGGCAGGGGATCGTGGTCTTCCGGGAGATCGCCCTGCTCTTCAAGAATCCTCTTGAGGTACTTGCTCGGAATATGCGTTTCAGACATAGCTTCGCCCCTCCCCTCTTCTTTCTTCGGCTCTGCCGCGCCAGACCTCGGCGACAGATGCCGCACGTTGCTTCAGAAAGCCCAGTACCCGGTTGCGCTCGAACGACCGGGCGAAGCGCTCCCGCCAGGTGGGGACTTTAAGCTTCGTGTGCGTCAGCTCCACCGCCGACATCCGCTGCCCGGTGCGGGCAATGGCATCGCGGACTTCCTGCTTGTCCTCGACGTAAATCTTCGCCATCTCGCGTCCGCGCGAGGCGGAGACATACCATTGCTGCTGGTTCGCGGCGGGAAGCGATTCGTTGCCGGTGGCGATGAAGACGCGATCCACCGTCTTGCCCTGGCTTGCATAGCTCGTATCGACATATCCAAGGCTGAAATGTCCGAAGGTCTTGGGCAGCAGCTTGCCGTTCTCAAGGCGAATGTCGCCTTCCTTCGTGAAGCCCTCGACGGTGTAAATATCGCCGTTATTGAGGCGCGTGCCCTTGGCTTGCCCTTCGACCTTGGCCTCGCCGTTCTTCGTAATCCGGATACGGTCGCCCTTGGCGACGGCGATTTCGCGCGTCCTCAGCACGTCGAAGCGTTTTGCCTGCTCGACCGGCATCGCCGCCCGTGTGCCGTCCTGCTTCACCAGATGAAGACCGGTATCATCCTTTGCAACGACCGTCTTTTCTCCGCGTGTGAAACCCTTGGCGTTCTGGTGGAACTCCACGACCATCCCAGGCTCGTAATTGCGGATGTCGCCTTTCTGGGCGTCCGTCCATCCCGTTGAGCGGCGCGTCACGAATTCATGCTCGGTTCCAAGCGCCCCCTGTTCCTTGAGCTTGCTGCGCAGCGCCTCGGTAAGGGCGCGGCCTTCGGCATGCGTCGGCGCGATGATGAGGGCGGATCTGCCCTCCTCCGCCGCCTTGAGATAGTCATTGACCAGCAGCTTGTGGCGTTCGTCTCCGCTCGCCTCGACGACATGGCCCATGCTGTCGAGCGCTTCGAAGCCCTTGCGCGCCCCGGCGGCCTTGCCGGAGCTAATCTGCTCTACCGCCTTCTTATAGCCGGGCTCCGTCTGCCTGCGTATCTCGGTGAGCTTCGCCAGCCGCACACCCGCTTCTTTCTCAAGTAAACGGAATGCGTCTCCGGCTTCCACACTGGAATGCTGCGTGTAGTCGCCGGAAAGGATGACGCGGTTCTCGTTGCGCTTCGCCAGATCCATAAGGCGGCGCATATCGCAGGAGGACACGAGGCCCGCCTCGTCTACCCAGAGCACCTGGCCCTTGGTCTGTTCCTGGAGCTTCTCGTTGGTGAGGAGCATTTCCAACGTCTCGGCGTCCTTGAACCCTTCCTTCTTCAGCACGCCGCGCGAGGCCTGGGAGGAGGGCGCGAAAACAAACACCTTCTGTCCGGATTCACCGTGCAGCGCGTCGATGGTGGAGCGCATCATGCGGGTTTTGCCGGTGCCCGCTTTGCCCACAACGCCGGTCACGGTGTCGCGGCTCATAAGCACATGCTTTGCCGCAAGCTTTTGTTCCTCGGACAAACCGGCAAGCGCTTCCGGATTACCACTTAACGCCTCGGCGCTGACGAAGGGGCGGAAACGCCTCTGCCCGTCTTTGGCAAATTGCAACATAGCCACTTCATCACGCAGCACCGTCTTCGTGGTGGCAAAGACCTGCCCGTCTTTCTTTTCGGTAATGACTTCCCGGTGAGTCGCCAGATCAGAGACTTGTTCGGGGAGCACCGAGCCGACGCCGTATTTCAGGGCTTCGGCTTTCAGTCGCTTCTCGGAGACGACGGAGGCGTTCTGGAACGCGTGCTCCAGCGCAAATTCCTTTGCTTCATCGGGCGAGTAGACCCTGTCCCCTGTCACGCGCCCGTGAACGGCATCGGTAAGCGCCGAGCGTTCATCGTCGCTGAGCCGCGCCTCCCATATCTTGCGCAATTCGGCTTTGCCGGTGTCGGTGTTCTTATGCTCGCGGCCGTAATAGCCGATGGCGTGCTTTGCTTTGGAATCGGTGATGCCTCTTTCGGCGGCCTTGCGCTCGATGTCAGTGCGCCGCCGCGAGTTCTTGTCGATGAGGGATTGCGGAGTCCCGGCAATCTCGAAGCTGAGGCCGCGTTTCTCGACCGGAATGTTCAGCGCATTCAGCCGGTGCGCCAGGCGCGCATCGAACGCCGCCTCAAAATACGGAGCGTCGCGTTTCAGGTCCCCGAACTGTCCCGCCTTCCAGCGGTTCTCTTCCTCATCACGGGTGAGGTTGAAGGCATAGACATGGGCGTGCAGATGCGGATCGGGAATGCCGTCCACGGGCCGGGCGGTGAAGTGCACGAATTCCGCCCAGGCCATGTTGCCGGTTTCGCGGTCGTGATCATTGCCCTTAATTCGGACGCGGGTTTTCATCTCGCGTTCGACTTCCTCCATCGTCTCTTTGGTGCTCTCCCGGAAGGCGTCGAGTATCCTCTGATCACCGGTCAGCTCGTAGAGCACCGAGACCGATTTGGGGGCGGAGAAAGTGAAGTCGAAACCGACCCGGCGATTGTCCTTGTTGCGTGGGGTGAGTTGTTCGCCGGTAGTGGGATGGCGGTTGTCGCAGAGGGCAAAATAGCCCGCCTGATCGACCTGGCCCTTGAGGCCCAGAAGTGTTGCGCCCTTGCCACCCCAGACTCCGGCCACTTCCTGTCCGTCGATGTAATAATCGGAGCGCGTGAGGCTCTGCGTGAAGTATTCCTTCGCGCCCGCTGAACTCGTGCTTGGGGTCACTCTCAGCATCGGGATACCTGTGGGGAAGTGGAACAACAGGTGGTAGGACAACTGATAGAGGTAACGCCACCTGTTGTAATAAATCCGGTGAAAACTTCAAGAGCAAAATTTCCTTGCATGCATCTCCCCTAAGCAGAGCTTAGGTCGCTATCGCTCCATCCCGAGACCCCTGCCGCGCGACGGGGTGTCCTGCACTGTGGGCGTCGGCTGACCCGACCGCGGAGTCGTCGCCTTGTCCATCAATTCCGCCGCCGGTCGCGCCGCCTCCACCGCCTGCGCCTTCACGTTGTCGGGAAGGCTTTCCACGGAGCGTTGTGCCGGTGATTCCTGCTGTTGTGAAGCAGCAACAGACTGTTGCTGTCCTGCATTTCTGTCTTTGATGAAATCGAGAAGCGCCATTGCGTTTCACCTCTAAGGTGATTGTCAGGCGAGGCGGTTTTTTCCGAAAGATAAGCGACGTTAAACCGCGCCGCCGTCGTTCGCCGGATAATGGCTGGATCGGGTCATTCACCAATGGCGGACGAGAGTGCCATTCCGACAAAGCGCGAAGCCGGGCGACAGCTCGACCGGATGCTGAAGAGCGCCGTGTTCGCTGCTCGCCCGCAGCAGGCGAAGGTGTTCGAGTTCATCGTGCGGGCCGCGATTGCCGACCGGGAGATCAGCGAGAAGGACATCCGTGCAAAATTCTTCCCCACGCCCCCCTACAATCCCGACTCCACCATCGTGCGCACCACGGTGAATTTCATCCGGGGGAAGCTCGTGCCCGACTACTATGCGGCGGAGGGCGCGGAAGATTCCGTGATCATCAGTCTGCCCCGACCCACTGCGGCGGCCAAACATGCTCCCGGCGCGGCGTATCGGCCGGAGTTCGCATATAACCCGCGCTCGGTGGCCGACCATGCGTACCGGGAGGGCATGCGCCACTACGGGCAGATGTTCTCCTTCTTTGATCTCGCGGGCGCGGGCCGTTGCTTTGACCGCGCCATCGCCGCCGATCCGGATTTTGCCCCGGCCTATGCGGCGCGGGCCGAGTTCCGTATAGCCGATCCGATGCTGGCACCTTACATCCAGCCCCGAAAGATGCTCGCGCGGGCAAAGGCCGATGCGCTCAAATCACTTCGCCTCGATGCGAAGCAGTGGCGTGCTCATGTGGCGCTAGGGTCCATACATATGTGCCGCCGTGAATGGGGCAAGTCGCAGGAGGCTTTCACCAACGCACTGCGTATCAATCCGAAGGAGACGCGCTATCACCCCGCTTACGCGGCGTTCCTGATGACAGTTGGAAAGAAAAAGGAGGCATTGGCGCTGGTAGCTGACCGCGCCGAAGAACGGCCCGGCGACCCGTTCGCGCTCGCCCTCTGGGGCCTGTTCGCCTATGTCGCCCGCGACTACACTGTCGCTCGTTCGCTGCTCGACGAAGCGCTCGCGAAGAACCCGAAAGACTGGGTCGCCTGCTTTGCCTCGGCCTGCCTCCGGCTTCAGGGCGACACGTCGGACGACGGCACGGGCGAGCGGCTCATTACGAGGGCGCACGATCTCCTCGAAATGGAGGTGTTTCCCGCGCTCCGGGTGCTTTGCCTGCGCAGGCAATTCCCGCCGGATGAGGAGAGCCTGAACCACCAGCTCCAGTTCATCGGCGCGAGCATGGAGTCAAAACGATATTACTCACCCCTTGAGACGGCACTGGGCCAGTTCGCCTACGGGGAAACTTCAGAGGCAATCCAAAGCCTTGCGGAAGCCTTCGATGATTACAACCCGTACATGGCCTGGCTGCACCTCTGGCCCTTCCTCGATCCGCTCAGAAGTGAAAAGAAGTTTCAGAAGCTTGTCGCGCGCATGCGCCTTCCCCGTAATTAGCGTCGCTCGTCGGACAGATTTGCTAGACGGCTAAGCATGTTGCGGCATGGAATCACGGTGGCCGCCGCATTCTCAACAGCCATGCCTGCCCTTTCTTTGATGCTATTCCGGATTCGCCGCGCGGTAGTCGGAAATAAACACGTCAGTGGCGCTCTTTATATCTTCAAAGAATGCCTTTGCTGCCTCCTTCGCTGCTCCAGAGCCATAGAACGCCGTTTTCCAATCGCCCCAGGACGTAACAAGGGAGATGCGCTTGTCGTAAAGTAGCCTGACATTCTGCTGTACCCTCACGATGTTCAGATATTGGTAGCCCACGACATCATGCGGAGGGATACTCCTTATCCCCTCAGTGCCGAAAACGCCGATGGAAAACGCCCCGCCGTTATCTTGCAGAGTGTCCGAAGTGTCAATTTTGTTTTTACGAAATTCATTCTCGACCCATTCCCGAAGCATCTGCCGTGTGACGCCGTTCTTAGTCACCCAGTCAGGTATTGGACTAATGAGAATGTAGATCGGCTTAACACCATGCAAGTTGTCGCGCTCGACACGGCTGTTGGACGCAATTGCGTTACCGGCAATCAGAAATAGCCCGAGGGGCACGAGGAGGAGACACATCCGGCGCAGTGCGGAAATGGCCTTGCGACAATGATCGTCTGTCTGGCGGCGGATCTCAGCGAGGGAAGCAAAATGCATAGTTTGGGTATTTGCACTCATACTTCCACGCGCCGCTGCTTGTCGAGCATGAAGCCGCGCTCCAGAAGCTCGCTGCCGATGTTCCCCCAGGCCTCGGCGGCTTTGCTGTCTCCGGTCGCATTCACGTGCCTGAACGTTTCCTGCGCGATGACCGGCAGGGAGGTGATGACATCGTGCACGCTTGCGGATTTGCCCGCCGCCCATTCCTGCACGGTCTTCAGCATCTCGCCGTCAAAATGCTCGCTGGAATGCACGGCCGAGGCAAGATCGCCGAATGCGCGCTGAACCTCGGGCGAGAAATGGATATTCACGCCCCTCGGGTCCATCTGCGTTGCCTTGCGGCTGTGACTGCCACTCATGCTGCCCCACTGGCTGCGCCCCTTACAAACGGGGGGCCGTACCTTCATGGGTAGAAGTCTCCCCGTGGGAATTCAAGCTAAATACGGTCATTGGGATGAGAACAGCAGGAACGTAATTAACGGAGAACCGATCGTGAAGAGTCTTACGGACCCGGCTTTCTTGCTCGTCTCTTCTCTCTCATCGTGAATCGTTGGAGCTGGCCGAAAGTGAAGCGAAATTCCAAACGCCATCAGAGCCATCAACAAAGTAATCGTCCAGTATTCAGTTCCGCCTAAGAACTGGACGAGACTGGTGGCAGATAAAAAGACACCGAGCTGATAGCCCGCCTTGAATCGTGGGTCTGTAATGCCTGAAGACATAAACGGTGACGCAGCAGAAGGAGTTCGCAGTTGTACGCACGAAGTAGGGACGTTGCAACAGATTAGGAATTCAGCGTCCACTCGTCAATCACATGCGAGGCCAAACCAAGCGCAAACTGAGCTTCGTCCCGTGACGGGACAGCTCTCGGCTTAACGTCGTTTATCTTTCGGCGAATGGGCCATGAGCCTCACCATGAGGCCATGAAGACCAAAACACTTCTCCTTCTCACATTCGCCCTGCTCGTGCCTCTCGCGGCCAGGGCGCAATCCGCAACCCCGACAACCCCGCCGCAACCGGCGAAGCGCTACAGCACCCTCGACGACGATCCGCAGTTCAAACGCCTGTCGCCCGAACAGCAGGACATGGTCCGAAAGGCGATGGGCAACCTCGACACCGCAATTGCCGTCGAGCAGACGAACGGCTCGAAGCCCGCGCCGGTCGCGCAGGCGGGCTGCGTAGCCTCGCCTATTAAGAAGCCGCGCTTCCACATCCCGAAAGCCGTTCAGGACGCGATCAACAAACAGGCGAAGCAGGTCAGCGGCAAGACCGGCGTCGATGTCGATGCCAACGCTCCCGCCAAGGCCGTGAAGGACGCGCAGGCAAAGCTTCCCCCCTGCCCGCCTTCAGCGGCGGCACCTTCAGCACCAGTGAAGAAGTAGTTTCGGCGGGCGCGCTTGCCCTCTTGAAAGGCCGCGCGCCCTCCTCAAAGGACCGCCATGGCACAGCAAACCATCCTCGACAAAACAATTCTTTCCCTTTCTGAAAGCGATCACCTCCGCCTGCGCGATCTGGTGGAAGGAACACTCATAACCGGCGCTCCCGGCTCCGGTAAAAGCTCCACCAGCGGCAAGCAGCTTGGCCACGGCTTGCTGCGCACTCGAAACACGGGAGGGCTGATCCTCACCGCCAAGGCAGAGGAGACGCAGAACTGGATTGCTTATGCGAAGGCCTGCGGGCGCGAGAAAGACCTGATCGTCTTCAATAGCGAATCCGGCCACACCTTCGATCCGCTGCATTACGAATGGACGCGGCCCGGACGCGGCGCGGGGGATTTGGAAAGCATCATCGACTTTTTCTCGACGCTGGTCTCCATTGGCAAGAAAGAAGCAGGCCACGGCCACGATCCGTTCTGGGAACGCGGCAACGAGCAGCTGATGCGCAATGTCATCAAGCTCCTCGACCTCGCGGGCGAACGTATCTCCATTGCCAATATCGACCGCGTCATCAAATCGCTTCCCACGAAACCGGAGGAACACGAACAGGCTGCATGGCAGGAGCAGTCCTTCTGCGCAAAGCTCATCAAGGCCATCAAGGCGCGCAAAGAGACTTTGACGGAGGATCAGTGGAGCGATCTCGACTTCGCCACGCAGTACATCTTTCGCAAATGGCCCGCCTTCGACGAGCGTCCCCGCTCCTCTTTAGAGATGACCTGGAGCGGCATGGCCGACAAGTTCCTGTTCAACCCGTTTAATCGCCTGTTCTGCGGCGGTAGCTGCTCCTTCACGCCGGAGATGACGACGCATGACCGCAAGATCATCATCTGTGATTTCCCGATGCTGGAATACGGCCACGAAACAGGAAGGTTAATCAACATCATCCTGAAGCTGATCTTCCAGCGGGCATGGCTGCGACGGAACCTCGAAGAATCGGGCAACCCGGTCTTCCTCTGGCAGGACGAGTTTCAGTATTTCGTGACGAGGCGGGACAACTTCTTCCAGCAGACCTGCCGGGGCAGCCGCGTGGCGGTGGTGTGCCTCACGCAGAACATCCTCAATCTCTCGGAAGAACTGGGCGAGCAGCAGCCCGGCTCCAAGACCAAGAGCTTCTGCGGCAATCTCGCCATCAAGATCGCCCACCAGCAGAACGAGCCGGACACCGCCACCTTCATGGCCGACATCATCGGCAAGGAATACCGCTACCTCGATTCCTTCAACGCCGGAGGCGCGGACCCCGACAGGGCCCATACCAGCGTCGGTGGCTCGCAGCAGCTCGTCCATATCGTCGAGCCCGTCGAGTTCACGAGGCTTCTGAAGCCCGATGCGCAGAACCCGCTGGCGCAGGCCATCGTGTACCAGTCGGGCAAGCCGTTCAACGCAACGAAGACCGAACGCAATCCCAAAGGCCGCAATTACCTCGCGGTCCACTTTTCCAGAGAGACGTAAAGGAGCAGATCATGAACCCACAACAGAACCAGCAACCCCTCGATATCAACCGCCTGCAGGACATGGCGGTGAACGTGGTCTATAACGTTTGCGGCATCATCACCATGCCCGTGGAAATGGTCCTCCGGCCGCATTACGGCTCACGCTACTTTCCGCCGATGATGATGCTCTTCTCCATCATCATGATGCTGCTCCTGCCGTTCCTCGCCTCGTTCTCGGACGGCGGCATGCTTTCCTTTTTGCCGCATCCCGCGCCCGTGGGTCTGTTCGGCATCGGTTCCTTCACCAAGTGGTTCTTCATCGGGCTGTTCGTGCACGGCATCCGCATCTGGCGGCGCATGATCCATATGGACCGGGAGCAGAACAGCCAGTTTGAAGGTCCTGCCCTGTTCATCTTCAACCTACTGCCGGGCTCGTTCTGGAAGGTGCGCATCCTCTATGAGCCGCTCTTCCTCTACCTGCTGTCGAAGGTGCTGCCCAATTTCTACATCCTCCAGCCCTCGGCGGCGCATTACCTGACGATTGCGGCGCTCGCGCTCGCCATGAAGCAATACACCGCCTGGTTCATGCAGTGGCAATTCCTGCGCGGCCTCATGGATATGCGCAACTCCGGGCCGATCATCGCGAAGTTCGTGGACAACACCGCGACCGAGGACGATCTGGCGACGATTCATCTGGCAAGCCTGCCCCGTGACATCCCCGAGGACGTGCGGCGCGACACCGCCGCCCATATCGCCCGCGCCATGTCGCCGGGCAGCAAAAACGAATTCTAGGAGGACATATGAACGACGTAATCAACCAACTGAAGAACCACTTCAATAACAAGCTGACGGCCAAGCAGAGGAAGGCCCTGCTTATCTGCCTTGCCATCATCGTGGCGTCCTATGTCATCAAATGGCTTTTCGACGCCGCGCAGCAGGCGGCCTATATGCAGCAACTCCAAAACCAGCGCGCTGCGCAGGCCCGCGCCAATGCCGCGCGCGACGCCCAGAAGAAAGACAATGCGAATGCTAAGCCCGGCAAGAAGAAACTGCCGCCAAGCATCGTAGTCACCGATCTGACCAACCTTGAAGGCACCTGGTTCGGCCAGCGCCTCCTCAATGCCAGCGGCATGTGCACGCTCCGTCTCGAACTGCGGCCCGTTCCGCAGAAGCCGGAGGATTACAAGGGCTATTCACGGCTCAACTGCATGCCGCCGGCCGGACTTACCTCGCTTCGCGGAGGCCGCGTGTTGCCCAAGCAGCAGCGCGACAATCTCAATCCAGTGGCGATGGTGCTCACCGGAGTTCCCGAAGACGGCGCATTGCACTTCACGCTCGATAAGACTGTGGTCTCGCCCAATGATGACTGCGAAACCACGGAGTTCAACGTGACCCCGTTCGGCACCAATCAGGTCGCCGTGGAATGGCGGGAGGGCAAGTGCCGGGGCACCCAGCTCATCCTCAACAAGAACGGCAGGTAGCCATGCCTTTCGACTATGCCAATGCCAATCCGAACCTGAAGGCGCTAAAGCGTATTTTGTTTGCGCTCATCGCAGCGGCGGCGCTGTGCTTCGCCGTCACGCTCACGCTGATTGCGCGCGCAAAGCCGCACGGCCAAAGCGTTCACCAGACCCCTGCCCGCTGCGCATGCGGCGGGCAGTGTATGCGAACCGCAAGGAGGCAGGCACCATGACTAACGATTTCGATTTCCTGACGCTTGCCGAAGTAGCCCGCGTACTTCATTGCTCCAAGGCGCATGTATGTAATGCCGTGGCGGGCCGCCTGACAGGCTGCGCTCCCATTCCGTCCGTCTCGCTCGGCCGCCGAAAGCTCGTGCGGCGGCAATCGCTTTGCGAGTGGATTGAGGCCAACGAACACGCCCCGCGCGATGGTACGATCCGATCATCGCCGGAGAGAAGCCGCAAAAGCGCATAAGGAGACATTATGCGTACACGGCACTCCACAGGAGGTGTCAGGAAGCAACGGGGCCGCTGGATTGGCTTGTGGTATGAAGGCGGCGTCAAGAAGAGTCGCGTCCTTGGATTCGTGAAAGACCTGTCCAAGGGCGAAGCGAGGGAGGCGGTAGCGAAGATCGTCGCGGCCGGAAAAGCCAAAACGAATGGATCTGCGGCCTTCGGGCAGTTCGTCGAGGATGTTTACTTTCGGTTTTATACAAGGAAGTGGAAAGCTTCGACGCGGGAAAACAACGTGAACAGGATCAACGTGCATCTGGTGAGGCGCTTTGAAGATCGGGAGCTAACAGGCTTCCAGAGGGACGAGTTGCAGGACTTCCTTGACGGGAAGGCCAAGGGCCTCTCGTTCTCAGTCGTCGATCACCTGCGCTGGGACTTAAAGCAGATATTCGACATGGCGGTGGCGGAGGGTTTGATCGCCCGCAATCCCGCCCTGATGCTGTTCACTCCCAAAGAAGCGGCTATGCCTAAGCGCCGCGCAATGACCATCGAGGAGGTGCAACGATGCTTTACCGTTCTCCCTGAACGCGAGCGGTTGATAGCGAAGCTTGCGATTCTGGCCGGGATGCGTCCCGGTGAAATCTTCGGGCTCAAGTGGAGCCTGCTCACCGACACCCATGCCGATGTCCGGCAACGGGTGTACCGGGGCCTTGTCGATACGCCCAAGACCGATCAATCGCTGCGCAAGGCGGCACTCTCTAAAGGATTGCTGGCCGACGTGGAACAATGGCGGGCGAAGGCGGTTGACTCTGAAGGCTGGGTGTTCCCCTCGGAGGCCATGACGCCTCTTTCCAAGGACAATTGCTGGCGGCGAAACATGCAGCCTGTTCTCGCGGCTGCCGGTTTGGCTTGGGTGAACTTTCAGGTGATGCGCCGCACGCACGCAACCTTAATGAAGGCGCTGGGCGCGGATGGCAAGCTCGTGGCCGATCAGCTGGGCCATAGCCTCGACGTGAACCAGAACGTCTATACGCAAAGCCCGGTGGAAAGCCGCCTGGTGATAGTCAATCAGCTGGAGCAGCGTTTGTTGCTACAATAGTGTTCGCTTGGTGTTCAGGACGAATACCGGCACTGGATGTCGTTGCAGGATAAGGGCATGCGGGAGTAATTCAGTGGTAGAATGCCAGCTTCCCAAGCTGGACGTCGCGGGTTCGAGCCCCGTCTCCCGCTCCAACAAACCCATTCATTTTCTGCGTGTCAGGCGTTTCAGGGTGTGAAGCGCCCGGAACGGTAGTCGTCGATCATGGTCTGGATCAGGGTCAGCGCCTGCGGCGGAAACCTCCAGGTGGTTTCCTTGAGCAGATCCTCCAGTTGGGGGATGATTTCCAGCTCGCCCATGTCTTCACTCGAACGCGCGCGCTGCACGAATGACTCGCAGGTGGGGAAGCGCGTGAAGAACCGGTCCATGCCTTTGGACTTATAGTCCTGCCCGTAAATGTGCAGCGAACCGTTGGACTCGCTGTAGGGTCCGACCAGCACTTCGCGGCCGGTCTTCTCGGCCAGACGCGCGGCCAGCCGCGCCTGGAGATTGGTGATGCCAATCAGATTGTCGCCCCACGCCTTGAAGAGGTCGCGGCTGCGCCACATGGCGTGCATATTGAGCACCAGCCGGCCCTGCTGATCCTCGATGGAACGCAGTTGAATTTCGCCCAGGCAGGGCATGTCGGAAACCATGAACAGGTCGATTTCGGGTACGCGCGTGGTGGCCACGGCGCGGCGCGTGATGGGGTCGCGGGCCAGTTTGTCGAGGATCAACTCGAGCTGGTCCATAGTGGTCCCGTCCGAGCGCGGATAAGCGGTGAGCCGCTGATGATAGCAGTAGGGCCACTCGGTGGCTTCGAACTCTTTGCCTTCGCGAACCCTGCTTAGAAGTTCCAAGTAGGGAACCACCAGATGGTCTTTGGCGCCCAGGAATTCGGCGATGTACTTGCCCCGTTCGCAGTAGCTGAGCACCGGAAAGCGCGGCTGGGCGAACGGATCGCGGATGCGGATGGCGACTCTGGCGTCCTTGCCCGGCGGGTCGATGAAGGCGCCGTCGGAATCGCGGCGGTCATACTGGGTGCGCAGGATGTGTCCGCCAAAATGAACCGCCTTGAGCGCCCCGTAATAGGCTTCCGGGATGGAGCCGGCCTCGACATAGAAAGCGGGCAGCTTACCCGACTCTTGCGGATTCAGGTTGTCCGGGTTGGTCTCGACCATGCTGCTTCTCCTTGCGGCGACAAGCCGCGCGACGACAACTCATCATCATATTCCGAAAGGCGGAAGCGGGATCTCATGGCGCCGCCTGGCGAATGACTCGGGCGGCGATATCGGCCCAGAATGGCGGCGGTTTCAGCTCCAGGCCGTATCCAAAATGATTGGAGTGGAGGACGCGGCCGGCGTCGCGCCGCAGGATCTCGCCGCGCAGGGTATCCCACCACTCGACCACGTATTCGCCGTCGGCCAGACCGGTGACGTTCAGACTGGCGGAAGCTTGCGCGGGACCGCGTTCCGGTTTGCCGCCGACGATTCTGAAGGCCAGCGGGTCGTGAATCCAGAGCAATGCGCGGTCGCGGGCAACGAGGCCATAGAGTGTGAGGCTGACGGCCAGGTTAGGGCGCGACAGACCCGCGGGCGACCACGTTCGGGCGGGCAGATCCTCGTCTTTAAGAAACGCGGCGAGGGGCTTGAAGTGGCGATAAAGGTCGAGCGGTTCGACGTAGTTGTGCCACCACCAATACAGGCCCGTCCCGGCGGCGCCGCTGAGGGCAGATGCCCATAGCGCGTCGTGGAAGTGGCGGCCGTCCGGGTCGCCGGCGACAGCGGCGGCAGGATCCTCGACCCCCTGTTCTCCAAAAAAGAAAGGCTTGCCGTAGGGCCGCATGAGATGGCCGCTGTCCTCAATGGAGTACTCAGCCGCGTCGTATTCGGCGTCCCAATAGGAGTGCGCCTGCACGATGTCGATATCAGGCAGGGCGAACATGCGGGCGTCGCGCCAACTGGTTGTGATCAGGTGGCTCCAGGGGTCAACCGACTTCAGGTAGGCGGCCATCTCGCGGTGCCAGGCTTCATTGGCGGCCGGGTCGAAGCCCTCGTTGTTGTCAACCTCGTTCCATAGCTCCCACGCTGCCAGGTACATGGACCAGCCCCAACGGGCGACGCTATAGCGCAAGCGGCGGCGGACGAGCTCGCGGGCACGTTCATTCGTGAAATATTCCTGAGGCGTTCGGCAGGGGCCGCCGTTGGCGGCGTTGTAAGGGTTGCGCGGCCAGCGGTTCTTCAGGCGGGTCTGCCACCAGACTGTCATTTCGAACGTGATTTGGTAGTAGATGTCGCGGCGTTCGCATTCGGCGGCGACGTGATCGAGGCGCCAGGCGGAGGCGAGGTCGTAGCGGCCGAGGCCAGTGGCCTGGGTTTCGAGAGGAAAGCCGGAAAAGCTGGATGCTCCGGGGGCGGCAACGATGGAAGGGTCTGGCGGGACGTAGTATTCCTGCCACAGGCGAACGTAGTTGGCGTCATTAGACGCCAGCTTCTCGAGAAGGCGGTCGAAGTAGTAGGTTCCCTCGCGATTCTGGTACATGCAGAGGTTCTCGCCAATAGGGAAGAACGGGCGGCCGGAATCGTGTTCAAGATACATCGCATTGCGCGGACTGCGGCGAATGAACCCCGGGCGGGGACCGGCCTGGATGTGAACCTCGATGGGCTGGCTGCGACCGGCCTGGCCGGCGATCTTCCATTCGACGGCCACACGATGCGCACCCGCCTCGGGGCTGGCGAAGCGAATGCGCCAGGCCGGCTGGTCTACAGGCGTGAGTTGTTCAACGCGGTCCACGCCTACGGAGCCGGGGTTAGCGATCGAACGGTGGAAATCCTGATACCAGAAGCCCGGCACGCGCTGGAGGCGGCCGGAGGGGAGTGTGATGACCGCGTCCACCGCGGCTTGATTGGGATCGAAGGGATTGGCGGAGTTCAATCCAACGGAAATCTCGAGTTCCACGAGGTCGTATTGATGGGGTTGCGGAGTGAGGAGGTGAACTTCCGGAGACGCCAGGAGGAGCAGGGCCAGGGCGAGCATGGGGCGTCAGACTCCGCGCTTGACAATAATGGTCGAGGGCAACATGCTGGTTAGCTTGATTCCCTAACTTGAGAATAGAGCACACGAGCGCAGCGGGTGCTGGGCCGGTAAGGCAATGCGCGAGACAGAGCGGGACAGGGATTGCGAGGTGGACGACAGATGCGGTATGCGATGTGCGCAGCGCTGGCAGCGATTCTCCTGAGTACGGCTTGCAGCCGACCGGAGCCATCCAAGGCGGGAACGGCCACGCAGGAAACGATGAAGTACGGCGTCCCCGTGACAGGCGGACCGATGGATGGGATCCTGCTGAAGGACTACACGCCCGCGTCGTCCTTGGTGGTGCCCGCAACGGTGGTGAAGAAGGCCCGATTCGCGGCGATCGACGTACATTCGCACTCCTCCATGAACGGCATCCGGACGAGAGCCGACGTGGACGCGTGGGTCAAGACGATGGACGAGGTCGGCATCGAGAAGTCAGTGGTGTTCACGGGCGCGAGCGGGGCGGAGTTCGATCGCCAGGCCGAGCTGTTTCTGGGGTCGTACCCGAAGCGGTTCCAGGTCTGGTATTCGTTCGATGCGTCGAAGCCGGACGATCCGGATTTCACGGCGAAGGCAGTGGCTGAGTTGGAGCGGGTTTACGGGAAAGGCGCGCGTGGCGTGGGCGAGATCACGGACAAGGGCTGGGGCGTGGACGCGTCGGAGAAGGACGCGTTGCCGCGGGCCAAGAGGCTGCGGTTGGACGATCCGCGGCTGGACGCGTACTGGGAGAAATGCGGCGAGTTGAACATACCCATAAATATTCATATCGCCGACCACCCGTCGTGCTGGAAGCCGCTGGATGCAAAGCAGGAGCGCACGCCGGATTTCCAGAACTTCAACCTGTATGGCAAGGATGTGCCGTCCTACGAAGAGCTGCTGGCAATGCGCGAACGCCTGCTCGCAAAGCATCCGCGGACGAAGTTCATCTTCTGCCACTTAAGCAACCAGGGCAACGACACCGCGGCGCTCGCGAAGATGCTGGACCGATTCCCCAACATGTATGTGGACGTGTCGGCGCGAGACTACGAGATGGGGCGGGAGCCGCGAACGATGCGGACATTTCTCGAACGGTACAGGGATCGGGTGCTGTTCGGCACCGACATGGGGCGGGACGCGGCGATGTACCGCGGCTGGTGGCGCTTGCTGGAGACGGGCGACGAGTACATGCACGGCCGCATCTGGTGGCCGTATTACGGCCTCGAATTGAGCCAACCAGTGCTGAAGAGCCTGTACCGCGACACGGCGCTTAAGGTCTTAAACCCGCGCTGAGGCGGGGCCGCGACTAGACGCGCTACAGCGCGAGCCGACGGCAACCAACGGTGGGGCTGTGTTTGGTGCACCCGCAGCCACCCGGCGATGGGGCTATCACCCCGGGGAGGCGGAAGCCTACCGATCAAGTAGTATCATCTGGATTCGAATGGATAAAGCGAAATCGTCGCGTCCGTCGGCCGGCGTTTCCCATGCGCTGCTCGAGTTGGCGCGGCCGCACTGGAAACGGTTTCTGATCATCGCCGGTCTGGCCCTGCTCGCGACCGGCGCCGATCTGTTGCAGCCGCTGATCTACCGGACCGCGATCAACGATGTGGCCGGGTTGTTCGTCGAGCGCCCCGTGGTCCAAGCGCCGGCTGCCTCGAGCAAAGGGGTAGACGTGACCGCGCTGCATCGGCGGCAGGACACGGAGTTGGAGAAATCCGGCCGCACGCAGTTGCCGCACCGTTCCAACGCACTCGCTCCACGCACCCGCCGCCAAGCCGTTTCGACGCTCTTCTGGGCGGTCGGACTGCTGTTTGTGATCGGCGTCTCCGGGTACTGGCTGTCTCTGGCGGCCGACTATCAGAGCACGATCGCGGCCAGCCAAATCGAAGCGCGGTTGATTCAATCCACCTTCGGCCATGTCCTGCGCCTGCCGCTCTCGTTCTTCACGCGGCGCCCGAGCGGCGGCCTGGCGAAGCGCATCGACCAGTCGGACCAGGTGGCCCCGATCGTCACGGCATTCTCGCAGCAGATCGTCCCGGAAGCGCTGCGCCTGATCGGCATCTGCGCGATCATGCTGACGCAGAACTGGAGGCTGGCGCTGGCGTCGCTGATCGTGTTGCCGCCGTACGCGCTGATCACGCAGCGCGCGGTGCAGCGCCTGGAGTCGCGCATGAGCGAGTACTACCAGATGTGGGAGAACATCTCGGTGCGAATACAGGACGCGCTGGCGGCGATCAAGACGGTGAAGCTCTCCGGCGCGGAGCCGCGCGAAATCCGGCGCATCGAGAAGCTGACCAACACGGCCTACGACGACTACCTGGGCCGCACGCGGTTGGGCAACTACTACTTTCTTTGGCAGACCACGCTGAGCCATCTCAGCAAAGCCATGGTCCTGGGCTATGGCGGGTGGATGGTGCTGGAGCATCGGCTCACGCCCGGCGATGTCGTGATGTTCGTCGCCTATCTGGACCGCCTGTTTGACCCGATCGACTCGCTGAGCAGCCTGGCCGTCAGTTTGCCGCAGAATTCCGCATCGCTCGATCGCGCCGTGCGACTGCTCGATACCGGCCCCGAAGAGCGGCGGGGCGATGACTTGCAGCCAGGTCCCGGCAAGGTCGAGTTCCGCGATGTCCACTTCAGCTACGGGCCCCAGCGCGAGGTCCTGCACGGGATCAGCTTCACGCTCGAACCGGGGAAAGTGACGGCCATCACAGGCCCCTCGGGCGCCGGCAAGACGACGGCGGCGGACCTGCTGTTGAAGCTCTGGGAGCCGGATTCGGGTGACATTCGAATCGACGGCCAGCCGCTGGCTCAGGCCGATCCGGCCTCGGTCCGGCGCGCCGTGGGTATGGTAGCCACCGATGGCGCGGTGTTCCTCGGTTCGCTGGCCGAGAATATCCGGTACAAACGTCCGAACGCCACACCGGACCAAGTACGCCAGGCGGCGCTGGCCGCCGGCCTCGAGCGGACTCTCGAACGGCTTCCGGAGGGGCTCGACACCGAGGTCGGTGAACGGGGCGTAGGGCTCTCGGTAGGAGAGCGCCAACGGCTGCAGATCGCGCGCGTCCTCGTCGACCAGCCGCGCATCCTCGTGCTGGACGAGGCGACCGCGAACTTGGACTACGCCACCGAGTCCGAATTGAAGCAGGCGCTCGGCCAGTTGAGCCATCGTCCCACGACGCTAGTGATCGCCCATCGTTACTCGATGATCAAGGACGCCGACCACGTGATCGTGCTCGATCAAGGCCGCGTTCTCGAAGAGGGTTCTCCGGACCAACTGACCCAGGCCGGCGGATGGTTCTCCCAACTGGCCGCCCAGGCGAGGGAAGAACGGACCCTGCGAGAGGACGCATTGGAAGAGGCGGGGGTGAACGAAGGGGACATGCAAGCAGGCGACGTAGGCGGGGCTCTGGAATAGGACACGCCGTTGATCGATTGCGACTGGGTCTTGGTGTGGCCGATTTCCTGATCGAGTTGCCGCTAATTTGCTCCGCGCCGGATGGGCCGGGTCGGCGCGCCTGACAACCCGCAGCGTCTGGGGATCGCGCGCTCAGGCACCGCGAACGCGCCACCCAATTGTGGGTCGAGGATCATTCCAGCCTGCGCGCAGGGAACCCAGTTGGGTGCGTGGCGCGGGTTATTTACCGCACAATTCCGGGATGAATGGTAGTTACAGACCTGTTTCTAGTGTTTTGGCGGGCTGGCCTCGAAATTGCTTACGTTGCGGGGAGTCAGGAGCATCCATGAAAGACGCAGCCCATCTTCTGAGGCTGGCGGGGCTGTTTGCAGTTGGAACCGTGTTGTTTTTGCTGATCCGCCGGGATTTGGTCCCTGCCGGATTCGGCCAGTACGGCCACTTCCGCCCGGGCGCCATGGACGACGTACGGGCGCGGCCGATGATCTACGCGGGTCGCACCACCTGTGAGATGTGCCATGAAGGTGAGCTCAAGCTCCTGCAGTCCGGCAAACATGCGCATGTAGGTTGCGAGGCCTGCCACGGCCCGCAGGCGAAGCACGCCGACGATTCGAGTTCCATCAAACCCGTTCTTCCTACGGCACACCTTCTCTGTCCGGTGTGTCACGAAGCGAATTCGGCGAAGCCGAAGAGCTTCCCGCAAGTGGTGGCGAAAGAGCATTCGGGCGGCGCGGAGTGCACGACCTGCCACAATCCACATCGCCCCCTGCCCGTGGGGCGCGGCGCGGAGGGGATCAAATGAGCATGACTCGCAGACGGCTGTTGTTCCTGACGCCCGCCGCGGCGTCCTTCCTGGACCGGTTGGGCGGAGAAGAGACGTCGCCGCCCTCGAAATACCTGCTGGCCGATCATTATTGGGCCATGAGCATCGACATCGGCAAGTGCATCGGCTGCGGCAACTGCGTGCGCGCCTGTGCGAGGGAAAACGGCGTGCCGCAGGGCTATTTCCGGACCTGGGTGGAGCGCTACGAGGTCGCCGGTTACCCGTCCGAGCGCCCCGAGGTGGACTCGCCCAACGGCGGATTCGACGGATTCACGGAGAAAAGCAGGCCCGGCGCCAAGAGCTTCTTTGTGCCCAAGCTGTGCAACCAGTGCGCCCATTCGCCGTGCGTGCAGGTATGCCCGGTGGGCGCGACTTTCGAGACGCCGGACGGGCTCGTGCTGGTCGACAAAACCTACTGCCTCGGCTGCCGCTACTGCGTGCAGGCCTGCCCCTATGGCTGCCGCTACATCGACCCGGCGAAGCAGACGGTCGACAAGTGCACTCTCTGTTACCACCGCATCAGCCGAGGCGAAACGACGGCCTGCAGCGAGACCTGCCCGACCGGCGCGCGAACTCTGGCGGACTTGAAGAATCCGAAGGATCCGATTCACGAGTTTCTGCGAACCAATAGTGTCCAGGTGCTGAAGCCGCACATGGCGACCGGATCGAAAGTCTATTACAAGGACCTGGACCAGTCCGTGCGTTAGGGAGGAACGATGCAACCGATTGTCGACGGCGTGCAGGGCTTCATGTATCCGAATGAAGTCGAGCTGCAGTGGAGCATCCTGATCGTCCTCTACCCGTTCATTACCGGCCTGGTCGCCGGCGCATTCATTTTGGCGTCGCTGGAGCGCGTTTTCCGCGTCGAAGCGGTGAAGCCGACCTACCGGCTGGCGCTCCTCACGGCCCTCGCGTTTCTGCTGGTGGCGCCGCTGCCGCTGCAATTGCACCTCGGTCATCCCGAACGCTCTTATGAGATGTACACCACGCCCCACCTGACCTCGGCCATGGCGATGTTCGGATTCGTCTACCTGTGGTACCTGATGGCGGTGCTGGTGATAGAAATCTGGCTGGACTACCGCCAGGACATCGTGCGCCTGGCCGAATCCACGCGCGGGCCGCTCCGCTGGCTGTATAAAGCGATGACGCTGGGGTCGACCAACCTGAGCCCGCGGGCGCTGCGGATTGACGACCGCACCGGCTACATCATCACGGTAATCGGCATTCCGTCGGCCTTCCTGTTGCACGGCTATGTAGGTTTTATCTTCGGATCGGTGAAGGCCAACCCGTGGTGGTCCACTCCGCTAATGCCGATTGTGTTCCTGTTCTCGGCAATGGTATCGGGCATCGCGCTGGTGATGCTGTTGTACATGGCGGCGATGAAGCTCCGCCGGCATCCGATCGACATGCCGTGCCTGGACACCATCGCGCGCTATCTGTTCTACACCTTCGTCATCGATTTCTCGCTGGAGATGTTGGACCTGATCCACCGCATGTACGAGGCCGACGAGTCGTTTCAAAGCCTCGATTTCATGGTGCACACGCGCCTGTGGACCTCTCAGGTGCTGATCCAGATCATCGCCGGCACGGCGGTCCCGCTGGCGCTGCTGGCATTCGCCCAGGTGGTCCGGTTGAGCGAGCCGCGGCGCCGCCTGCTGTACGCCGTGGCGGGCACCTTGACCATGATCGGGATCTTCGCCATGCGCTGGAACGTGGTCATCGGCGGCCAGCTCTTCTCCAAGAGCTTTCTCGGCTACACCAGCTACAAACTCGCGTTCGCCACGCGCGAGGGACTGCTGCCTTCGATTGGCCTGCTGATTCTGCCTTTCGTCATTCTGTGGGGACTGGTCAAACTGCTGCCCCCATGGACGGCCGCGGATGCCCGGACGCTCGGAGGACCACATGGAGGCGTCTCGTGAAACCACGCTGCTGGCCCGGCTGGAGGATCTGAGCCGGGACTTGGATGAGCTGCGGCGGCGTGTCGTGCTGCTGGAACACGGACCGTCCGCGAGCACCGCGCCAGTGGATGAGCTGCGGCGCCGCGACGTCCTGCTGGAACGGACACCATCACCAACCACAGCGGAGATCGAGACGCCGCCGCCATTGACGGAGTTGGAACTGCCCCCGGTGGCCGGCGTCGAGTGGGCCGCTGGCCTGGTGCCGCTGTTCGGGTGGGGGCTCCTGGGAATCGCCGGCGCCTATCTGCTGCGCGCGCTGACGGAGGCCGGCTACCTGCCCGGTCTGCTCGGCGTCGGCCTGGGCATCGTTTACGCCGCGTGGTGGCTGTTTCTGGCCGCGCATCGGGCCCACGAGCGGCCGATGTTCAGCATCATTCACGGCCTGACCGCGGCGCTGATCATGGCGCCGATGCTGTGGGAGATGACCGTCAGCTTCCACCTGATTCCGCCGCTGGCGGCGTCGGCCGTCGCGGTCTGCTTCACCGTGTTCGGACTAGCCATCGGGTGGCAGCGGAACCTCACGCCGATCGCCTGGATCGCCACGCTGGCGGGCCTCGTGACCACCACGGCGTTGTTCCGCGAAACGCACGCTCCCACCGTCTGGGCCGTGTCGATCCTGGTCATAGCGGCGGCGACGGAGTTCGCTGCGTGCCGCGACCATTGGCTTGGCCTGCGCTGGGTAGTGGCGTTGGCGGCGGACTTCGCGGTGCTGCTCGTAACTTTGCTGACCACGCTGGCCCCCGCCGCGGGCGTCGTCCAGGGGCTGCAGTTCGCTTTGCTGACGATCTACCTGACGAGCACCATCGACCGCACGCTGCTGCGCGGCCTCAACGTGACCCGCTTCGAGGTCTCGCAGGCGGCCATGACGTTTGCGATCCTGGTCGGCGGCGCGCTGCGCCTGACCGGCGCGAGCCAGACCGGGCCGTGGGGTGTGGGCGCGTTTTGCCTGCTGGCGGCTGTGGTGTGCTACGCGGTTTCGTTCGCTTCGCTGGAAAATCGGGATGGCCGCAGCCGCAACTTTTACGCCTATTCGACCTTTGCGCTGCTGCTCGTGGTGACCGGCTGCGGCGTTTTATTGAACCCCGCCGCGCTGGCGGCGGCGTTTTCGGGCCTGGCCGTCGCGGCGCTCGTGGCGGGTTTCCGGAGGGACCGCTACACGTTGCGGCTGCACGCCGGCGCATATCTGCTGCTGGCAGTCGGAATGGCCGGGATGGTGCCGCGAGCCACCGAGCGCATCATCCGCACCGGTGGTGGAGTGGAGAGTGGACTTCCGCTGCCGTATGCGTTTGCGCTCTTGGGCGCCGCGCTGTGCTACGCGATGCTAGTGGCGCAGGAGCGCCAGCGGGCGCCGCGTTGGACCGACACCTTGGAGGTGACTCTCGTGGCGGCCCTGGCAGCCTGGGGCGCCCTGGGCGCGGCCGCCGGTTGGATGAGCGCGGCCCCGCTGCGCACGGCGCTGCTCACGGCCGCGGCACTGGCCATGGCCTGGAGCCGCCGCGCCGAACTCCGCCGCCTGGCCTACCCGCTCATGGGCTTGGCCGGCTTGAAACTCCTGGCCGAGGATTTGCAGCAGGGCCGCTCACTGACCCTGTTCGGCTCGCTCATATTCTTCGGCGGCGGACTGATTCTTCTGCCCCGGCTGATGCGGCGCGCTTGGCCGGCAGACTCTTCATCCTCGGCCCGCGCCGCTGGACCAACAGACCAGGAACCGCAAGCGACTTAGATGAGAAAACTCCGGCGTCCGGCTTGATTTGCGCGTTTCAGTGCATCAAACCGCGATCTTCATCCCTTTCGAGTACCCGCCCTTCGGCGCTCAGTTCGACAGCGCCCGCATCAAGTCCGCGGACAAGACGGTCGGGCACCAATACTTCTCGATGTGTTGGATCACCAGTTCCGTGCCCGCGGCGTGGCTCACGTAGGGCGGTTTCTGGGGGTTGTACATGGCATCCGTGAGATCTCGCACGAGAATGCAGCGCAGGCCCCACCTGGTCATTTGTTTGATCGCGAAGCCGCGATTCAGAATGCACATGTTGGTATGCACGCCGGTTACCAGCAGGTGTGTAATGCCGTGCTCGCGGAGAGCACTGTAGACTTCTGCTCCCTGGTCCGAGATGAGGTCGCCCGCGGCGACATGTATGGCCGCATGCTGCCGGGACCAGGCTTGATAAGTCTTGTCGCCCGGCGTGTCGCAACCGCCGTCCGAGTCGTCGATGGGCAGAGCGGGACTGGCCAGGTCGAGAGGCGTGGGGGCACTCACGGCCGGAATCGCCAGCATCGCCTTGCGTTGCGGCGCGTCTTTGTAGAACGCCATCGTATCCGAGGGCGCGTGGATGATGAGTACGCCGCGTCTGCGCGCCACTGCGATCAGCCGGTCGATGGCCGGCGCCAGTTTGGCCACGCGCTCGGTGGCACCGCTGCACCAGTGCTTGTCCCAAACGTCGCAGATGACGATGGCCGTCTGCTTTGGTTCGAGATTCTGACCGATCTGGACTTCCTGCCACTCGCCGCTGCCTTTGTAGGCCTCCACCCGGCTGCGCAGGTTGACGTGAAAATCCTGCCCGAACAGCGGAACGGCAAGCACAAACGGAAGCAACTTCCGCATCTCAACCCTCCTCGCGCTTAGAAGCGCAGGAATCTAGAAACCGTAGAAACCGGAAACCAGGATAGCCTGAGAGGCTGTCGGGATGAAGTTCCGGCGTTTTGGTCTTCCTTGCGAGTATAAGCGAGTCGTAGTCGCGGAGTCGGCGCGATAGCCAGGATCGCTGGGCTTGATCTGGCAGAGCCCCAAGTCCACTCCGTTATGTGGCGGAGCCATCTCGAAATCCACG
>Ga0182030_10004502_pt1 | contig 29708 bp, 38 predicted proteins | sample 812S3MmetaG_FD_121299 | JGI IMG/M metagenome (GOLD analysis project Ga0182030, IMG submission 121299) | Permafrost microbial communities from Stordalen Mire, Sweden - 812S3M metaG (Illumina Assembly) | ecosystem: Environmental > Terrestrial > Soil > Wetlands > Permafrost | place: Sweden...
AACCTCGACTTCGCGCAATCCCTGTTCGGCGTGAAATCGCCCTCCGAAGCAATGGAGCTGTGGACTTCCCATGCCCGCAAACAGTTCGAGACCTTGACGGCGAACGCCAAGGAACTCGCCGAATTGACCCAGCGGGTTGCGACCGAAACCGTCGAGCCCATCAAGGCCAATGCGACCAAGCTGTTCAAGCCGGCCGCCTGACCCTGCGTTTTTGCGAGAATTCCGATCGCAAAACCGCACGTTCTCCGTTCCAAAAAAAAGCCCGGGCCGCCAGCCCGGGCTTTTTGCTTGTGGAGTGAAGGTCAAAAGCCGGAGCCCGGAAGCGCAATAAATAGAGGGTTATGGGGTCCCCTACCTGCGCCGGGAGGCCGCCAATGTTGCCGCCCGCCTGGCCTTGCCAAAGCGCGGCGTTGCACCTAGTTTCCGCCCCGTTCGGGAGCCCTTTTTCATGGCCCGGCCAAGGATGCAGTTGTAGCTCAGTTGGTTAGAGCGCCTGTCTGTGGAACAGGAGGTCGGTGGTTCGAGCCCACCCAACTGTACCACGTAACATACTGAAATTATTGTAGTTTTATAGAATGGGTCGGTGCGAATTATTCTGTCGGCTCTCAAAAGGTTCCACTCAGGTTCCAAAAGTGCCGCGTGTGACCTCTAATCGCAAGCAACCCATTCCGTGAGTATTGGCCGCGTTAATCCGCCTGGCGTTTGAGGCGTGTCGAGCGCCGCGCGTCGTCACCGAATGATCGGCCTGTGGTCATCGCGTGCCGGTACGCCGCGTAGCTCGTAGCGAACGGGCCAGTAGGCGAGCCATCTGGTGAGCAACCGCGTCGGCGCGGCCACCAAAACCAGCCGCTACCACATCTGCCGAACGTTTCGAGTGTGCGGTCGGCGTAGAACACTTCGATGCTGACGCCGGTCTCTGGGTCGATGTCGTAGAGCGGCTCGTGTTGTCGGGGATTGGATGCGAGGGCCATCATGCCGCCCTTTCCGATGGCTCGGCGAGGGCTAAGCCGCGAAGATAGTCGGCCGCCTTGGATGCCTGGCTGCACGCTGTGAAGAATGCCCGTTTGTCGACCTTCAGAAGGTCAATCCAGGAAGCGATATAGCCTGCGTTCCTGACGTCGCCGTCAAAACCAAACTCGGCGCACAGGAAGGCGGCGCCCAGTTCTGCAACCAGTTCCTCGGCCGCGTAACTCCGTGAACCAAAACGATTTTTCAAATCCCGATCGAGACGGGACTTGTGGCCTGACCAGTGCGTAAGTTCATGGAAGGCCACGTTGTAAAAGTGGTCCGCGCCCTTGAACCCTGCGAATGCCGGTATCGAGATGAAGTCCCGGCTCGGGACATACATTGCCTCGCCGTGTCCTTCGCGCACGTCTGCGCCGGTTGAGTGCAAGAATGCGTCCGCGAGTTCGTCACGCGCGTCCGGATTGCGAACACGGATTGGCTTCCCCGTGATGACGCTGTCGGGAAGGTTGTCGCACTGGTCTACGGCAAAGACCGTATACTCACGCATCATCGGGATCAGGCGGGTTGAGGTGCTATCGTCCGCGCCTTGGTCGCGGACCTGCAGTTGCTTCACGAAATAGACCTTCGTGCCGTGCTCGCCCTTGCGGACGTTGCCACCCAACTCCAAAGCCTGCTTGAACGTCAGAAATCGCGGCGCGCGATAGCCGGCCGCCTGCGCCATCCACAACAGAACAACGTTGCAACCAGAGTAGGGCCGGTTGCTGACGGCGTTGCACGGCGTATTCGCGCCGGGCGTTGCCGACCAGGGTTTGATCCATGGCGCGGCGCCTCGCTCCAACTCGGCGACAATGCGCGCCGAAACCGTCGCGTAGAGATCACGGTTCATAGCTTGCCTCGCGGTTATGGCTGACGCGACCACGATCGGCCGCGTTCCATTGCCGCGACGGGCAAGGCTTCTAAGTTTGGTCAGGCTCAGGGGTGCAAATCTATCCCCCGGGGAGCATGGACAGGCCCCCGGCTTCGCGCGCGCCAAGAGGTGTGCTTCGCATATAGGGGTGCCAAAAAGTAATCGTTAAAAAAGTATGAAGGTACAACGGCCGAGCAGTTGCGCTCACGCTCGCAGGAACGTCGAGCGTAACAAAAAGCCGCTCAACTTGAGCGGCTTCGTTTGAATTGTTTTCGATGGACTACCCGACTGGCCGAGCGGGCGGCAACTTGGCGTCCTCCCGCGCAGTCGCAGGACCGCAAAATGCTGGGTCAGGCGGCCGGCTTGAACAGCTTGGTCGCGTTGGCCTTGATGGGTTCGACGGTTTCCGTCGCAACCCGCTGGGTCAGTTCGGCGAGTGCCTTGGTATTGGCGGTGAAGGTCTCGAACTGCTTGCGGGCATGCGTGGTCCAGAGCTCCAGCGCTTCCGCGGGCGATTTCACGCCGAACAGGGAGTGCGCGAAGTCGAGCGACGCGCTGTTGTTGGCCTTCATCATTTCGATCAGCTTGGCGGAGTATTCGGATGCGCCCTTGCTGGCGGTCGTGAACACCGCCTCGATGGTGCCGTTATGGCTTTCGGCGACATCCTTGAACTTGGCGAAGCTATCGCGGGCCTGCGAGACGCCCTTTTCGGCGAAGGCGCGGACCTGCTCGGGAACTTCAAACGGGATAACGGAGGAGGAGAAAGGGTCGGAGGGGTTAGCCATGCATGCATCTTTCGGAAACAGGGGTGAGAATGTGACCCCAACGCCCAACAGCCATCAAGCTGCGAACGTCGACTTGGATTTTACGCAGACTGGGTCACGGGAATGCCCTTCGTCAGGCAACCACTAGTAAACACTCCTATCATGTCACTTTTGTGCACACGCATCGAAATCCATAAGCGAATATGATTTGATAGGCTTGACGGCAGCTACGTCCTGACCAGCGCAATCGCATCTGCGGGCCTTTGATACCTTTGTTGGTCTCCGGATATTTTATCCGCTGCTCGCCGACACGCTTGTCCCGCTCGGCACATAGGTTATCGACGGTGGCCTGCATGCGTGCGAGCAGAGCTTCCGCAGGCAACGTGCTGATGCCGGCGCGCTGGAGCGATTGAATTTCTTTCCGCTGCCGCGAAATCTGATAACGCATGCGCTCGATTTCGGCGCGGATATATTCAAGTTTCATGACCATGCCCATTTTATCTCAGTAGAACAAAAAGGGAACATATTTGCAAGTTACAAAATGGGATAGATGCTGAAATTGGAGCCGGCAATGTCCTACGACAAATTCCCCGATCGCCTATCTCGCCCGATGAGCCGGGGACAAGCTGCCACCTTGCGCACCCTCTCCGTCGAGGCGTACCAGCCAAAATTGTTCGAGGAGAAGTTGACCCGCGAGGAAGCTGATCGACGCATCGAGGCGCTACGTCAGGAAATTGCGCTGGCCAACTCGTTTTAAGTCAGGCGTCGATCGTTGTGGCGCAATCAGCAATCAACGAAACCGTCATTTGTTCTCCTGGAACGAACAGGGGGCACAAATTCTGATTTTGAGATAGCTTAACGAAGTCTCTCTCAAATTGTGAATTGATCCCATGCAGCTTGCCCCGCTCACGTTCAAGTCCATCAGGGCGAGAGCCCTACGAAATTCGTGACGGATTGCTTCACATTCCCGACGTGCCTGGCGTTGGGCTTGACTGGAACGAGGAAGCGGTCGGAGCCAACCTAGCTAATCTATAGGTTCATCGCCACTGAGTGGCAAAACATCGAACGTCCAAAAGCATCAAGATGACAGTGGCGAGAGCGTCTAGAGCTTTTAACGAGTGTCGAAAGATCAATAGATGAACGGATATGCCCTCGCTGCCGAAATCATCAAAGCGATTGCGTCGCTCGCATGGCCGGCCGCTTTTGTAACGGCAGTTTGGCTCTTTCGCGAGAAATTAATCGAGCTTCTGCCGAATTTGAGGGTGAAGCACAAAGACTGGGAAATATCTTTCCGCCTGAACGAAGCTGAGAAAGAGGCGCAATCGCTGCCTCCAATTGCTCCAGAGGCGTTACCAACTCCCGAAGAGACGAGCAGGTTCGACCAAATTGCAAAGGTCTCTCCACGTGCTGCAATCCTAGAGTACCGCGCCGAGCTTGAGCAAGTCGTCCGAACTTTTGCCCAGAGCGTCGGGATGGCCGAAACGAACAGACCGTTCGCAAATCTTATCCGAGAATTGAGGAAGCACGCACTAATCGACAACCATACGTCCGCAATTCTTGACGATCTTAGATCGGTTGGAAACACTGCAGCTCATCGCACGGACGTTGTGTTCTCGCTCGATGAGGCCTTGCGCTTTCGCGATCTCGCTGAACGGGTGATTAATCAGTTTCGGATCACTACTGCGGCGGCGACGGCTTCTTTTAAAACGTCAGTATTGCCGTCCGAATGATTGGGTCGACCATCGGATATCGACGCGATGCGGAAGATTTAATGAGGGCAGGGTAATGAATTGGTGGGATTTGGCCGAGCATAGCGGTTTCTCAGGCAGCGATCCGCTAAGCCGGATTACTTGTGCCTTCTGCAAGGAGGACGGCAACTTTGCAGTTATTCATCATGAGGAGCGGAAGCAGCCCAGCAACCAGAACAAAGTTCTTCATTACGATACGATTAAGTGCGGGAACTGCGGAAACCTGATGATGGTGTTCTGGACCCGCTCGTCTATGTCGATTGGGCACGGCCTGCTCGATTTCAGAACGGTTCCTTGGAATACGGAAACGGCGCGTTATCCGGATCACTGGCCAGCGGATATCGGGAGATACTGGCTCCAGGCGAAGCGGAGCTTAGAGGGTAAGAACTGGGATGCCGCCTCCTTGATGGCCCGCAGCGCAGTTCAATTGGTCGCGCGCTATCAAGGGGCAAAAGGAAACAACCTCAAGCAGGAGATTGACGACCTTGCCGAAAAGAGCCTGCTGCCACCAATTATGAAGGAGTGGTCTCACGAGGTCCGCGTTCTTGGGAACGAAAGCACTCATCCGGCCCCGGGCGGCTCCGGGACTGATCAAAGGGACGCAAAGGACGTGGTCGAGTTCTTAGATATGCTGATGATCATGACCTACAACCTCCCGCATCAAATCGAGGAATATCGCGGGCGCAAAGAACGGAAATAGGTGGTTGACAGAGACAGACACTCTGCCAGACCGCCTCCTAGTGCACTTGCGGGCATCAAAATGCTGGAGGCGCGGAAGCGTGATACCTAAAAAGCGCGCTGGGAAGATTGCCCGCCTCACGGCGGGATTTTCTTCAGAATGGCGGCTTGCATGCGTGCGAGCAGAGCTTCGGCAGGCAACGTGCTGATATGAGCTGCTACCTTGCGCACGCTCTCCGCCGAGGCCTACCAGCCAAAACTGTTCGAGGAAAATTTGACCTGTGAGGAAGCTGACCAACGCATTGAGGCGCTACGCCAGGAAATTGCGCTGGCCAACTCATTTTAAGTCCGGCGGTGACCGGCCGGAGCGATGATCTAGCCACCATTCATGCCATCAGGGCGGCTCTCGGCGATGAGATGGAGCTAATGGCCGACTTCAACCAGGGCTTGGGCGTGTGCACCTGAGCGACTGCTGCACTGCACTTTCAAGCCCACTGGGGCCACAACGGCCACCCACAGCTTAACGTCATAGCACTACAACACCACCGGCTGCAGTTCAGCTCCAGCGACGTCTGCGGCCAAACCCGCCACCTACCAATCTCAGGATCAGCATAACCCAGGCACGCCCGAGCTTCACCCCCGTTCTCACGCTCCCCTCAACTTGAGTTGATTTGCACGACACCAGCGTCACACGCATCGACTAAAGGGCTGCGGTAAGCCAAAGGACCCCAAGATGCCGCAGATCACCACAGCCTTCGCACCCGACTTCGTCACCACCATGCGCTGGGCTCTGGACGCTGCGTCTGATCGCGTCCCGGTACCGTCACGTACACCCGCGACCAAGGCGAAGATGGCTCAGCGTATCGTAAGGTCGGCGCAAGAAGGCATCACGGACGCGCACCAGCTCGTGGCGGTGGCGGTGGCCGAAGGCATGGTGCCCGCGCTGTAGCGCTGATGCTCCGAGGGCTGCCTGCGGAGAGCGGAGGTGGCGACGGGGCTCGTTGAATGGGGGGCTGCCCCGTGAGGCAATGCGTCAGAATACGGTGCCGACTAAGGCAGCTGTCGCCAGCACGAGAACCGTTGCAAGAGCGGCGAGCCCAAGCCATCCGAGTTGCTGTCTAACTTGATTGGTTTGTTTATTCTTTCCAAGCGCCGTGGGCATCGGGACCTCCTCGTAAAGAGCACCGGGTGGTCCTAACTAGCGCTAACGATCACCAACGAACGTGATGCGGTTCACACCTCACTTGAGTGTGAAGAGGGGTTAGGTGGATGTCGATAGACTAATCCAGTGTCGCCATCCGAATATCGTGGAGCACCGCTAACGTCATATCGCTCACGTCACCCTTCCTGCTCTTTACCATCTCCATGTAAACCCGGAGGGCTTCAGGAAACTGTCCGGGCAGCAGCGCGTCGCTCTCTTCAAGGCAGTTGATAAGCACCTGGAACGCCGCGACCATGGCGGCTCCGTAAGCTGCGATGACTTCGCCTTCGGGTGAGAGTTTCGGCTTGGGCATGGTTTCCTCCGAGGACCTGCGGGGGCGTGGCGCTATCCAACCAGTCCAGCAGCCGCAATTCAAATCGCATCGGATGGACGAGGCATCTCTTGACGGCCGTAGCGGCTCGGAGACCCACGGACTTCGGACGCATGATCGCCTGCTGGAGCGGATGTGGCGCGCGGTTTCCGGTTTCGGTAGCGATTGACCTGACCAGACGTCACGGACCCGGTGCCACGCTTAGGCGAGCTGTCGCCGCGCCCATCTTGCCGCGTCGGCTCGGCAATTCTAGGGTGTGGCCGGCAGCTGGGGGGCGAGTGCGTGGCGTGGATAAATGATGATATGGTGCTGTACCATGGCTGTAGCGACCAATCGCTTTTTCCGAGAAATCAGGCGGGGATTGTTGTCACGGGTGGATCGCACAACATTAAGCACACTGCGGGAGGAGCGCGGCCCGACTTCGGACCGGGCTTCTACACGACGACGTGGCTCCATCAGGCCAAGAGTTGGGCTAACCTTCGCGTTTTCAAAATGCAGGCGCGGTATCCCGGGGCGAGGGCCGTGGTCTTGAGCATGCGCCTTAAACGGAACCGCTTCGCAAATCTGCAATCGCTTGTCTTTCCGAGCGACCGCGACAACTTCTATCCGTTCGTTGCGTACTGCCGCGGCGGCGGAACCCCCCACGCTGACCTTGCATATCGCGGCACTCCTTATGATGTAATAGCAGGGCCAGTATCGGTATTCAGGCAGAATTTGGTTATCGGCCAAGCCGACCAAGTATCGTTCCATACCGACACCGGCACGGCGGCGATATCACGCGTAGAGGTTCTCGACATGGGCACTCCGACCTTCGAGTTGTCACGATGACCACACTCGATCCAAATCGGGCTGAAGAGGTCGCGGCCTCCGAAGCGCGCTATTGGGAAGCTCTCCAAGCCACCTTGGACCTCGTCTTCGACGCCGACCCCGTCTTGGTGGCGCACTACAGGCGCGGCCTGATGGAGGCTCCGCCGTTGCAGCGCGCGCTCGCGCTTCACGATGATCCGCTCGACATTGCGTCCATATTGACCGGAAAACCCCTAACGGCTGAACGTGTTGCTTTGTACGACGCCATCATGCCTCCTTCGGCCGAGGCGAAGGGGTTCGTCCGCGAGATTTCCCCGGAAGTCATACGGCCCAAGGACATACTTTCTTCCGCGCGTCGCGACGAGAGCGCACCCATGGTGACCGTGATGATGCTAAACAAGTTCATGGGAGAACTCGGCTATCATCGTCTCACCATCAGTAGCGGCGCTGCGTATTTTTTCCTTGAGAAGAAGGCTTTGAAGCGGCCCCTACCCAAACGGCTCGACATGGAGACATTACCAGGGTTGACCGCAGACCGAGAAGAAGTCTACGGGCTCGACCGGGTTCTGAACGTGCTGAACGGACTGCAGGAGTTTGCGAGGCAGCGCAAGCCAGCCAGCAGCATCATAACGCGCATCGATAAAATGAAAGTGCGCCTGCTACGGGCGCATGCCCCGAGATAGTGCGCGCTTCTCAGCCGACGAGGCTCAAATGCGGCTTCTTGCCATAATGTTTTAGACCACGCGGTCCCGATTTTCGACTTCAAGCACCCAGCGATCAGCCAAGCAGCGGCGCGCGTAAAGCGCCGAAGATTTTGAAGTCGCTCAAGCGGCGTTTTGGCATCCTGACGATTGCTTTTTTGCATGACTCGTGGGAGGGCTAGGCGAGCATTCGCCTGACCTCTACCTTCGGTCAATCGCGGGGCACTGACACGGCAACAACATGGCAACGATAGTTGAGAAGCTCCAGCAAGCAGCGCTGGACAAGCATACGTCCATTAGCGACCTACTTCGGAGAGTGAAGCTCACTTCGGCAAAGCTTGGGCTTGGAGCCGTGGAAGATTGGGTCGAGCAAGAGCTGAATGGATACAAGACGAGGGTGCCGGACTATCGCAGTGTTAGGGGAACACCCATGGGCCGAAATCCTGTGAGAGGCTGGATGCCAATCAGCGGAGATGTGGAGCCACTGTCCCAAACGGCAAATGGTCAACCGGTGTCTGTGCTCGAAGCGCTATTGGGATCATTAGCATCGGAAGCTGGTACCTTCGTTCAAATCGCCTATCCAGCCGAAATTTGCGCTGAACTGGACCGAGCCAACGGAGTACGAGGTTGGACTTACAATCTGCGAGTGCCTTCGAGTGAATTGATGCGGATACTCGACCGCGTTCGTACGCTGGTGTTGGATTGGGCACTAAACTTGGAAAAGGCAGGTATCATGGGTACGGACGAAGCGTTCGACGCCGCCGAGAAGCAACGAGCTCAAGCCACCGCCACAACGATCAACATCGGGCACATTGGCTCGCTTGTGGGCAACGTAGGGCAGGGTAACGTCTCAGGTAGCATCACTGTTAGTGATCTGAGGACGGAACAAATTGGCTCGATCATTCCTCAGTTGCGCGCGCACCGTGCCGAACTGGTTGCTGCGGGAGCTGACGGAGCCACGTTGGATGATCGGCTTAACGCCCTTGAGAAGGAGTTGGGAAATTCGCAACCCGATCATAGCTTGTTGAGAGGTCTGCTTACCGACGTGCGTAACTGTCTAAGCGGCGCGGCCGGCTCCCTAGTAGCTTCTGGCGCAATCAATGCCCTGAACATGATGCTTGGGACCGGTGTCCCTGCGTCTTAGCCTGTCCTTGAGGGGGTGATGGATATGAAACGCATCGTGCTTGCACTTACTATGACGCTAAGGGCAAACGATCGCAACTGAAGAACCAATGGACGCGCCTGGCGAGCCACTCAAAGCCCGTTCAGAGCATACGAGGCGTGCGGCTGAAGGATCGTATGGGGGATTGACATGTGAAGAAAGCAATGGCCGCCGCGATGATAGTCGCGAGCCTCGCGCGTTCTGCAGCCGCCTTCGACAACATCGAAGCTGATGCTGCTTATAGAGGTCCAATCAAAGAGCAGATCGAGAAAGAATTTCGAGCGGGATTGGAATTGCTGAAGGTTCAAGCCGATGCCCTGCACATGGCGGTGCGCGAACAAGATCTAGCTTCACTCACGCAACATATGTACGATAAAGCAGTGATAATGGCTGACTGCATGGACCAACAGATTACGCGAAAAAAGATGACTGGCAAAAAGTCTCCGCCAGCAGAACTTCAGCCGTGCATCGACCAACGGCTCAAGTTCATGAGCTGGCTGGAAACACGTAAGCCCGATGGATCAATGTTTGACAAAATGTTCGGCCACTGCGTAACGATGGCCGAGCTCAGCTCCGATAGAAAGCCGGAAGTTCCGTATTCTTTTCTGAAGATGGACCCCCCCCTTAGTCGCGTAGAGTTTTCAAGCTACCAGCGGTGTTACAAGGAGAACGCTATCTTCAAGGATGGGTAGCGGCGGCGGGAGCACAGCTACCGAGATTGAGCGTTTGCGCGCGTAGGTGAACGGCAATGAACTGGGAGGACGTTAAATCGGTCTTCGTCGGCCCAAGCGGACCAGTGCTAATGTTGGTCGCGGTGGTTTTCTTAGCTCAACTGGGAGGAAGCGATCGGGCGAGGAGCCGGACGGCAACGTTGTTCAGCTTCGTGGCGCTGAAAGTCTTCCAGCGTTTCGAGTTCAGCCTGTACGACCAGTACCTCCTCACGCTTCTTCTCTATATTGGTATTTGGGAAATACTCCCGCGAACAGACAGAACTTAGTCCGTTGCCCGGTGTACGCGTCCCCGGGGCGGGCTTGCTCGGTGGGTGGATCAAGCGGTGCGTGTGGGTATTGGTAGCTTTGCGTTGCAACGGGCATTTTGGGCTAGGCGCATGGCAATCTTTAACGGTTGGATAGACGACAGCTTGCGAGGAAACGTTTGGGCGGTCGGGGGGTATGTTGGTGCTGAACATCGTTGGGAAATGTTCAACACTATGTGGCCCATGGCGTTGGCCAATCACGATGTTCCCTATTTCCATATGCGTGAGATGGCAAAGCCCAAGGGGGTCTTTGCGAAATGGCACCCGCCTCAAGACCACCGCGCTGAGTTGGCCGACTTTTTCGGCGGACTGGCGAAAGTTGTAAGCGATAGTTGTCTGGTCGGCGTTCTATCTCTTGTTCGTCTCAAAGACCTAGAGCGGTTCAACAAAGAATACCGGCTAGGATTGGAGCCGTATCCTCTAGCTGCTTATGGCTGTATGTTGATGGCTGCGCGGGATAATCCGGGCATGTCCACGGAATTGGTTTTCGACCACTGCGAGGGCATTGGGTCCAAGCTGGCAGCCGCGCGCGCCTATGCCAGTTCTGACACTTACAATGAAGGCGATTTTTCAACACTCATTTCTACGCCTTTGCCCGATGATCTGACGTTCAAAGACGTGCCCGCACTACAAGCCGCCGATTTCTTTGCATGGGAATACCGTAAGAACCATGAAAATGTGAGCGAGTGGTTTGACCTATCGGACAAACCGGCTGACTGGGATGATCAATGGGCGCATTTCGAGAAATGGTATGCCGCACAAGGATTGGGTGACAAAGTGCGCGTGTTGCGAAAATCAGCCGCCGCTTTGTTGGAGGGGAACGAATTTTACCCGCTGATATGGGACTACCGAAGGATTTGCGAAGCCAACGAGCTTAGAAGGGGCATCTGGTCCTAGAAGTAGGCGATGCAATCGTAATCGGACCCGAGCGCCAAGTCAGAAGGGGCGCGGCATCTGATCACCCACTGGAGGCAACCTTGCCACACCGACCCAACCCGCAGCAGCAATGCGCATTTCTCATGAGGATGTACTTCGGAGCCGACGACGAACAGGCGGGCTTTACCTCCCGTGCCTACCGTGACATGAGCCGCACGCTTCATGGTCTCTCAGAGCGAGGGAACAAACACATCCTGAAGGCCAAGGCCGCTAAGGCCCTTAGGACCGCGTTGAACCACCTCGTTAGCCTCCGCTTGCCTCGTCAGCCCGCTCGTATGGAGATCAGGTTTGACGCATGGCATCGGGAGGCGTGCGCGAACCTGATTGGTGCTTTTCACCCGTTCCCCTGTCACTACGGTCAGGCGCAGAAATGGCTCAACATGACCGTTAAGTACCGATGGTTCTTCTCACCCAACGACGAACTCTGGAAGTGGCACAGTGTCGCCCATGTGCCGGTTGACGACTTCGTGCTTCGTGCGGCGAAGAGGCTCGGTATCCCGCCACGCGTCAAGAAAGCGTGGTCGCGATGGCAGCAGGAAGAGTACGAAACATTCCAAAACAATGTGCGCATCTACGCCCGGAAACACCAACAGACGCCGCTCGCGATAGAGCATAGCTGGTGGATGGACCAGTCGCACAAGGTCATAAACCTGCGGGCAGAAAACGCTTAGCAACAAATGCAAAACCCCGATACGAACGTGATCCACCAGAGCGCAAATTCGCTCGCTGGCAGTAGCCGCCCCGCTAAACTAACAGTGCGCAGATGGGATGGCCCGCGCGCCACCACCCGGCCGATGCCATGATGCCTCGATGGTGGTAGCCTCCGGTGGTAGCAATGACGAAGTAGACAAGGTTATTTGTGCTTGATTTGTCTACGTTTTTTCGTGCTCTCGCCGTATCCCCTAGGGAGCGCCAAATGGACGGGGTTGTCGACAACGAAAGAGATTGTTCAAGGTATCAAGCGCGTTGGCGAGGCTGGATTGGAAGAGATTAGCTACCCGGACGAGACCCTGCACGAAATCATAACCAACGCTGCGCTTCATCGCGACTATAGTCACCAAACCAATGTTCAAATACGCATTTACGATGATCGAATTGAGGTCGAAAGTCCCGGTTGCTTTCCTGGTCACGTTACGGCAGCTAACGTTCTGACAGAGCAGTTCGCACGCAACCCAAAGCTAGTGCGCCTGATCAACAAGTTCCCGGACCCCCCAAACAAGGATGTGGGCGAAGGTCTCAACACTGCGTTCGCAGCTATGCGTCGTATCCGGTTGAAAGAACCTGAGATTGGAGAAGGCCCAAACTCCGTAACGGTGTTCATCCGTCACGAGCGGCTCTCCTCACCCGCTTCGATTGTCATGGAATATCTGGAGGCCAATCCGACGATAACCAACGAAATCGGGCGTGGCATAACTGGCCTAAGACGTGACGTTCAAATGAAGGACACCTCCGTGCTCTTAAGAAAGAAGGGCTTAATCGAACAGGTTCCAGGAAAGCGAGGGCGGGCCACGGCGTGGATGAAAACCAAAAATCCCCAGTAGATCATGGGTCGGACCGCGCAAGAGTGCGCCACCGTGATGATCCGAAATCGTAACGAGCGCGAAATGCGTTGATTTTCCAGATGTGTGTACGACAAGGGGGGCTCGATAGTCCGAAATTGGCTTGATCGCAATATGCACCCCTGTGCTCTGATTGCGTTTATATGGCCGCGGTATCTGCCCGGCAGCCGCAATTGACGACCCACTGTGAACGCCGCAACTAGTCCGTTAGAGCAAGCGTGGCCGCAAAGGGGACAAAAATCGGCTTATGATATCCCTCTGAGATAGTTGATCGACGGCCGATGACTTCCAACATCGAACCTATTGCTCGTGAGATTACCGGAGGCATCTGTCACGATAGCGAAATGCCGGAGACTCAGATCGAACGGTGGGTTGATCTTCATTGGCAGTGTGCTGCGGCAATGCTTGAGGCAGGCGTTATGGATGAAACGGGCGAATGGATCGAAGGGAAAGACTTGTGCCGTGGATTAGAAGCTTACCGAGAGAGACTTCTGGCTTCGCCAGCGTCGGAAGCTGTACCGGTTGAGTGCGACCCTTCTTGATGCCGTTACTGAAGAAAGAGGATTTCAAATGTTTAGCGCGATGAACCGCTTCCGGGTCGCAAAAGGGTCCGAAGCAGATTTCGAGCAAGTCTGGCTCTCGCGCGACAGTCATCTCGACAAGGTACCGGGCTTTGTAGAGTTTCACCTTTTCAAGGGACGGGAAGCTGTGGATCACACTCTCTATGCTTCTCACACGGTATGGGAAAACCGTGCTGTGTTTGAAGCTTGGACCAAGTCGGAGGCGTTTCGGGCAGCACACAGCAGGGCAGGGGACAACAAGCCGCTGTATCTGGACCATCCGCAGTTTGAGGGATTTGAGGTTCGCCAGACGGTGGGACGTGGCAACGCAGCGTGACGCTTAGTTGCTGAACGGCATGCGCGAAGGTGTAACCGTTTGCGTTGTCACGTTCTGGGGTAGGTCGCCAGCGACAGCCGAATGCTTAACACGGTCAGAACGCGGTCGCAGCAAAGCCTCATAGGAGTTGAACCTAAAAGTCATAAGTCCCCTCTACCCTTGATCGATAGCGGCGTGGAACCGAAGGCATGCCCTGCTTGGCAAGGGAGAGTGGCCGTGCGCATTGTCCTTATTGTCCTGACGCTACTTTGGCCGGCCAGTATTTTCGCACAGAATGCCGACGGGTATCTAAAGCCCTATCAGCCCAATGCGTATGGACCTGGTATCAATAGCGACGCCGCTGGACGACCGTTCAGATGGGAGCCGTTACCCGGAAACGGTCCTGCAGACCCCCTCAGCGGTGTCAGTCCAGATATGTACGGTCCTGGGATCGGCATGGATCAATATGGCAGACCGGTTCAGCCTGCCCCTCTATCCCGGGACGTGCCACAAGAAGGTTCGCCCGACGACAACTTCGGAGCCATTGCCTTTTCGAGCAGCCGCGGGGCAGTGGGATATTCCTACGACTATCATTCGGGCAATGAAGCTCAACAAAGTGCTCTTCAAAGCTGTGGGACTGACTGCAAAATCGTTGTGAGGTTTGCAAACGCCTGCGGTGCACTGGCGGTGGGTACAGATGGCAGCTATGGCACAGGCTGGGCCGGAAATAGACAAGACGCCGAGAGCACAGCTATGAGGTATTGTAACTCCAGCACGACCGGTTGCGGCATTGCCCGCTGGGTGTGCACGAGTAGATGAGCTCGCCTTTGGCTTAAAAATCTCTGGTGCGGGAGTTCGGGCAGTGCCACCGACGGTCCTTCGACCCTAGCTTGATCGCCGCCTTCGATCGGCTGCAGAGCGCAGTGGACGGCCTCTCTTGAACAGGCGCATTAACCGAGAGGGTGGCAGCGGAGCGGTAACTTCAAGTTTTGGTTCGTCGTTGTCCGCCGGCGGCGTGGCATCGGGCGAAATAGCATCTTCTGTGATAGTAGAATAGTTGTCGGCGGAAGTAGGGGTTTCAAGCGAGATTAAAAAGGCGCGCCCCGCATCGGTGATCTGCCAATTTGCGCGATCGACGAAAACGAAACCCGATCGGAAGATATTGAGGCCGGGCGCGAGTGCGGCTAGACGTTTCGTTCTCTCGGTCCAGTCGGGACCACTGGAAATAAGAATGGAGACATGTCGCGTGAGTTCGGGCAGTGCCGCTCGCCCTTCAGCTTGTCCGGCTAATACTTTCAAAATCGTGATTTGAAAACTCACGCTCAATCTCGCGCGCCGCGGATAAAAATAAAAAGCCGCCTCCGGGACGATCGGGGACGGCTTTTCAAATAGGCGATACAAAGCCCGGTAAGGCATGATCAGCGTGGCGAAAATTGGTAAACAGGAGGTTGATGAATTTTGAACAAACCCTCGTTTCGAGGAGCCGCGACAGCGACATCGCTGAATGCGACCGTCGGCATTAAGGTTAATTGCAGGTTACGATTGCGGGTCGAATTTTAAGGTTTAGCCTAACGCAGTCGTTGGGATTGGCCAACGCCGCAAACGTTCCGGCCAGACTACCCTGCGATGAGGGACCGCCATTGTCACCTTGGCGCGGCGGCCCCGCCGAAATCAGCAGTGCGATGGAACCGACGCTGTGTCGGCAGTTGCGGAACGAGCCGTCCGGTGATCGCCCTGGCGGCTTTTTCTTTAGCTGCTGCCTTCCGCAGCGAAACGAAGACAGCCAGCACGGTTGCGGACCGGCATCCACTTGCTGAACGGCACACGAAAAACTTCGTCAATGTCCGTTCTCGGCCGGTCAACCGGAAAACATCTACTCTGGGTGAGTATTTTTACTTTTTGGCCCGATCGGGACATCGGCCACAGTCGTGTTGCCTCTTCGAAATGGAAAGGAGATGCGGAGCGTGACGCATAGAATATTTGTTTACGGCACCCTCAAGGGCGGTTTCCGGAACCATTACTTGCTTGAGGGCTGCGAGCTCGTCGGCGCCGCCGCTACCGTGCCGACTTACAAGATGATTGAGAACGGCTTCCCGGTGATCATGCCTGATCTAGAAGGCAAGCCCTTGGCCGGTGAAATCTATATCGTCGATGATGATACACTAGCGCGCCTCGACCAACTTGAGCGCGAAGGCAGCTCTTACGACCGTAAGCTGATCGACGTCAGCTTACCGCTCGCCAGCGGCGATCGCCTGCGGACCAAGGCGTTCATATACGTTGGACGCGAAGATCGCTTTGGCAAAGCATTCGCTCGCGGCCCGCTCTATGAGACCGTGAATGAGCGAGGCGAACTGGATTGGAACGTAGGCGCATGACGACGGCAGCTCTTGGCCCGGAACTGCCGGTCGACCCGATGGGGACACGAACACTTCCGGGCCCCGTTTCATCCTTCGGGCACTCCGGCAATGCGCATACCCTCATAGATGCGCTCCAGGCCGGCGAGGTAAATCGGGTTGTCAGTCGATACGGCGGCCCGATAGCGGCGCATCGTGAAATTCGGATCGAGCGCAAGTCCCGCCTGCGCGGCGGCCCGCGCCTCGCTCTGCGATCCGAGCAGCGCCAGGGCCGCGGCGAGATGGAAATGGCCGAGGGGATAATTGTGGTTGCTTTCGAGGCCCCGGCGCAGCCAAGTGACCGCTTCAGCATCGGCACTCAGTTGCAACTTGGCGAAGCCGACCCACACCATCCAATAGCCGGCATCGGTATCGCGGGGAGACAGGCGGAGCGCCTCGTTAACGTGGGCCTCGGTCTCAGCTGCGCGACCAAGTCGATACTTGGCGGTTCCTATAAACGCGTGCGCCATAGCAAGATTTCGATCCAGCACCAGGGCTTGCTCGCATTTGGCGATACCTTGGGCCGCACGGTTCGTTGCAATTTGGAGGAAGCCTAGAATGGCGAGCGCTCGCGCGTTCTGGCGGGCAATGGATAGCGCCTTGATCAGGGTCGCTTCGGCCGCTGCGAGGCGCGCCGACGTGTCGTCTGTCATACCCGCGACGCCTAGGGGCAAATCTGCGTTTGCGATGCCGACCAGCGCCTCGGCGTTTCCCGGGTCGAGTGCCAAGGCACGTTCGTAAAGGCCGCGGGATTGGGTCAAGTACTCGTTGGTCAGCCCCTTGTGCCAGCAAGCCATGCCCTGAAAACATAAGTCCATCGCATCGGGGTGCAACGAGCGTTCCGACCGCCGCGCCTCGGCCGCAACGAGTTGGGTATCTAGCGCGTTGGCGAGCCGTGACACGATTTCGTCCTGCATATCGAACAGGTCGGTGATGGGCTTGTCAAAACGCTCGGCCCAAAGATGATTACCGGTTTCAACGTCTATAAGCTGCACATTAACTCGCATCCGGTTGCCGCCACGTTGTACCGAGCCCTCAAGGACATAGCGGACATTCAGCTCCCTACCCAGCTTCTGCACGTCCATCGCTTTCCCTTTGAAGGTGAACGCCGTGTTGCGCGCGATCACGAACGAGCCAGCGATGCGCGACAGGTCCGTGGTGAGGCTTTCGGTCACGCCATCGGAAAAGTAGTCCTGCTCGGGATCGCCGCCGATGTTCGCGAAAGGGAGCACGACGATGGACAAGCGCGGCGCTGAATGGTCATGCGGCACTGCTCCGTTCTGTTTGTTTAGGCCAAACCCATTCTGCTTCACGGCATAGGCGCGTACCGGACGAGCGATATTCTTGAGGTTCTGCTCGCCCAGATCGGCGAACTCAACATCGACTTTACCGCGAACCTGATCATAGGCCGAAGACGAGATGCAGATGCCGCCGGGTTCCGCAATACCCTCCAGCCGAGCCGCGACGTTGACGCCCTCACCGAGAATATCATCGCCCTCAATAAGGATGTCGCCGAGGTTGATCCCAATCCGAAACAGCATCCGCCGGTCTTGCGGGATGCCCTCATTACGCTCGGTCATCACCTTCTGCACCGCAACAGCGCATTCGACCGCATCGACTATCGAGGGAAACTCGATCAGCAAGCCATCGCCCGTGGTCTTGACGATACGCCCACCATGTTTCGCCACCACTGCGTCGGCTATAACGCGATGTTCGCGCAGAATGCGCGCGGTGCCTGCTTCATCGAGACCCATCAGCCGCGAATAGCCAGCCACGTCGGCGGCCACTATCGCCGACAACCTTCGTCCGATCCGGCTTGGCTGCTCTTGCACCATTGCCCGCAATTCCCTCTGGGCGTCGCGTCATCATGGACGATAAGCCAACCGCCATGCAACCACGCTCACCGCAGAAATCTCGGTCCCCGATCCAGTTCATTTGGCTGACGCCGGGCATAGGGTCGCTCACGGCATTTGTGACACAAGATGAAGCTAGGTCACGACTTCCGGTTATGGCACCTTTGAAACATGCCGACCGGTGCCGCCGATGTCGGTTCATAGGGGAGGACCGGAAGTGATCGGCGCATCGTCAAACCGACGCGTTTGACCCACTTGGGACTTCGGCGGACCAACCGGAACTAGTTTTGAAGACATTCTGAACCCACATTTCCAAGATAGGCATTTTGCGTTTCGAGTACGTTTTGAGCAATCAATCTCACACACGTTGCTCGCTCGCGCTGATGAGGTGATTAAATGAAGCGACGTGACCTTATTGCCGGCGGGCTTGTCGTCGCATACGAAATGGCGACACTGTCAAGCATGGCCCAGACAGCAAAACGCGCGCGGTTAGGATACCTTTCAGGGGGCCCGCCGACAGCATCCAGGGAAAGTACGCTTGGGGCTTTTAAAGCCGCTCTGGGCGAACTCGGCTGGAAGGGCACTGAAACACTGGTTATCGAAGAGCGGTTCGCCAATGGAGACCTCTTGACCCTGCCGCGCCTTGCAAGCGAGCTAGTTGCGCTACGGCCTAACGTTATCGTTACAACGGGCGGACCAGAGACCAAGTCACTTCAAGTCCTCACTCAAGACATACCAATCGTCTTCTTGCAGGTCGCCGGCGATCCCGTCTCTCTTGGATTAGTCGATAGTATCGCGCGGCCCGGCAGGAACATCACTGGCTTTACCCAAGGCCCGCAAATTCTCTGGGGCAAGCGGCTTGATCTGCTGACCGAGCTTCTAGGTCATCAACCCCGCCGTCTTGCCTGGCTGGGCAATCCTAAGAACGCGGGCAACGAGTGGAACTGGATCGATGCAAAGGATGCGGCAGGAAAAATTGGAGCTGACATCGCCCGGGTCCAGGCTGATGACGCCGATGCCATAGACAAAGCGTTTGACGCTTTGGAGCATGTTGATGCTCTCTTAGTGCCAATCGACTTCCTCTTCGTCGTGAGCCGCTCCCGGATTGCAGCGCTTGCGGCAGAAAAACGCATCCCCGCCGTCTATGAAAATCGGATCCACATACTTGCAGGTGGGTTGATGTCTTACGGCGCCGATCTGCGTGAAAACTTCCGTCAAGGGGCTGGGTACGTTGATCGCATTTTAAAAGGCGCCCGCATTGCCGATCTTCCCGTGGTTCAGGCGAGCCGGTTCGAACTGCTGCTGAACACTGTCGCCGCTAAGGCCATTGGGCTGACAATCCCGCCCTCTCTCCTTATCCGCGCCGACGAGGTAATTGAATGAAGGGGACTTCCGTTCATGGCACAAATGCGACTTGCCGACACAGCCGGGGAACGTCCGCAGTTGAAGACTATGAAGGGACCTAGCTCGATACGGCTTCGGCCATACCGCGATCCGAGTGGGTAGGGCGGTGTTGTCTTGGTACCGTGTTTGGCTTCACTCCGCAGGCGGCGGGCGCCGTCTGGGCATCACCTTGCCACCAGCATGGCTTGAGCGCCCAGCACGCTTGTTCGATCAAGATGTGATGCCGTGCTGCCTTCAAACTGAGGCACGCGGGCTTCAAGTCGGCTGACCTGGCTCGACGCACAATTAAGCGTTTCGACAGGGAGCCGATTTACCTTTTTACCTTGTTAGGCCCAGCGGTTAATTCGGCGGCCAAGGGTAGTCATGTGCATGTGTAGGCTGGCGCCCAATAGCCCGCTACAGGGCTGCGCGGGATTGGATCGCAGTGCTCAGCCAATCGCATCGCCGCCTCGCGTGTCCGCGTCCAAATTGGGGTGCGTTGAAAGGCAAAGACAAGCGCGTGCATTTCACGGTACTTGTATTTGCCAGAGACAACCTTCGCCCATCGCTCGACGAGCCAGTATTCCCCCCACTTACTGACACGAAGGGTGTGAATGCCGTCACACGAGCGCTTCTTGAAACCTCCGGCTCCGGGCCGCCAGCCCACCCAAAGCACATAACCTGCACAAGGCGACCACCCTTTGGGATTTGAAGCTCCGGGAACGTCCCCTGCCGCAAGCAGCATGTCCCTGCCAGCGATCAACACACCCGGAATGTCAGGCCAATAGGGATAGGGGGTACGGATTTCGCTCAGATCATCTAACAAGCACTCAAAGACCTGAGGGGGTTTTTCTTCCGAAATCAATGTGCTCATCTCTCGATCCTTTCGCCGTGACACCTTCTTCCAGAGCCAAGAGGCTGCCTCACTCGCGGTTCGCGCAATGGACGAGCCCAACCCCGGCACTCGGTGCTGCGCCAGCCGCCGGGCGCGAGCCTCCTGGACTTGATACCGACCCAGCCCATCGACCTCATCGTCCGCGCCAGACGCCGCGCGTTGCCCGTGGTTGCAGTAAAATTGAGGATGTCGAGAAGGGCTACAGTGCTCGTGCACACCAGGTCGGCCGGCAGCGCACGTTCGAGCAAGCGCCGCCAAGGGTCCGCTTGATCGTCGAGCATTTTAGCTTTTTCTTGGTGTAACCTTGAAATGAGGGACATGAACGCCTCCTTGTGCTCGCGTCCGCCGGAATTGATCCGTCGCGACCGATATAATCAAGCCGCTCACAAAAAGTCCTTAAGAAGCGACGAAAGGCCGGTCGCGTGGGTCAGAGCCACGACGACTTCAAGGTGGAACGCGAGCGCGGGGACGGTGTGGAGTGGTCGTGCGCCGGTGGAGGAGAGGGCAGCGTGGTCGAACCCCGATGCATCGGTTTCCGTTACGGTAACGGAAAAGTCAGCGGCGAGGATAAGGAGGATGCCATTTGGAGCAGTCGGGCGCCGGCGGAGGAGAGGGCAGGCGGCGATCCTCCTCCGATGCCAACCGGCGTCGCTGCCACCCCATCCTCCCCATTTCTCAATTGCTGCCCTAAGGAAATGATCTTTTTGGTATGCATATCCTCAAGAACTAATGAGCACTATCAAAATGCCGCAGTAGAGAAATGGGCTGGATGGGCTGGCAGTGCCGCGCGGAAATGTATCGGCCGCGGACCGCGAGGTGGCGGAACGTGTTAGGCCGTTTTAGAGGTCTTCAAGTTTTCAACCATCTCGTCCAGAGCAACTTCGTTCTCCGAGGGGGCGCCCACATCGTCGGCCGTCTGAGTTGCCGCTGCTGGGGCGGTTGCGAAGATGACGGTGGCCTCATTCTTCTTTGGCCGTTTAGGTGGCGGATTGCTGATGCGCGCACCTAGAATATTGTGCACGTCAACGCCACCTTTCCGAACGCGCTGCTCCTTGACCTTGCTGGCGGTGGCAGTGTCGAGGTCGCGGTAAAACCAACTTTTGGAGGTTGGTTGCAGGCCATTATCGTGGGCAAAATCGAGGTACGTTGAATACATAACGTCTTTGTTTACGGTGGCGGTGACATCCAGCGTCAAACACTCCTGCACAAATGCCAGTATCGGAGACCCCTCGCGGGCCAGTTCTTCCCGCATCTCAATCGAACAGGCCGGCTCAGCAATAGGGCCCCTCTGGCGCATCCGCCGCAGGCCTTCGAGTGCCCAGAGCAGGATCGCTGGAAGCTCTGGTTTGATCTTGTTCTGGAATAAGTGCCGATCTTCACGCCCATAAAATGATGTTCGTGTGCGATACGTAATCATCCGGCTCGCAAGGGCGCCTGACGCATCCTTAAGCTTAGGCATCTCGTTGCTGATCAGCAGCAATTTACAGGGCAACGTCCCAGTCCAATGGCTCTTGTGCTTGCGGTCAATCGTGAACAGCCCACGGCCGCTGAGCTTCAGCACATGTTCAGCAAGCAAATCTTTGTCACACTTGGAACCGAGCCGCATGTCGCCGACGACGGCGAGTTGCTTGCCGATGAGCTGCGACATGCCGAAATTGGTGCCCATACTGTCGAGTGTGGGGCCGCAGATTACAGTCGGCGAGAGCAAGGATTGCAATGTGTGGCGGATGGTATCCTTGCCGCTTCGCTTGTCACCGAGCAGCATGAAAACCTTTTCCTGGGATACGTCACTCGACAAGCAATAGCCGAACATCTCCTGCAGCGATACAATTTGGTCCTGCTCGCCATTGAAAACCTGATCCAAAAAGGTGAGCCACTCGGTTGGCGCGGGCGCGTTCGGGTCGTAGTCAAAACCCACCCCGTGTGGCGTGAATAACATCGGATCGGGCGGCGTAAACCGGTTCGAATTAATATTGAGAATGCCATTCGGGAAGCAAATCAGGTCCGCAGGATCGGGGCCCGCGCGACCGTCGAGCCAATGCGGCTGCTCGACTGTTGGTACGACGTGGCCGAGAGCTTTGAGTGCCTCACTAGTTTCGCTAACGCTTGACTTGTTCGGCGCGAAGGGAACGACCGTGGGCTTCCCTTTGAGTGCTTCACCAGTTTCGCTAACGCTAGACTTGTTCGGCGCGGAGGGATCAACCGTGGGCTTCTGCCGGCGCGGGACTTCCTTGCTACACGTGTCCAAGAAGCTATAGAGGTCTGCCCGGATCGTGTCGTCGTCGATGATCGTGTAGTGACCACCCTCGTGATCATAATAGTCATCGCGGTAGTGGTAGAGGTTCGGCCGTTTCGTCTTCCGGTAGATACGAGCCCGACCCATGTGGTCATCCTTGGGGACAGGAAGGCGGTCGTCCTTGCTATCTGCGCTGTCTTTACCGTCGTTTGAGGCTTGCTGGGCTGTTCCGCCCCCTTGGGTTAGCTCGGGTCGGATGTTGAGCGGTGACTTCCCTTTATCGCGGAGCGGGCACGCCTCGCACGAGCTGCAGCCATTTGCCTTAATGGCTGCACAGCTAGGGTATCCAATCCCTCGATCGTGTCGTTCAGCCATCTTCCGATCATAGAGCGCCTGTGTGTCCACCTCGGTATATTCCGGGTGACCTTTCGATATGGCGTGTGCGACAGCATTGCCGTTCTCCATGAATGTGGCGCCTAGGACTGCCAGGTTCCATAGCGGCTGATTGTGGTTGACGCCGCCTGTCGCGATCGCCTCGCGGTAGAACTCGCACCCGCCGGCCTCTTTCTTTTTGAAGATCGGCTTGGGGTCGACAAGGTTATCAGAGAACTTGTCGATGCCGGCACTGAGCCCGGGCTCGCTCCCTACCACTACTCCCTGTTCCTTGAACTGCGGATCGGGTCCGGCGCGGAAGATCGCCGGGTCCACTCCATCCGCGAACGGCGAGTAAGTAGAGGCCGCTGGTGCCGCTGTGACTGGTGCTGCGAATGACAACACTACTTTGAGATCAGTTTCAAAATCGTAAAGTTTGAGCGGGAGCGGCGATAGCTCTACCGGCTTCGGCGGATCGTACTTGTGATTGAAGGTCCCCGGCATGCGCAGGATGCGCGCGATATCCGTGGTCAGGCCGGCGTCGCACAGCACGTTGTTGGCGAGCAGCATGTTCTTCAAGCCGCTGGCCCATGGTTGCCACTGCTGTGGGGTGAGCGCCGTCTTGCTGATCCAGTAGACATGGACGCCAGAGCCAGAGAACACGATCGCTGATGGTCGTGGGAGACCAGAGGCTTTCTGGAAGGTGAGCACTGCACGCAGCGCTTCGTCTACGGTGGCGTACTTCGGCTGCTTGCCCTTCTCGCTCTTGCCGACGTCCACGTCGATCCAGATCGACTTCTGCAGGAGCGCGTCCATCGCGCTGCGCGCCGCGACGACGTTGCCCCGCTTGTTTGTCTTGGTCTTGGCCTGCAGTGAGGTGCAGAACCAGACGTCCTTGTTGTTGGTGGTGGTGTTGAGCCATGCAGCCCGGCTGACCAGTTGGGCTGGGTCCCGGAATGGCTTCCCTGGGGAGACCGGCCACTTGCCTTTGTACTTGCCATCTGGAGAGCGCTTGTCGTGGTAGGAATACTGCAGGTTAGCGAAGCCGGGCTCGTCTGAGCCCGGCCACGCGATCACTGCGCCAATGAAGGCCTGTACTGCATTCCAGTCGGTCATGGACGTAGGTCTTCGGCAGGGGCGGGACGCTCGGTCTTTATTTCTTCGGCCGATTGCTCCGCCGCAGAAACCTCACCGTTGTCCAGTAGAGCCGTGATCCGTGCCGGCTTGACGGCCTCGGACTTCTTGAAATTCGCGGTGTCGGTGAGGAAACTTCCAAGCCTAGCGAGCACCTCGACCGATGCGGCTGTTGCGGAAAATTGCGCTGGCTGTCGCTTGTAAATCCGGCGGTCCAGCTCCAAGACCAAGGTGGTGAATTTGGGCGTAACTTCATCGCCCGGGCTTACCGAACTCCGTGGTTTCGTCGGCTCCGGCGCTTGCTCCGACGCGATGCTGGTAGTTTCAACCGTGTCGGCCTCCGTAGGAGCGCCCAATGCCTCCGGCTCCAAGTTTTCCGTTACCGTAACGGAAGCGGACGTCGCGGCCTTATTAGCCCGGTGCTTCGCCACGCGCGCCCGATTGCCAGCCCTTACTTCTTCGATCGATTTTTTATCGTTCCCGATCGCGAGCAACTCGTAGAGGCGGGACTTGCCCAAGTTCGGGAAAAACTTGTTCCGGAATGCATTGAAGCCGCCTTCGTCGCAAGCTCCGTGCGCCGTGGCGAGTAGTTGAGCAACGGTCGTGTAATTCTGGTCGGCTTTGTCCTCGTATTTCTGGGCTTTTTCGTACTGTACAGCGATTTGCTTGCCTAGGTTTCGGAGCGCAACGGGGCAATTCTCCTCGATCTGCGCGGCGGTGAACTTGGGCTCTGTCACGGGTGTACTTAAGGTGGCTTTGATTGCATCAATCATTGCTGCCTCCTCTCAGCTCGATCCGCCCAGCGATCCAGCTTTGGACCTCGGAGAGCGGCCAAGCCCTCGCGGCCGCGCCCAACGGGACAGGGCGAGGAAATTCATTTGCTGAAATTTTACGGTAGAGCGTCGCCGTACTAATGCCGGTGAGGCGCTTGACCTCATCGATGCGGATTAGCCGCTCGATGGCGTGATGAAAAGGTTCCATAGCAAGTCTCCCATTTGAACTGGGCGCCGCATGAGCGGGCCGATGGGAGAGATCTAGGTGGGTACGCCAGATGCGTCATGGCGCCGAACAGTGTTCGCTACCCAGAACGACGTTTCCTGCGCTTGCTCCGAATACCGAGCAGTATCAGGTCGTTTTTCAGCGTATCTCGGTTCGCTTTGAACGGCGCGGCAGACATTAAGAGGTCAGCATCGAAAGGCGCGGCGGGATCACCGCTTTCGGCAATTACTTCACGGTATTTGGCCTGCAGAGCGTCCATTGAATGCTCGGAAAATGGCTCCATTCGAGATGCCGGCTTTAGCCGATCGTACGCCTCCTTAACAAAGAGCAGGCGTAGCTTGGCGCGACCCGCGCGTGCGAGACCGCTCTTTTTGCCCGCTGCCTTTTTCTTGGGTTTCTCATTCTTGAGTTTCACGGCGTCGGGATCCCACGGTGCAATCCAGCCCGCCTCTGTCGCAGCTTCTTGCACAACTCTGTGAAGGCGGGTTGGTGGAATACCGTAAGGCCGAAACAGATCTACGAGATCGTCCGCGGTTGTGGTTTTCTTTGGGGTCAAGTCACCCGCGCCTCCGAAGATCAATGACGTCGTGGGGCCTCGCCTTCAATGGCCTGTAGGCGGTCAGCCACTAACTGCAACGCCTCGCCGTGCTGTTGGCGATAGCGACCCTTATTGTAAACGCCGAGAAGGTGATTGTTCTCGGGGGTCTTGTGGCCGAGCATAATACTTATGATATGCGGTGCAACATTGAGCTCCGCCGCCAACGTGGCACAGGTTCTCCGCAGATCATGGCGCGTCCAACCGATCGTTCCCGTCCGCTCAAAGATAGACTTGGACCAACGATCCCAGTTGTCGAGTTTGCCGCCGTGGGCGTTCGGAAATACAAGTGCCGCTAGAGTTTTTCCCTCACGCATCCGGACCAGCATAGAAACGGCCTGACGGGGCAAGGGGATAACGTGAGGTTGGGCCGCCACCTGCTTTTTTCGCGTCCGACTGCGCGTGTCCTTGCGCCTTCCAGCGGCGACTGTCCATAGGCCAGCACCAAGATCAAATTCATCCCATGTCGCAGAGCAGACCTCGTCCAATCTCGCGGCCGTCCAAAGCATTAACCTGGCTGCCGGCCCGTGATATCCCTGATCCAGATTAGGCAACACGAGGCCGAGTGTATCCCGATCAAGGACCCTGTGCCCGCCATCCTCAAAGCTCCGCTCGATGGGCTTTTCCAGTTCGGAGAACCCTCGCTGCATCAGTCCGCGTTTCGCGGCCCACCGCGCCACGGGCTTGAGGTAGGTAATGGCTCGGCTCGCCGAAGACGCACTGGGGTGGGCGTCGGCCGCCAATTGCAGTTGCTGCACAGTGATCTCGGTCGCCGGTCGATCGAGGTGTTTAAGGAACACATGTCGTATACGGGCTCTCTGCTCGCTCTTTGTCCGGAGCGACGCCCCATCCCCGTCGAAATACGCATCTATGACACTGCCAAGCGTGCCTATTCCGGCTCTCGCGTCCTTGGTCCGCTGCCTAACGTCGCGACGCTCACTGGTCGGGTCGGCTCCCTGCTTAATCGCTTGTTTGAGTGTCTCCGCGCGCCGCCGTGCCTCCGCAAGTGAAATGTTATCACCGACATCGAACCGGCGCCGCTCACCCTTCGCATTACGAATATTGAGCGACCAATACCGACCGCCTCGGCTGATGCGTACTCGCAGACCGGGCAAGAGACCATCACCAAGCTCAATGACCTCAAGATCGCGCGGACGCACGGCGTCCAGTTGTTTCGCGGTCAAAGGTTGAATACGCCTTGGCATATCAAAGTCTCAAAAAAGGTTCCAAAGAGGTTCCAAAAGATGTGAGATGGCCTGAGACGAAATGCAATGGCATAAGTGCGAAATGTGCCGATAAAATATGGTTAACTTGAATGTCGGGTACTCTCACCGAAGGTCACTACCTATCGCGCAATTTCAGCGAACCCTTACTGTGGAACAGGAGGTCGGTGGTTCGAGCCCACCCAACTGTACCAGATAAAACATTTACTTAGCAGGTTTGGGCCATTTGCTTTGATTGTCCGGGGTGGACTGTCCCGTCCCCCAATTGATGGGCAGGAAGTAGAACAAACCATGGATATCGCAAGCCGCTAGAATTGGTGGTTCCGAACAGGAACATACAAGTGGATATCTTGGCCAAACCACCTGCGCTTCGAGTAACGTAACAGAGTTGAGTTGCTCCTCCTCCCCAACTTCAGGGCTCAATAATGAAAACGGTTCTATCAGGCCTGTTTGCTGCAATCATTTTTTGTACCACAGCCGTGGCGTCAGAACCTGGAAGACCTACGGCCACCCCTCCGGATTGGGCAACACAACCGACCGTACCCCAGGCCGGGCCAGCACTTCCGAGCGTGGGTCCGACAAATACGGAAAGCCTCGGACAGGAAAGAGCGCAGGACGGCACGACGGCTTTACCTACACAACCACCCGTTCAGACGGAACAACCGAAAGATTCTCAGAAGAACAAGCAGTAGCGTTCTCGATCACGGATCGGATCGACCGGTCGGCAGCGTCGTCAGGCGGCGCGGTCTTGACGGATCGTTGGGGCAACTGTCCGGCGCGCTTCTTGTAGGACATTCCCAACGGACGCAACGTGCCAAAATACGTCAAGGCGTTCCTCCGCTTTGCATCACACACGCGTCTTCAAAATTCCGGCCACCGCCGGGTGCGTGGTGTTGCGATGCCTTTCGTGCAGAAAGGTCGCAAGCCCCTCTCGAAGGCTATCATCGCCAGCAGTCGCCTCATCGAACAAAAGCTGCTGCGTTTCGCGCGAGAGATCAGCCCAACGTCGCACGACGGCGAAACCGAGCGCGTATTCGAAGTGTTTTTCTTCGTCGGTATCCATCTTTCCAGTCCTTCGCTAGGCGATCACGCTTGTCGCGTGTTTCCTGCAGTGTTCCAGATACGCAATCTCATGGGCCCCCACCAGTGCAACCACACTTGTCCAAAGCCAGGACGGCGCCTCGAGCGACTTGGATCGATGACGATTAAGTTCGTTGGACCAGCTTTTGCGCGTCGCCACGTCCATCTGGCGTGCATGGGCCTTTCCGACGACACCAGCAAGGAAGCTCGCCGCCTTCATTGCATCAGACACCCTCAAGCGTTCGAGTTCAATTTTGAGATCCTGCGGCAACAATTCGCGAATAAATACCGATTTGCCCTCGATTTTTCCGGCGACCATTCGCTTGCCGAGATGCGGCGACAGATGCATCGCGCCTTCGACGACGCGCTCGGCCTGATCGTTAGGCATCTTTTGTCTGGCGTAACGCGGCGCGGCCGCAGTGACGGCCTCCTTGACATCCATCAGCGCCATGTCGCGTTTCTTGCCCGATCCGACGGTAAGCAGCACTGCGAACCGTAACAATCCAAGCGAGCTGCAACCCTTCATCCAGTAGGCGGCATCGGTGAACTCGACCGCAGCATCGTCGTCACGCGATCTTAACGATGTCGCCAAATGACGTAGCGCAGGCGTCCGGAATAATTCCTCGATGGTCGCCCGTTCGGATTTTGAAAGCGCCCAAAATCGGGATCCGAGAGGAATCGTCGGCTTCGTGTTCTCAAGGCGTTCGTTGGCCAGATGCTTCCAGGACCGTGCAATCGATCGTTTCATGACGAACCGGATCGATTTGGGCGCCTCGTCGATGGCGTCGGCATCCCGGCGCAGCGCGGCCTGATAGCCTTCGATGACCTGCTCCAGAATCCGGGCGGTTGTCACGCCCGGAAGATCGGAGCCGCGCGAAGCGGTCGCCAGCGATAGCGCAAGGCGGATAATATCATGCGCCGGATTGCCGATGACGGTTTGATCGAGATCCCGGATCTGAATGTCGACACGTCCGTCCACTGCGGCAACCGGACCAAGATTGCCGACGTGGCAATCTCCGCAGATCCAGACGGCCGGTCCTTCGGGCAACGCGCCACGTTTTTGTCGCTCAAGCCATTCGTAAAATTTGACCGTGCTGCCGCGCACATATGCATGTGCGGAGCGAGCCATTTTGAGGGACTGTCGAAGACGCAAGACCGAAATACGATCGTTCGGCCGAACTGACTTTTTTGATGTCATTACCTGCTCGTTCTGAAATGCGACCGACAACGCACAGCAAGAGGAATTGTTACAGGACCATGACAGTTTTATTGCGGAAAAGCGGATTTGGTAAACTGCAAAGAGCCGGTATGGCGTCAGGCCTTCCAGGGCGGTCGGCAACGCGCAAAGCTGGAATGCCGAGGTTGCCGGGATTTTGCTCATCTCGCAGTTACCCTTTCCCGATGGATGAACATCCCGGCGCGGTACTGCACGGGTTATCTCGGTGACATCGGCGTACCGATTGATCCGGCGCCGATGGATTTCAGCGCGTGGTACGAAGTGTTTCCTGATTGACGCTGGTTCACCCTGGACGCGAGGCACCATCACCCCCGGATCCGCCGAATCGTGATCGCCGCGCGCTTGTTCAGCCTTCTGCGCGCCGCGATCGGAATGCTAGATATTGTCTTTCAACCACTGGTTCCCGGCGTCGTTGACCCCGGTCCATTCAGCCGCGTCGCCGGATATTTCAATGACAAGCAACTGATCATCAATTCCAATGCACGATTTCAATTGGTCTCGTACCTCGCGAGGCGAATGCGCGCATCTCACAATCCAAGTGGATTCGAGGTGATGCCACCAATCACCCAAAGATTGTATCTTCTCGATTAGATTGTCGTATAAATCGCCTTCTGTCGGGTGAATATCATAGGCGAT
>Ga0182030_10004503_pt1 | contig 29703 bp, 25 predicted proteins | sample 812S3MmetaG_FD_121299 | JGI IMG/M metagenome (GOLD analysis project Ga0182030, IMG submission 121299) | Permafrost microbial communities from Stordalen Mire, Sweden - 812S3M metaG (Illumina Assembly) | ecosystem: Environmental > Terrestrial > Soil > Wetlands > Permafrost | place: Sweden...
GAAACTTGGTGGGCGCTGAGGGACTCGAACCCCCGACCTGCTGAGTGTAAATCAGCTGCTCTAACCAACTGAGCTAAGCGCCCGAGGTAGCACAGCCTAATGGGGTCCGCTTCGCGACTTAGAAAGGTGCGGCGTCCTGTAGAAACGTAACGAGTTCTGGCGTCGCGGCGAAGAAAGGACGTCGACGCACACGTTCGCTCGTCACCAACGACTCGTTGTCGTACTCCCCCGCCACCGCGCCCGCCTCCTCAATCATGAGCAGGCCACCCAAGTAGTCCCACGGGTGAAGGCCCGAACGCGCGGCGACGCTGAACATGTCAAGTGAACCGTCGGCGACCAGACAGATCTCCAAGCTCGCCGCACCGAGCGAACGGTACTGTGCCCACCCGAGATGACGAGACGGTAGCCCGGAGAAACTGACGATCGACTTGACGACGTCGACTTGACCGCTCGGCGATATCTTCTCACCATTGCGATACGCACCGGCGCCTTTCTCGGCTTCGTACGTCACCCTCGTAGCGTGATTCACGACGAGCGACGCCACGAGTTCATCGTTACGCAGTACGGCGAGACTCGTCGCGTAGAACGGAATACCGTGATCACAGTTCGTGGAACCGTCAACCGGATCGAGAACGACGGTGTACTCACCGTCTCCTGTCACTCCCGACTCTTCACTCACCACACGAAAACCGGCCCCGTGTAACACTCGCAGCGCGACCTCATCGGCCGCTATATCGAGGTGATACTGCGTGGAGCGGAGGCCGGAATAACCATCATGTTCTCCCGACGTCACTACCGCCGCGATCGCTTGTGCGCACTCTCGCAGAGGGTCGAAAAGTGAAGTGTTCACGTGGTAACGCTAGTAGGGTTCGCGGCTAACCTGAGTGGTAATGGCCGCCATAGACGTTGCAGGATTCGTTGCCGACCTTAAAGATCACGCGGTGACCCACGGCTTTCACGTACACGACGAACGACACTTCGTCGAGACGTACTCACTGCGTCAGGCGTGGGAAGTTGACCTTCACCCCGAGGACGGATGCGGTGGGCCGGTCGATCTTCACATTGAGTTGGACGTCGACCCGAGAACCCTGTTGGCCTTCGAAGACGCGGTGCTGGGACTGCCCGACGAGGTCGATCCGCCCGATGAGTTTCACTTCCCTCTCGTGTTGACATGGAGTCTCCCGCCGATGCCTCACGGTCCCGACCTCCTTCGTCTGGCGATAGATCTGGCCCCGATCGGAGGACTGGAGATGCCCCTCGAAGTGACGGCGACCGACGTGTTCGCCTCGCCTACCGAAGGCAGCGAGCGGCGAATCTCCATCGTCGCGCGCCGCGCGATCTCGCTGAGCCAAGTAGCCAAAGGCGAAGATCCCTTGTGCGACATCTTTGAGCGCGGACGCAGTGTGAGCGACTTCTTGTTGCAATCCGCGGACTCGTGGCTCGGCTAGCTCGACTCGCGGGCGTACTGGCAACACTCACGTTCTCGAGCGCGTTGCTCGCGTCGTGCGGAAACGGCAGCGCCACATCTGACGTGCGGCAGAGTTGCGTCTTCGTCAAGCACGCACTCACAATTGAATCGCAGAGTCAACAACCCGGTCTCACTCCATCGCGTCGGAACGAACTCCAGAATGACGCGATCAGTGTGTTGTTGAAGGCAACGCCGTCCGCAGCGGCCGCCACATCGATCGACGGTAGCTGGAATCCACTCATGACCACCATCAACGAGGCGGAACGAGTGCCGATCCCCGATCTCACGGCGTCGCTCACGCGACTGTGTCGTATCGCCGATTCCCAGACGCCTTACATCTAGGACTTCTCGGGGAACCGTTCTCGTAGCCAGGCGAGGGAGTTGTCATCCAACATGGCCTCTTCCCACCCCTGCAGCACGTCCTCCAATGCGGCGTGCGAACCGACTTTGCCGATAATGACGACCGTCAGGTCGTTCACCGGTTCTTCCGACACGTAGAAATCGCCGAAGAGGTCCTCGGTCACTTCGGCGTCCGGTTCCACCATCAAATACAACTCGCCGGTCGCCTCCACCCAGGAAAGTTCGTACTCGTTGTCCTGCTTATCGGTCCACTCGTTGCCGAACTCGAACTCCGCACTTTCCCGTCGGGCCTCATTTTGCTCGTAGAAGGTTTCGATGTCCATACCCCCACCTTACGCCGGGGGTATGTGCGCTGCCGAGTGCGCGGCGTTGTCGAACATATGGGCATGAAGAATGTCGTCGTCGCTATCACGCGAGTGGGAATCGTTCGGTGCGCGAGGGGCCGTCTACTGGGCCCCATGACAACAAAATTTGACCTCTTGCACAATCTTCGACACGAGTGGCGCTGGATCGGACGACGTCCGAGCGCACGCGACGCGGCGCGGCGCCTTGACGGGCGCCATCCGGATCTCGGACTCGGCGACCAACGCGACCTGTGCGACGTCGTTGAACTCTGCGAATCACGAAGTGGTCGCAACGTCGTCGAACGAGCCCGGATTGTGCGGGCGCTGCTCGAGGAGGCGAGCGACCCCGACATTCATCGGGCGTTGCTGCAGACTCTCCTGCCCGGGGTAGTCAGTGTGTGTCGACAACTGCGTTTCGGTGAGGGAATTGTCGAAGAGCCGAGCGAGACCCTCGCGATGGCCATCTCTCTTCTGAGCGAGTTGCTGGTGGACTGGGCCGGTCAGTCGCGCGCCTACGCGGCGCCAGATCTTTTGTCGGCGCTGCGCGGACGAGTGCGGCGATGGATGTTGAAGGAAAAAGAAGCCCAACACGCCGTGGCGCACTTCGAACTCACGGAACGCTCGGCCGAGGAGGCATCACCCCTTTTGACCCGACTCGAGAGTCTTCGCCTCGACCACGACCGACTTGTGCGACTCACGTTCGCTCGCGTCTTCGAGGGCCGGTCACTTCGCGAACTCGCGGCTGACGACCACAGCGCACCCGTTGCTTTGCAGTCTGAGCTTCAACATTTCGCAGTTCGTTATTTGCTCTAGTGCTTATCAAAGGTTGTGAATGAACGGCGAATTTCCTTCCCTCGAGCCGTTACCCTCAAAGGACCGATATGAGACTGCCGCACTCGCTCAAGAGCACGCACTGGGTGGTGTGGTCGAGCCCCGTTCTTCTCTTGGTCCTCGTTTTCACCTGGACCGCCTCGTCGAGTTCGACGCCAGCGCACCACCTCGACGCAGTGTCGGTGACACCCCCGACCACCCGCTCGACGAGTGCACCGCGAACGCCACCGACAACGATCCCCGACACCACCACGACGTCTCCGGTAGAGCATGCGAAAGTGCGCCGCACGGCTCCGAGAAAGTCACCGGCCGCTACGATCCCCCCGACGAGCGCCGTTCGCGTCAGGAACTCCTCCAGCGCGACCGATTCGAACGTCAAGTCGAACGCGAACGCGTCCGCCGCGAGCGCCTCGAGCGCCTCGCGCGGCGTCGTCAGCGGACAACTCAGCCCAACATTCAGCGTCGCCGACGTCCCCCTTCAAGGCCCCGGAACTTGGGACGTCGCGACGAGCGCACCCGCATCGGTGACCCTGAGTTGCGCGGGGATGGCGATCACGATCAACGAGCAGTTCGTGATCGCCGCCCATACGACATGTCAGGTGACTATCTCGGCCGAGGCCCCGACCCACTTCGTGACGTGGGAACTGACGCCGACCAACTAAGCCGTCCGCTCGGCGCACGCGTTCACGGCACGGCGCTGGTGCTGTACTTCGCCCTGCTTCCGTACGTGGTGCTCTCAAAGTGGCAGCGCACGTCAGACGACAACAGTGGGTCACTGATCCGTGCATTGCTCGTCGTTCTCGCGTTGTTCTGGCTGGGCTTTCTCTGTCAAGTGGTTCGAAACGTGTGGCGACTTCGCCAGGGGCGACGCGTGAACTCGGGCGGAAGCGCCTGGCTCGCAGGGTTGGTCGTGGCGATGCTGGCGATTGCTTTGCCCACCCACGTACCCGCGCACCCGCCGTCGGCTATTTCCATAACCCGTCAGTCGACGTCGCGCGGCGTTCATCACCGTCTGCCCACCCCACTCATCGGCCTCTCTCCCTTGCCACTCGCTCTCATGGCCAAACGACGCAACGACCTTTTACGCCAGCCCGAGGGAGAGGAGCTTTTTGACGTCGATGAGTCAATCGAAATGCTGCGCTCCCTCAACCCCGAGTTGATCGGACATCTGGTCGCGCTTATAGGTGACGCCAGCGACGGCGTTCTGGACGTCCCCGATACTCCCCCGCCTCCGGCGAGCGCCACTCCGCGCTCGGCGATGGTGGTCTGCTCCCTCGGTCCGAGCGCTACGGGGTCACTGGTGGGATTCGCGCGCGAAGGCGGGCGTTTACCCATACGCGCGGCTTGGAACGCCGACGAGATTAAACGCCAGGTCGTCGGGTTGCACGAGGGCTCGGTGGCCTTCGCGCGAAACGAACCCGAACTGCTACGGGCTCTCGCGACGCGAACGCTTCGCCAGAGTGTTGTGCTGTACCTCGGACCCGCGAGCGAACTCGACGACGAACTCAGCGCCTGCGCCATCACGCTCACGCCCTACCTCGAGCACGAGACCCGTGTACCGATTCGGACCGTGGTAGGGGCACCGCGCGGCACCGATCTTCGCGTGGAGCTCCTACGCGCCGATCCCGGCGTCGTGGGTATGGTCGAACCCTTTACGCCCACGCTCCGTCGCCGATGCGTGGAGATGGTCGCGTACCTCGCCCTCCATCGCCACGAACCCGTCACCGGTGAACGACTTCGAACACGTGTGCTCATTCACGCGGACGTGGAGGCATCCACGCGAACTCTCGCCAATACCGCCAGCGCGGTGCGACGAAGTCTCGGCGTCGACGCCCACGGTCCTCGGCTGCACCCCGTCACCTCCTCCGGTCTCTACGCCACGCACGGTCTCTCGAGCGACGTCGAAGTCTTCTCCACACTCGTAGCGAGGGCCCGTCAACTCCCTGTCGCAGACGCGGCACCCCTGGCTCACGAAGCGCTGTTGCTCATTCAGGGTGAACCGCTCGCGAGCACTTTGCGCGGTTTTGAATGGTTTCTGGCCGAAGGGTATGCGGCGCGTTTGGCCCGCGACGGGGAATGGGCGGCCCTCGCCTTGCACCACATTTCTCTGCAACGCAGCAACTACGAACTGGCCTTTTGGTCGCTCCAACAAGGTCTTCTCATCGACCCCTACAGCGACGCGCTGCGCGAGGCGCTCTCGCGGGTTCCGCGGCTACGCGAGTTTGGCGGCGATCGAACCCGCCTTGCTCAGCACCAACCCGTCGGCGCCAGCGGCACTGTAGCGATGAGCTGGTCGCTCGCGGGCCTCAGCCAGCAGGTCTTTCAATAGCGTGGCGAAGGGCAGCGGCGGATCGACGAATAGGTACTTGGCGAGCGAACCCGGGATCGTGTTGACCTCATTGACGTACAGTTCGCGATCGTTGGCGAGAAAGTCCAGACGTGCCACCCCCCGCACTAGGGCGAGTTCAGCGACGGCCCGGGTGAGGCGCAGCACCTCCTCGCACTGATTTCCCGGGAGGACCGCCGGGAGTTCACGCGGCGCGGCGACCATTCCTTCGCCCCCCACGTATTTGTCGCGATAGTTGAGAAACTCGGCGCCTGGGGTGCGCCGTATCGGGCGTTCAATCGCCGAGAGTTCCAAGGTCGGATAGGTACGAATTGCGATCTGCACGTCGGTCAGATCCGCGCGATAGGGCTCAACCACACAGCCGTTCACGAGGTGCGGGTTGGCGCTCAAGCGCGCCCGCGCCGTCGCGAAGTCGGCCACCACGTCAATGCCGATCGAGGAGCCGCCAAAGCGCGGTTTCAAAATATAGGGGCCCGCAAAGGAGAATGACGACGTGTCCTCCGTCAACAGTTCGCGAGGAAGTGTCGGCAAGCCGGCCTGCGAGATGACCGAAGAGAATGCCCACTTGTCCATCCCCAGCGCCGCACCGGCGAGGGTCGGCCCCGAGTAGGCGATCCCCGCCAGGTCAAGGGCACCTTGCAGGGTGCCGTCTTCGCCGGGGCCGCCGTGGGTGGCGAGAATCAACACGTCGACGTCAAGACGACGCTTGGCGTAAAAACCTCCGTCATCGCCAAGGCGAAGGGTGATCTCACTCGACCCGCGAGGGACGCCGTCGAGGAAAGCTTCGGCTTCGACATCGCTACGCACCGAGAAGAACGAGCCGGACTTCGTCCAGTAGACACCCACGACGCCGGGCTCGCTGGCAGCGAGTTCGCGCAGGGCCTGCAGTCCCGTCAGAATCGAAATGTCGTGTTCGGGAGTAGGACCCCCAAAGAGAACTCCACTAGTCACCGAACACCTCGCTACAACTCATCAAGATATCAAGGGTAGTGGTCGGGCAGGTCGTTCAAAAACAAGACGCCGTCGCCCGGCACGAGCGTGTTACGAATCCACTTCACGGCGTCGTCACGTGTATCAAATCGTTGCGGTCGACGCGAGTACCCAGCCGACAGGGCGACAATGTTGGTGCGGCCGATCGCCACCAGATCCGCGGGCACCGCGTCAACCAGCTGGGCCAAGCGCAGATTCTCCCCGTACTGATCCACGCCGAGCTCCACCAGTCCAGGGGTCACGACAACGCGTCGACCGGTGACCGTGAGCGACGCGAGCGTGTTAAGCGCAGCGATCGCGCTCGCGGGGTTGGCGTTAAAGGTGTCGTCGACGACCACGATGCCCGCCGGGGATGTCGCGACGTTTAATCGATTCGCCGCGGGCTGCACCTCTTTCAGACGAGCAGCGATCGTGGTGACATCGAGGCCAAGTTCGCGCGCCGCCGCGATGGCACAGGCCAAGTTGGTCGGTTGGACGCCGACGATCTCGTCGAGTTCGGCGACCGTCGTGCCGCTGACGATGACCGTCCATCGATGCGCGGTGCTCGCCACCCGTACGTCGGCGTCAACCATGTTGGAGCCGGCGGTGACCACGCGCTTTCCCCGCGTCCGAAGGTCGCTTACCCACGATCCAAGTCGCGCGTCATCGAGGTTCAACACTACGGTCGACGCCCTCTCGGTGATTTCACGCTTGGCGGCCTCGATGACGTCGAGGTTCTTCATGCGCTCCAGGTGCACCGGTCCAATCGCGGTCACCACGGCAATCTCGGGTGGACACCACGAGGTGAGTTCACGAATCTCGCCGAGGCCATAGGTGCCCATCTCCGCAATGAAGATCCTCGTTCCGTCGGCCAGGTTTTCGTTGATCGCGCGCGAGAGCCCCGCCCGATTGTTGAAGCTGCGCGGCGAGGCGACCACGCCAAGGTTGGGTCCGAGCAGGGTGCTCAAATAGTTCTTGGTGGAGGTCTTGCCATATGACCCGGTGATCGCCACGATTCGCGGGCTCACCGCCGCCAGACGACGAACCGCCTGATCCACGAAGCGTTGAGCGTGGCGATCTTCCATCGGGCGCAGAAGGCGGGTCACGAGATCCAACACCGGGTTCACCGCGATCACCATCACCGCGGCTCCCAGGTACGGGTGCGGAGCGAGAGCAGCGACGCCGGCGACTATCACCGATACGGAGGTGGCAACAACTGCCGTGGTGCGCAGACGACGGGTCCACTCGAGTTTGCTGGTCCGCCCGCGAACTGAAAGTCCGACCGGGCAAAAAATGCCGTACACCGCGACCGCGACCACGAGCAGGTCCCACAGGCGAAAAATAACGGTGGCGATCATGGCGAAAATGAGGAGATGACTGAGGGTGAAAGGGCGTCGTGGCTTCGCGCCTTCGTTAGCTTTGGCGCTCGGACGCTGAGGCGACGACCAGCGCGCGAGGAAGCGCAGCAGCGAAGTCGGGTCATAATGCTCGCGTTGCAACACGCGTAACCATCGCGCCATCTGGGCGCCGTAGGCCGCGATGAGCAGCGCGCTCAGCGCGATCGCGAGAGCAATCTTCACAGACGAAGAGCCTTCTCGGCGGCAGTGACGAGGGCGTCGGGAGCCTCGAGCGGTAGCAGGTGTCCGACGCCGGTCACGACCTCCAAGGTCGTGGGTCCCTGAACGAGCGCCGCCGCCCGCGTCGCAATCTCAACGGGCACCTCGCGATCACCTTCACCCCACACAAAGGCAATCGGCATGGTGAGAGTGGCAAGCTCTGACTCGTAGGTCTCTTGCACCGTCGCGACCAAGACGTCACGAATGACTCCCTGGGCGTTGCGGTAATCAGTTGAGCCGTATTTCTGACGTGCGGCTTGGAGTCGAGAATCGCTGAGGAGGTGACGTCGAGCGAGCCAACGAATGACTCGATATGCCATAGGAGATCGCGCCGAAGCGCCAAGGCGCACTAGTTGGGGCACTCCCGTCAGGACCAGCTCGCCGACCAATTCAGGGTGTTCGCTCGCCACGACCACCGCGACGCGCCCCCCAAAAGAGTGTCCGACGAGGACGAGCGGAGCGTCGGCGATTTCGCGCAGCGTCGGCACGATTAGTTCGGCGTAGTGTCTGGCTCCTCCGGCGCTGTGGGGGACGGGAGACGAGCCAAATCCTGGCAGGTCGAGGGCGACCGAGGCGACGCCTCGATCCGCGAGCATCTGGGCCGCCGCGGCAAAGTCCCTGGAGTGACGCGCCCAGCCGTGAAGCCAGACCACCCGGACCGGGCCGGAGCCGTACGACTCCCCAAAGACGCGCGAATCACCGTAACTACGAAGCACACATAAAGGTTAGTGAGGGCCACCCCCGGACCCGAACCAGGTCACGGGCTCCCGATAGCGTCGTAGGGACTATGGATGAGGCGAACTTCTCTCACGACCTCTTGATCGGGTTAACGCCCGAGCAACGCGAGGCCGTCATGTCGCCCGCGCGACGCCACCTCGTTCGAGCGACCGCCGGGTCCGGGAAGACCCACGTCTTAACTCTTCGCATCCAGCGACGCGTCGCGGATCAAGAGATCGCTCCCGACCAGATTCTGGCCATGACTTTTACCCGAAAGGCGGGGGACGAACTTCGCAAGCGGCTCTTTCGGGCCGGAGTGCGCGACGTTCGTGCGGGCACGTTTCACCGGGCGGCTCTCAATATCGTCACGCAGTATCGCGAAGATCATCACTTGCGGCCCCTCACGCTCGAACCGAATCGTCGCAAACTGGTGAGCGCTTTGGCGGCGCAGTTGCGCGACAGCGGGGAACTCAAACTCGAAGACTGGCAGCTTCCACGGCTCGAGCAAGAGATCGGCTGGGCGTTGAGCCAGGGTTACAACGGCACGACCTACGCGAAGCACGCGCGACGGCTCCGCCGCGACGCGCCACTTCCGCCCGCGCAACTGGCCGAAGTGCTCGATCGCTACGTCGGGCTCTGTCGTAGTCGCGGACTTTTGGACTTCGACCTCCTCCTGAGCGAGGCGATATCGCTTTTACGTGACGAGCCGGACGTGCGCGCCTCATTTCGCTACCGCAACCGCTCGCTGTACGTGGATGAGACTCAAGATATGAACCCTCTGCAGTTCATGCTGCTTCGCCAGATGGCCGGCGACGACCCCGACCTGTTTTGTGTCGGCGACCCCAATCAGTCGATCTACGGCTTCAATGGAGCAACCCCGACTCTCATCAACGAGATTCTCGCGACCTGGCCCGACACCGTCGTGCTCGATCTCACGCGAAACCACCGCTCCACCGCCAATATCATCGCCGTCGCGAACACCCTGCTCGAACCCGGCGCTCGCGGCATAGAACCGGCGAAGGACGAAGGAGAGATACCCCTCATTCGCAGCTACGACACTGATGAAGAAGAGGCCGAGCACATGGCCACCTGGCTCGCCGCCAAACACCAACCGGGCAGCCCCTGGTACGCCATGGCGGTACTGGCGCGCACCAACGCGCAGTTGGAACTTGTCGCCAGTTACCTCGACGCGGCCAATATTCCCAACGAGCGACGCGGACCCGAACACTCCCCCGCCTCTGATCTCATGGCCCCCGAGCCAACGGGCCGCCGCCTGGAAGAACCCGATCGCGACGCGGTGGCACTGTCGACGATTCACCGAGCGAAGGGTCTCGAGTTTCAACACGTCGCCGCGATCGGCTGGGCCGAAGGTCAACTGCCGAACTACAACGCCACGTCGCCCGAACAGCTTGCTGAAGAGCAGCGCCTCGCCTACGTCGCGCTGAGCCGCGCCGAACAGTCGCTTCTCATCACGTGGAGTCGGGGGCGGAACGACCCGCGCTACCCCGACCGCTCGCCGTCACGTTTTCTTGCCCCTATTGAGCGCGTGGTCACCGAGATCGAGCGACGCAACGCGCCCCTCACCGGCGACGCCAGAAAAGCTCGTCTGGACGCCATCAAAGCCTCACTCACCGAGAGCCTGGCGAAGATCGACGAGGGTGCTCGCTCAACAAAGTAAGGAGTTGAGCGCGGGTATAGTTCGCACGAGTGACGTACACCACCCCCGAAACGAGTACGACCGTGAACGGCGCCCGCGCCTTACTCGCCACCCTGGCGGCCAACGACGTCAACGTCTGCTTTGCCAATCCCGGAACGTCCGAGATGCACTTCGTCGCGGCGCTCGACGATTCGCCAGAGATGCGCGGCGTGCTCTGTCTCTTTGAAGGTGTCGCCACGGGGGCCGCTGACGGTTTCGCGCGCGTGAGTGGTCGCCCGGCCGCGACCCTCCTGCATTTGGGGCCTGGTCTCGCCAATGGTTGGGCCAATCTCCACAACGCCCGGCGTGCGCACGTACCGCTCGTCAACGTCGTGGGCGATCACGCCACCTACCACGCGATCTACGACGCTCCCTTACAGAGCAACATCGAGTCCCTGGCCGCACCCCTTGAGGGTTGGTACCGACGCAGCACGCAGAGTGGGCAGTTGGCCCAGGACGTGGCGAACGCGGTCACCGCCAGTTACGGTCCGCCGGGCCAAGTGGCCACCCTGGTTGTTCCGGCCGACGTGAGCTGGAACGCCGTGGACGCGCCCCACGAGTGGCCCCGCGCACATCTTCCGGCACAGCCACGCGTCGACGAGGAGGAACTCGCTCTCTCGGTACGCGTGCTGCGCTCACGGCGAACCGTTCTCTTGCTCGGCGGATCGCTCACACAAGAGCACCTCACTCTGGCTCATCGCGTGGCACAGGCCACGTCGTCCCGGGTGGTCATGGAGACGTTTCCGACCATCGTCGAGCGCGGCGCGGGTATTCCTGAGCCCGAGCGTCTCAACTACCTGAGCGAGTTCGCCCTGGACCAACTGAAAGACGTCGAAACGGTCATTTTGATCGGCGCGCGCGAGCCCGCGGGCTTCTTCGCTTACCCCAACGTCCCGAGCCGACTCGTCCCGGACGCCGCCGAGATGATCGACCTCGTGGCTCCCGGCGGTGACGTGGGCGCGGCCCTCCACGCACTAGTCGACGCGCTCGCGGCCCCGATCGCACGACTCGAACGCGGTGACGTGCCGCTCCCTCCCACTGGAGACCTCACCTCCCAGTCGTTCGCCGCCGCGATCGCCGCCACGCTGCCCGAAGGGGTCATCATCTCTGACGAGTCCAACACCAGCGGGGTGCACCTCGCCGGCGCGTTGCGCTTCGCCCCGGCACATCACTGGATGACGCTGACCGGCGGCGCGATTGGGTACGGACTGCCCGCGGCGGTGGGTGCTGCCGTCGCGTCGAAGGGTCGCGTGCTCGCACTGGAGTCCGACGGATCGATGATGTACACCTTGCAGGCGCTGTGGACCATGTCGCGCGAGGGCCTGGACGTGACCGTGGTGGGGCTGTCGAACCGCAGTTACGCCATTCTCAATTTCGAGCTCTCGCGAGTCGGCGCAAGCGCGGCCGGTGAAGCAAGCGCGCGCATGCTCGACATCGACAACCCGACGCTGGACCTCGCGGCCCTAGCTTCGGCACAAGGAGTGCCCAGTGTGCGGGCGACGAGCGCCGAAGAATTGGTCACCGCTCTCGGGCGTTCCTACGCGACGCCGGGGCCGATGTTCATTGAAGCGGTATTGCCCAAACGCTTCGGCTAGTCACTCACCCATCGGCCAGAACGAAAAATATTTCCGTTTCAGCAGCCAGTTCGCCTCCGACGAGGGCGCGCCCGGCGCCCTTTCCGCCTCGCGACGAGAGCTTGGTCATCTCGCACTCGACGGTCACCGTATCGCCGGGAACGACCTGGCGTCGGAAGCGAGCTCGCTCGACGCCGCCGAAGAGCGGGAGGCGTCCCGAGTAGCGCTCGTCGGAGAGAACGACCACCGCACCACACTGCGCGATCGACTCCAGCAACAAGACCCCCGGCGTCGTCGGACGATCCGGGAAGTGACCCAAAAAGAACCACTCGTCGCCGTGTAGCGTCCACTCACCGCTTGCTCGCACTCCCGGCTCCAGGGTGAGCAACGTATCGAGAAACAAAAACGGCGCACGATGCGGCAACCAGTCACTTGGATTGAGTGATGGATCACTCATGGAAGAGCCAGCTCGGCGATGCGTCGTTCAGCATCCACCGTCACGAGACGAAACGTCCTCTGGTCGCCTCGTTTCAACACATCGCGCGCGCGCGCGGGCGCCGGAGTGCCGAGCGAGGTCGTCGGGGCGTAACACTCCACGTGCTTTCCGCCCTTTAGTTCGACCTTGATGACCGCGCCATGCGACGTGAAAGCCGTCACTTCGCCTTGAACACGCGCACCGATGCGATAGGTGCTCTTAAACAAGGCGAAATCTGCTTCGGGATTCACGGGTTGACGCCCGCGCTTGAGGGCGACCGCCGGCGCGACCACCGGCGGCTCCTCGCGCTTGGTCACTTTCTTGGTGGGCTTCGCCGCGGCTTTGGTTAACTTCTTTACGGAACTTTTCTTCGCCGTTTCCTCGGATTTGTGAGATTTCTTCGTAACTTTCGCCGGAGCCTTGACCGGCCTCTCGGCCTTCTCTACAACCTTCTCGGGCTTGGTCGCTGGCTTCTTCGCGACGATGGCCTTCTTCGCCTTCACCGGAGTCAAGGTGGTGCCGATGGTGGGTTTCGCTCCACTGGGCAGAGTCACCGCCAACTTCTTCACGCTGCGCGTGACCTTCGCGTTGCGAACGGGCACGCGAGCGGTAAAGACCCATCCCACACCGCGCACTGGCTTGCCGCCGATTAAGCGACCCACCTCAAACAGCCACGGATACTCGTCTTGAAACTCTTGAAAGGAGTCGTTGCTCAAGACCACGCCGTCGATCCGGTCCGCGATCTTCAAGATGAATGCGTCACCGCGGCCCACGGCGCCCGCGGGCGGCGTCACGATCTCTCCCGCGAGCGAGGCGTCGGTGAATCGGCTGCGCTCACCCGTTGAGACCCGGTGCTCGAAAGTGGCGTCCGCAACCACGATGATCTCGGCCCCGGGATTCTCCTCGGCGAAGGCGGTGACCGCTTCATCAAGTTGTGTCAGGCTCGGCAGGACGCGGCCTTCGGTCGCAAGGTTGGACCCGTCAACCACGACTCGCAGTCGTGGGGTTTTCGAAGGACTCACCCGACCGACCGCTCAAGGAGATCGGCTTGTTCCGCGGCGTGAACGAGACTGCTCCCCGTCGCCGGACTGGCCGACTCGGCACGCGCCACGTGGGACACCTTCAGTCCGCGCAGCTGATGATGCATCTGCAAGTGCACGAAGGGCCACGCGCCCATGTTCTCCGGTTCCTCTTGCAACCAGACGACCTCGCTCACGTTCTCATAGGTCTCGAGGGCCTTATCGATGTCGAGGGCCGGCCACGGGTAGAGCTGCTCGACACGAACGACGGCCACGTTGGAGGCCGAGATGGCGTCACGTCGAGCCAGTGCTTCGTGAGCCACCTTGCCCGAGGCCATCACCACGCGAGTGACGAGACTCGGGTCTTCCACCCGGTCGTTCAGCACGGTATGGAACGAGCCGTGCTCGAACTCTGCGAGGGGCGAACGAGTCTGGACCGCGCGGAGCATTGATTTCGGCGTGAAGACGATGAGTGGAACGGGGTGCTCGCGCAGCACCTGACTACGAAGAAGGTGAAAATACTGAGCCGCCGTAGTGGGCTGGGCGACGCGAATATTGTTTCGCGCGCTGAGAGACAGGTAACGCTCAATTCGTCCACTGGAGTGCTCAGGTCCTTGGCCCTCGTAGCCGTGGGGCAGGAGCATCACGAGCGTGGCGCGCTGGCCCCACTTGTCTTCGGCGGCGACGAGGAAGTTGTCCACAATGATCTCCGCGCCGTTGGCGAAGTCGCCGAACTGAGCCTCCCAAGCCACCAGGGTGTCCTTTGCCTCCACCGAGTACCCATACTCAAATCCGAGCGCGGCGTACTCACTCAAAAACGAGTCACGCACCGTGAAAAAGCCCGGCGCGCCCATGCTCGCGAGAGGAACATACTGGTTCCCGTTTTCGTAGTCGATGAGAGCCGCGTGGCGGTGCGAGAACGTACCGCGACGAGTGTCCTGACCAGTGAGACGAACATTCGACCCCGACTTCACGAGGGAGCCAATGGCCAACGCCTCGCCAAAGGCCCAATCCACTTCGCCCGACTCGAGCAGGGCCATACGCTGAGTGAACTGGCGCTCCAGTTTGGGGTGAATGGTAAAGCCCTCGGGCGCGCTGACGGTGACCTTCGCGATGTCCATCAATGTCGCCGCGTCGACGCCCGTTTCAGGAGCCGGCAGATCGGGGCGAATCTCGGCCGCGTGAACACCACTCAGCTTCGGTTTGGGAACGGTGCGAACTTCGTCAAGGACGCTCTGCAAGCGAGTATTGAACTCATTCAACGCCGCTTCCGCCTCGTCCATCGAGATGTCGCCGCGACGTATCAAGGTCTCGGTGTAGATCTTGCGCACTGACCTCAGTTGATCGATGATCTTGTACATCTGAGGCTGGGTGTAGCTGGGATCGTCCCCCTCGTTGTGGCCGTGCCGGCGATAGCAGACAATGTCCACTACGACGTCGCGCTGGAAGGCTTCACGATACTCAAAGGCCAAACGGGCCACGCGCGCGCACGCTTCGGGGTCGTCACCGTTCACGTGAAAGATCGGCGCTTGGATCATCTTCGCCACGTCGGTCGAATAGAAACTCGTGCGGGCGGACTCGGGGGCCGTGGTGAAGCCCACTTGGTTGTTGATGACGATATGGATCGTGCCGCCCACGTGATACCCGGACAGCTGGGACAGGTTCAGGGTCTCGCCCACGACTCCTTGACCCGAGAAGGCCGCGTCCCCGTGTATCAACACCGCGAGATAAGGGTGATCGGCGAAGGGCGTGTCCTTTTCGGTCCCGTCGCTCGGGCGAATGACAACGTCTTGTTTCGCGCGAACGATCCCTTCCACAACGGGAGAGACGGCTTCGAGGTGCGAAGGGTTTGACGCCATCGACACGTCGATCGTCACCCCACCCTGGCTCTTGAAGACGCCCCGAGCGCCTTTGTGGTACTTGACGTCGCCGCTGCCCTGGACGCTGTCGGGATCGAGGTTTCCTTCGAACTCCGAGAAGATGTCGCTGTAGGACTTCCCGACGATGTTGGCCAACACATTCAGGCGTCCGCGGTGGGCCATGCCAATGACGGCTTCTTTCACCCCGCGCTCGGCGGCCTCGTCGAGAACGGTCTGCAGCGCAACGATGGTCGACTCAGCACCCTCTAGGCCAAAGCGTTTTTGTCCCACGTAGCGCGCGTGCAAGAACGTCTCAAAGACTTCGGCCTCACTCAACGCGCTGAGGATTCGACGCTGTTCATCAGTACTGGCCGAGACGTCCACGCCTTCAACACGTTCTTGAATCCAGCGCTTTTGCACGGGGTCCATGATGTGGCCGTACTCAATGCCCGTTGTGCGACAGTACGCGTCGCGCAGAATAGCGAGAATCTTCTCCAGCGTCGCTTCGTGCAGTCCCGCGAGACCGTCCACCACGAAGGAGCGCTGGAGGTCCCAGATTGTGAGGCCATAGGAGGCGAGGTCCAACTCCGCGTGCAGAGGCGGCGGCTCGCTGCTCAAAGGATCGAGGTGCGCGTTCAAATGACCGCGCACGCGATACATGTTGATGAGGGCCTGCACCCGAATCTGTTTCAGGATGCGCTCGGATTCGCCTTCGCTCGCCGAAGGATTCGAGTCCTTCGCCCATCGAGCGGGCTCGTAGGGCACGCCCAGCGAAGTGAAAATCTCATCGTAGAAATCGTGGCCACCGGTCAGACACTCCGCCACGTACTTCAAGAACAGTCCGGACTCGGCGCCTTGAATGATGCGGTGATCGTAGGTGGAGGTCAAGGTCATGACTTTGCCCACGCCCAGTTCCGAGAGAGCACGCGGATCGGCCGCCTCGAACCCTGCGGGCCACGTGAGTGCTCCCACGCCGAAGATCGCACCTTGTCCTGGCATCAAGCGCGGGACTGACTGCACTGTTCCAAGCGTCCCCGGATTCGTGATGGAGACGGTGGCACCGGCGAGATCATCGGCGCCGTACGCGCCGCCGTGGATCTTGCGCACGAGGTCTTCATAGGCGAGCAGGAAGGTACGAAAGTCCATGGTGTCAGCGTTTTGAATGACCGGGACGAGCAAGTTGTGTGCACCATCCTTCTTCACTACGTCGACCGCGAGTCCGAGTCCGACATGTTCGTGATGGCGCACGCCCGGCGTCCCCTTCGCGTCAACGGCGTCAACGAAGCTCGAGTTCATCACGGGAATCTCGCGAAGTCCTCTCACAATGGCGAAGGCGATGAGATGAGTGAAGGAGACCTTCGCTCCGCTCGAACGCGCGAGGGACTCATTGAGCGCCACTCGGTTTATTTCGAGCAGTCGGGCGGCCACGGTACGAACACTGGTCGCGGTGGGCACCGCCAAGGACGCTTCCATGTTGGCTACGATGCGCGCGGCGGCCCCGCGCAGAGGCGTGGCTTCGGCGTCAATGGCGACGGCCTTGACCGGGGCCGACGTTGTGGCGGGCGCGATCGCTGCGCTCGCCACCGTCGGCAAGGTCGAACGCTGGTAGTCGGCGAAGAACTCGCGCCAACTTTCGGCTACCGAGGTCGGATCGGCGAGATAACGGTCGTACATGTCGTCGACCAGCCAGGCATTAGGCCCAAACGAGCCCTGCGCCCGGCGAGCAGACGATGATTCAGGGGGCGTAGTCACCCAGCCAGCCTAGGGCCCAGAACGCAGTATTTGATGGGTGTAGACCCCAGATTCCCCCGTAAGGTTTCATTTGTGCCAACTCCAACGAGCGCGTCACGCCAACTCCACTTCGTGGCCAACTCGCCCGTCAAGGGACTCGCCGTCGCGGAGCATCGGGTGGCGTCGTCCGAGGCAGCCCTTATCTGCGTGCACGGCGCGCTGGATCGTGCCGGGTCCTTCGCCCGTCTGTCGCGGCGTATTACGCGATTCGACGTCATCGCCTACGACCGCCGTGGGTACCAGGGTTCGCGTGATGTAGGTCCGGTCGACTTGGATCATCACATCGCCGACCTACGTGCCTTGGTGGAGCGTGAGACTCGCCACCAGCCCGTCATCCTTTTTGGGCACAGCTTTGGCGGGGTCGTCACCTTCGCGACGGCGATCGAGGTACCCGAATCCATTCGAATCGTGGTGAACTTCGAGTCTCCGCTTCCCTGGATCGTGCGCCGCTCAAACGTTCACCCGATACTGAGCGACGATCCGGCGATGGAAGCCGAGCGATTCTTCCGTCGGATCGTCTCCGATCGAACCTGGGAGCGGCTGGGCGAAGCGCAGCGTGAGTCCCGACGTCTAGACGGCGCGACGTTGCTGAACGACCTAGGGACGGTGCGGAGTGAAAAGTCGCCCTTCGACCTGTCGACCTTGAAGGTTCCCTCGACCTACGTCCACGGTGACGGTAATGGGTCCGACTACTACCGAGCGCTCAGTGCGGCCCTCGTTGAACTCAATCCGCTCATCACGGCGGTCGAACTAGAGAACGCGTCGCACGACGCGCACTTGAGAGTTCCCGGACAGTTGGCGGCACTCATTGACGAACGCTGGGACGAGTCGTGCGTGTAGGCGTCACGGGCTCGTCGGGTCTCATCGGCGGCGCTCTCGTGACGGCCCTGCGCAACCGCGGCGACACCGTCGTTCCGTTCGTGCGCCCCGGCTCGACTCAGCCATCGGACTCCTGTATTCGTTGGGATCCGTCCAGCGCGTACGTCGATGAAACCGACCTGCGAGAGGTGGGGCGGCTCGACGTACTCGTGCACTTAGCGGGGGCCGGAATCGGCGACCGTCGTTGGTCTGAGAGTCGAAAGGCCATCATCCTTTCGTCGCGGATCGAGTCCACGCGACTGCTCGATCACGTCGCGCAGTCGTTGCCTGAAGGAGTGGGCTTCCTCGCGAGTGCGTCGGCGATCGGATGGTATGGCGATCGCGGTAGCGAAGTACTCGATGAGACCTCAGCCCGTGGCGACGGATTTCTGGCCGACGTGTGTCACCAATGGGAGGGTGCGACAGGGCCTCTCGAGTCCCGCGGCGCCCCGGTCGCACATTTTCGAAGCGGCATCGTGCTCTCCACTCGCGGGGGTGCGTTGAAGAAACAACTACCGCTCTTTCGCTACGGTCTCGGTGGAACGTTGGGCTCCGGTCGTCAGTGGATGAGCCCCATCTCCCTCATCGACGAAGTCCGCGCAATTCTGTGGATCATCGATCACCAGTTGACCGGTCCCATAAACCTCGTAGCGCCATCACCGCTGACCAATCGAGACTTCACGAGCGAACTGGCCTCTGCTCTTCATCGTCGCGCACTTCTCAACGTGCCCTCCCCAGCGTTACGTGCGGCCCTGGGACGAGAGATGGCCAATGAACTGCTGCTGGTCAGTCAACGAGTGACGCCGCAGCGACTACTGGCCTCAGGGTTCGTCTTCCAGTACCCCGATGCAGCGAGTGCGGTGCGCGAAGTTCTCGCATCTGGCAACTGACACACGCGTTCGGTGCGCAACCGACGCCAAGTGACTGCTCTACTTGAGCGGGCTCCGGTACAGTGGCTTTGACGCTTTGATGTGGCTCAGCGCATCCCTCTCTATCCATTTTGGTAGTCACTGGCAGGCAATTAAGTATGAAGTATCACCTTAAATTGAGATTTGCCGTAGCCGTTGCCGTTGCCAGCGGAGCTCTTGGGCTCGGTTTCCTCGCGGCACCGGGCGGCGGCGCGACGCCCGGCGGCGGTCGGGCAAGTGGCACTATTACCTACGCCGAGGCTCCGGGAGCCGCCCCGAACTGGATCTTCCCCTACACCGGCTACCTCAACTTTTCGGCGTCGAACATCAATCAGTTTCAACAACTCATGTTCCGTCCCCTCTACTTCTTTGGGGAGGGGCCGACCGCCGCTTACGTTCCCTCGCTCTCGCTGGCCAACACGCCCGTCCTCACCAACGGGGATCGCACGATCACTATCAACCTGAAGGGATGGCGTTTCGCCGACGGCCAGATTGTGGACGCGAGTTCCGTACTGTTTTTTCTAAATCTGTATCACGCGGACCCCACCAACTACGGCGACTACACCCCGGGTAAAGGCATCCCTGACGACCTGGCCAGTGCCAGCGGGTCCGGGTTGACCGTCGTTCTTCACATGAAGACCGCCGTCAATCCGAACTGGATTCTCTACAACTACCTGTCGGAAATCACACCGATGCCTAATCGTTGGGACATGACCTCGGCCCACGCAGCGGGGCGCTGCGCCCTCGATCCCTACGGCGCCGCGTCCACCGACGCATCATGCAAGGCAGTCGAGGCGTACCTAGACAAGCTCGCACCAGCAACCAGCACCTTTTCGTCGGCCTTCTGGCAGGGCGGCGACGACGGACCCTGGAAGCTCACCAGTTTCGACAGCGCCGGGAATGCCACCTTTCAGCCCAACGCCTCCTACTCGGGTCCACAAAAAGGCCAAGTCCGCTTCGTCAAGGAAGTTGCCTACACCTCAGAATCCGCGGAACAGAGCGACCTGCAGTCGGGAAAACTCGACCTTGGGTACGTCGATCCCACGGATCTCACTGTCGCCGCCCCTAAGTCCGGTGCGCCCGGCCCGAATCTCCCCTCCCTCAACGCCAAGTACCGGATGGCGGTCACGGTCCCCTACGCCTTCAATTTCGCGGAAATGAACTTCTCCGCGTCCAATCCCCTTCAGGCCGAGTTCCAACAGTTATATATACGTCAAGCCCTCCAAGAGTCACTCGACGAAGTGGGTATCGTCCACAACATCGACTCCAACTACGCCAGAGCGACGTACAGTCCCCTGCCGACTACGGCCGTGCCCGCCCTCAGTAAAACGCCCACCAGTCACTACTCCTACGATCCGACCGGGGCGAAGGCCTTGCTGACCAGTCACGGCTGGACCGAGGTCGGTTCCGTCATGACCTGCACGAACCCGGGTACGACCGCCGGCCACTGCGGCGCCAACATCGCCCAGGGAGCCGCGCTGAGTTTTTCGTTGATGTACGTGACCGGGGATCCGATCGTCGATGGGACCGTGACCACCATGGTCTCGGACTGGGAGAGCATCGGCGTGTCGGTGACCGCAACGGCCAATACCTTCAACCTGCTCGCCACGGCGTGCACCGCGGGAAGTGGCACCCCGTGGTCCATGTGCTGGTCGGGTCAGAGCTGGACCTACCAGCCGAACTTCTACCCCTCGGGAGATCAGACCTTCCTCTCTGGCGCCCAATCCAACTGGGGAGGGTACGACGATACCGAGATGAACGCCCTTATTAATGCCGACACCACAGGCAAGGCCTCGCTCAGTTCGTACGAGCAGTACGCTGCCGACCAGCTTCCTGTTCTTTACTTGCCCACCGAAGAGACCGTCAGCGAGACCTCACGGGCTCTGAAAAGTTCCATTGGCTGGACGTCCAACGCCCTCTCCAACTTCTTGCCCGAGTACCTGCACTATTAATGCGCATAATTACGTGCGGAGCGTCGGCGCGCTAACCGGAGCGGGCATTATTTAATGCTCCAGTAACGACAACTGGCTTACGCCGAAATTGGTCTAACGGGTCGATCCAGTGGGATCGCGACTCCCGGTGCCGACGCAAAGCCCAGTAAAGCGCCGCGAATTTATGGAGCACGCCCGCCTTCGCCACGACAACCGTGAGCGCCAGACGTCCGATATTGTGCGGTGTTGGTGAACTTGTATCACCCCCGACCCCCCGATACAGTTGCCTGCAGTCAACGATGACGAAAGTGAAAACTGGACGTGACCACTTCGGTGGTACGGGGAGGCAATAACAACATGCAATTAAGAACCAAGCTTCGGCTCTTGGTGTCCGTCGGCACAGTGGCCGGCGCGATGACCATCGGGCTGGTAGCGCCAACTGTAGGCGGCGCGGCTTCAGCCAAAGTCAGCACCGCTTCAAACACCATTACTTTTGCAGAAGGTGCTGGTGCCGCCCCGAACTACATATTTCCTTATCTAGGCTGTCAATACTTCTCGGTCGCGACACTCAGTCAGTTCCAGGAATTGACCTACCGTCCCGTCTACTGGTTCGGTACTCCCGGCTCGTCCGCCGTGGACTACAGCCTGTCGCCCGCTAAGGCCCCGGTCTTCTCAAACGGGAATAAGACCATCACCATTGACATGAAGGGCTGGAAGTTCGCGGACGGCCAGACCGTCAACGCCGAATCGGTCATGTTCTTCTTGAACATGTACAAGGCTGATCCGACGAGCTACTGCGGCTACAACAAGGGTTACGGCATCCCCGACCAGGTCGCCAGCGCGTCCGGTACGGGCAACACCGTCACCATTAAGTTCACCGGTTCGGTCAACCCGAACTGGATCTTGTACAACTACTTGGCGGAACTGACCCCGATGCCCAACACCTGGGACGTCACCGCCGCTGGCAAGACGTCAACCTGCGCCAGTGGTGTATACGGAGCGGCCTCAACCGACACAGCCTGCAAGGCGGTCGAGAAGTACCTCGACAGCCAAGCTGCGACGCAGACCGACTTCGCCGACTCCCTGTGGACGAGCGGAGCCGATGGCCCCTGGAAGCTCACCAAAATGGACGACCTCGGAAACGCGACGTTCATTCCCAACGCCACGTACTCGGGACCGGTCAAGGCTCAAAAGGGCATTGACTTCGTGAAGGAAGATGCATTCACGACGATCAACGCCGAAGAGACGGCACTTCGTGGTGGTTCCATCACGATCGGTTTGGTGGACCCCACGGAACTGACGGCGAACGCGCCGGGACCTTTGAAGGTCGGTCCGAACTGGTCCGCCATCTCGAGCAAGTACAACCTGGCGACGGGTTCGACCTGGGCCTTTAACTACGCGCCGTTCAACTTCAGCACCAAGGACCCCAAGCACGCGATCGTGTCGCAGCTTTACATCCGCCAAGCGCTGCAAGAAGCGGTCGACCAGACGGACATCCTCCAAAAGGTGGACAAGGGATACGGCGTGCCGATCGACAGCCCGCTGCCCCCGAACACACCGGAGTCGGTCAGTGGACTCTCGAAGACGCTTGAGCCGGTTCCCAACCCCTACCCCTTCAACCTGACCTCAGCGAAGAAGTTGCTGACGAGCCACGGTTGGAAGTTGGTCGGTGGCGTGGACACCTGTGAGTCACCCGGTACCGGCGCTACGGACTGTGGTGCAGGTATCCCTAAGGGCGATACCTTGAACCTCAGCATCCTGTGGGCCAGTGGTACTCCGGCACTTGACGACACATTCAACGCGGAAGTCGCTGACTGGGACTCGATCGGTTTCAAGTTCTCCCACACTGAGGCGACGTTCAACGACGTCATCGCGGACTGCGAAGCCGGAACCAAGTACGAGCTCTGCTCATGGGGCGGTGGCTGGAGCTACGCGCCTGACTATTACCCGTCGGGTGAGACTCTCTTCGCCCCCGGTGGCGGATTCAACGTGGGCGGCTACACCAACGCCACTGAGACTGCGGACATCAAGGCCACGACCTTCGGCACGGCGAGCCTGAAGGCCTTCGCCGAGTACACCGCAAAGCAGTTGCCCGTTCTGTTCCAACCGCAGGCTGACCCAACCATTGAGTACGCGAAGAATCTGAGCGCGATCAAAGTCAATGGCATCGCTGGTCTCGCACAGAACCCGCTGCAGAACTTCATGCCGGAGTACATGAAGCTGTCATAACGGTCGTACATGGTTTCCATGGAAAAACCCCCCTCGTACGAGGGGGGTTTTTCCATTGGTTTCGCCCATATATAGCCGTTTGGGCCCTAACGGCGTACGGTAACCAGCGACGCTCCACTGATACAATTCACTGCAATGTTGGCGTACGTAATCCGGCGATTTATACAGTCGGTCATTGTGTTATTGATCGTGATGCTTTTCACTTTCACGCTTCCGTATTTTCAAACTGGGGGAATCGACGGACCGGCCTATGCAGTGCTTGGCACGCATGCCAATGCCTTCACCGTGCACCACTGGGGCGCCATAAATGGCATGAACCATCCCTACGTCGTGCGGTTCTGGAACTACCTCGTGCAAGTGTTCTGGCACCATAATCTCGGACGGTCGTACAAGCAGAACTTGTCCGTGTGGAACATCATTTCGCTCTACGTCCCGCGCACGCTTTGGCTGGCCCTGTCGGCGCTGATCTTTACCATCGTCATTGGACTCCCTCTTGGCATCTATCAAGCTTCACGACGCAACACCACGGTCGACTACACCGCGACGGGCGTGGCCTTCGTGCTCTACGCGATGCCCCTGTTTCTGCTGTGCCTGCTGATGCTCCAGGCCTTCAGCTTTGGCTGGCCCCATTTGCCGGCGTCTCCCCCTTCGGGGGTCGCGCCATGGGCGATCTTCACCAATCCGGTGGGTTTCATCTTGCCGGTGGCTTGTCTCACCATGGTGTCGGTCGCAACATTGAGTCGTTTCATGCGCGGCACGGTGCTCGAGGTACTGGTGCAGGACTACATCCGCACCGCAAAAGCCAAGGGGTGCAGCGGATCGCGCGTTCTCTTTCGCCACGCCATGCGCAACGCCCTGGGTCCGATCGTGACCATCCTCGGGCTCGCGCTGCCCGGTCTTTTGGGAGGAGCTCTGATCGTCGAGAGCGTCTTTAACTACGCGGGCCTCGGCATCCAAACTGTGAACGCGGCCACCAACGTCGACATTCCCACCGTCCTCGGGATTACGCTGCTGGCCACCATCTTGACCTTGTCCGGTAACTTTCTCGCCGACATCCTGCTCGGCGTGGTGAATCCGCGCATTCGCATCCAGGGTAGGGCCGGCTGATGGCCATCCTGGGTGAGCCAGTACTGCTCTCTGACATTGTCGATCCTTTCGGCCCAAAAGGTGATGCGGTTGTCAGCGAAGCAATCGTGCCAATGTGGCGCCAACGCCTGCGGATTTTCATGCACAACAAGCTGGCCATCGCATCAGTCGCGTATCTCGTTTTAGTTCTGCTCTTCTGCTACGCGGGACCGCTTTTTTATCACACCAATCAGACCAATCAGGCGACCGCCCTCAGCGCGGTATGGAACGCCCATCCTTCCGCACAGCACTTGCTGGGTACCGACAGCTCTGGTTTTGATGAACTCGGTCGCATCATGTACGGAGGCGAGTATTCGCTCACCTTGGGCATGTTGGCGGGACTCATCACAATCCTGGTGGGCACCATTTATGGCATGGTCTCGGGCTTCGTTGGCGGCGTTGTGGACACAGTCATGATGCGCATCCTCGACGCCTTTCTCTCCATCCCTTACCTCTTCCTACTCATCAGCCTCTTCACCATTTTCTCTCGCTCGACGTCGTTTCTCATCATCATCATCGGCATTACTGGGTGGTGGGCGAACGCGCGCATCATCCGAGGCGACGCTCTGCTCATCAAGAAACTTGAATACACCCAGGCCGCAACGGCGATGGGCGCCAGCAAGTGGCACGTCATCCGCCGTCACGTTTTTCCCAACTCGATTAGCAACATCGTCACGGTGGCCACCTTCTCGGTCGCGGACGCCATCCTCTTCTTGTCAGCGCTCGGCTTCCTCGGTCTTGGGATCTTGCCGCCCCAGACAGACTGGGGAACCATGCTGCAAAACGGCACCGCCCAAATCTCGAACGGTTACTGGTGGGAGATCTACCCCTTGGCGCTGATCTTCATTCTGGTCGTCGTCGCGATCAACTACATTGGCGACGCGCTGCGCGATACCTTCGAAGTTCGACTCCTCGAGCGCTAGTCAGACCGAAGACGAGCTGGAACTGAGGCTGACGGGCGTCTTCATCGGGAAGTGGCAGGCCGCTTGCTGGGTTACGGAGAACGCTTGGAGGAGAGGTTCCTCTACCGCACAGATCTCCTGAGCCTTTGGGCACCGCGTACGGAAGCGACATCCCGAGGGCGGATTCACGGGTGAAGGAAGTTCTCCCGTCACCTGCAAACCGCGGCGGCGGCGCGCCTCGACAGGGTCGGGTACCGGGACCACATCCAACAAGCCCTGTGTGTACGGGTGAGCTGGCGAGCGAAACACCGACTCCGCGTCACCGATCTCGACGATCTTGCCGAGGTACATAACGGCGATTGTGTCGGCCATGTAATACACGACGGCTAGGTCGTGACTTACCATCACGTACGAGAGATTGTGCTCGCGCTGAAGGTCCTTCATGAGGTTGAGGATCTGCGCCTGGACTGACACGTCGAGAGCTGAAACGGGCTCGTCGGCGACGATGAGGCGAGGTTGCAGAGCGAGTGCGCGCGCGAAGCCAATGCGCTGGCGTTGGCCACCAGAAAACTCGTGGGGGTAACGGTCTGCGGCGAGATAGTCGAGACCAACGGCGTCCAGCAGTTCATTGACCCGCGCGGACTGCTGAGCCCGCGATCCTTCGCGCTGCACCAGGAGCGGCTCGCCCAAGATCTGGCCCACTTTCATGCGGGGGTTCAACGAAGAGTACGGGTCCTGGAACATCATCTGGCGGTCGCGTCGGTCTTCCCTGGTGGGGTGATAGCCCTTGGCCGAGACGACCTTGTCGTCGAAGTACACGGAGCCCGACGTCACGGGCTCGAGGCCGACGAGCATGCGTCCGATCGTCGTCTTTCCACAACCCGACTCGCCGACGAGTCCAAAGGTCTCGCCTTGGTTGACGGTGAAGCTGACGTCTGAGACGGCGTGGACTGCGCCGACCTTGTGACGAACAAGCCCGGCCTTAATCGGAAACTCTTTCACTAGGTGTTCGACACGGGCCAGCTCGTGGTGTGGGCGAGTCGCCGCAGCCGCGATTGTCACAGGCTGGACAACCACCGTAGAGAGAGCACCGTCCACCGGATGAAAGCACGCGAACTTGTGCGTCTCGGTGCCCGTGAGCGGCGGGTCTTCTTCGCGGCACTTGTCGGTGGCGTAACGACAGCGCGGCGCAAATCGACAGGCCACGATGACCTTCGACAGGTCGGGCGGCATGCCAGCGATCGACGTCAGTTTCTGCTTGGAAGCAGTTTCGAGGCTCGGCATCGAGGCGAGGAGCGCCTGGGTGTAGGGGTGGCGCATGCTCTGAAAGAGCTCGTCGGTTGGCGACTCTTCCGCCTTTTTTCCGCCGTACATGACCACGACCCGGTCAGTACGCCCCGCGATGACTCCCATGTCGTGCGTGATGAGCAGAATGGACATCTTTAGTTCTTGGCGCAGGTTGTCGAGAATGTCGAGAATCTGCGCCTGAATCGTGACGTCAAGTGCCGTCGTGGGTTCGTCGGCGATCAGCAACTTCGGCGAACAGGTGAGCCCCATGGCAATGATCACGCGCTGACGAAGACCACCGGACAACTCGAAAGGGTACTGGTCAAGGCGCTCCGCGGGTCGGGGCATGTCGACCATCTCGAGAACTTCCAGAGCGCGCTTGCGCGCCTCTTCGTCGCTCGCCCCGCGGTGGATACGCAAACCCTCACCGATTTGTCGACCGATCTTCGTCGTGGGATTAAGCGAGCTCATGGGATCTTGAGGAATCAAGGCGACGTCATTACCCCGCTTGGCCTGCATCTCTTTCTCCGAGAGTGACGCCAGATCCACCCCGTCGAGCTCGACCGATCCCCCCGCAATGTGGCCGTTTCCGGGCAACAAGCGCATAATCGCGAGGCCACTCGTTGTCTTGCCACAACCCGACTCGCCCACCAAGCCAACGCACTCACCAGGGTCAATAGTCAGCGAAAAGTCGTCAACCGCGGTCGCAAACTTGTTACGAGTGGCGAACTGAACCTTCAGGTTCTTCACCGTAAGCAGTGGCGCCATAGTTAGACAATCCTACTCTTTTTCAGGGTTTTCGTTAGGCGAGGGGGTGGACCAAGAACCCCTTACGAGGTCAATCGCCAGGTCATTCGGTGATAGCAACATGGACCGGCATCGACCAGCGCGGCGAGGTGATGGGGCACGCCATAGCCCTTGTTAGCGTCCCACCCGTATACCGGAAACTCGTCGGCGAGTCCCACCATGGTACGGTCGCGCTGGACCTTCGCAAGAACCGAAGCAGCCGCGATGCTCGCGCTTCGGCTGTCGCCCTTGATGAGCGTCGTATGAGCAATGCCGGCGTACCTCAGTTCTGGCGCGTCGTTGAACTGGTCCTCCAAGCGAAGGGGCGCGTCCAATAAGTTGAGCGGTCCATCCATGAGGGCGTGAGTCGGCGAAACGCTCAGTCCATCGATCGCCCGCGTCGCCGCCACCGCCAGGGCTAGGCGAAGACCCCAGCGGTCAATCTCGTTGGAGCTCGCCGATCCGAGCGACCAGTCCGTCGCCCAGCGCTCGAGTGGGCCTACCAGCGCCTCACGCTCGGCCGGGGTGAGAAGTTTCGAATCGGTCAATCCTCGAGGCACTCTCGCGACCTGGGTCAGAACGACCGCCCCCACGGTGAGGGGTCCAGCGAGAGCTCCGCGACCCACTTCGTCGATGCCGACGACGACTTCCCCGCGCTTGAGGAGAGCTCGTTCGTAGGCGAGTAAGTCCGGTCCCCTGCGAGTCACCCCCAAATCGTACTGAGGGTGCCGACCCATAGCATTCATCCTTATGGCAGATGAGGTCTTTATCGTTCCGCTAAAGCGCTTCGACGTCGCCAAGGAGCGTCTTCGTCGCGGCGGCGTCGAGAACGTCACGAGACTCGCGAGCGAACTCGCCACGGCGGTCATCCAGAGTTGTGCGCCACGTCAGGTCATTGTTCTGAGCGAGTCGAGCGATGTCACTCGTTTCGCTCTCGACCTCGGTGTCGAGGTACTTAAGTCAGACGCCACCACGCTCAATGAAGCGGTCCAGAGCGCCTACGAACGCCTTAGGAAGCGTTTTGATCGCATCATTGTCGTCCACGGTGATCTTCGAGAACCCCACGGCCTCGCACAGTTCGAGCCTGACGTCGGCGTCACCATCGTGACCGACTATCGCTCACGAGGCACCAACGTGCTCGTGGTACCGACGGATCTGGAGTTTCACTTTCGCTACGGCGAGGACTCGGCGGGAAAACATCGCGACGAAGCTGAGCGCCTCGGTGTGCTCTGTCGGATGGTTACCGACAGCCCATGGCGCTTCGACGTCGACGAACCCAGTGACGTGACCCGCCCGTAGAAAGCATTCGAGGGGGTCTTTCGACCCCCTCGACTACACACTCTTTCGAAAAAGAGTTCGTTACGCCTTCTTTGCAGCAGCCTTACGTGCCGGAGCACGCTTCTTGGCGGCCTTCTTGGCCGGCGCGCGCTTCTTGGCGGCCTTCTTTGCAGCAGGACGCTTCTTCGCAGCCTTCTTTGCAGCAGGACGCTTCTTCGCGGCCTTCTTCGCAGCAGGACGCTTCTTGGCCGGAGCCTTCTTCGCAGCGGCCTTCTTCTTGGCCGGAGCCTTCTTGGCGGCTGCCTTCTTCTTGGCTGGGGCCTTCTTGGCCGGAGCCTTCTTCTTCGCGGCTGGTGCCACTTTCCCTCCTTGGGACTCAACGTTGAATCAATTTGGGACTCTGAAGCACCGAGTGGTGTTCCTACTGTCAGTCACCGCATTGATATCTCATGTACTCGGCCATGTGCCACCCAGTCTCGCGACTGTACGGCGACTGATCGCAGTGCACGGTCCTTACGCGGACGAGCGTTCTTCACAGCGTTGCGAGCAACGCGAGGAACAACGTAGACCTCCTCCGCAGAAGGACAACTAAAAGTTCAGTCGTTATTCACACCAATGTCAAGCATTTCGAGATTTTTTACGACCGATGGTGTTACGTGCATTCGTCGCGTGGTATCTACTTGGGACGAGGTGCATGCGGTGATGCAACCAGTGGAGACGAACGTTCAACTCTCGTGTTAGGTCCAACACGTAGCGGAAAAACAACTTCAATCATTGTGCCGAATCTCCTGATGACACGTGATTCATGCGTGGTCACATCAACGAAGAATGATGTGGTGTCAGTGATGGCGCACGCGCGTCGCGATGGTGCAACGTTGCTCTTCGATCCGTCTGGAACAGTCGAAACACCACGTGGTGTGCACCGCGTGGGATATTCACCTTTAAGACAATCTTCAACTTGGGATGGCGCTGTTTTGGCCGCGCGGAGCCTTCTTGACGTTGCTCGACGTGGTCGCGGCGAAAGAAGTGACGACCACTGGAGCGAACGAGCGGGTGCTTTAGTCGCTCCCTTGATGCACGCGTGCGCACTGCGAGACGAGTCACTCGGGCAACTCACGTCGCGCGTCGACGAGCGACGCTGCGACGATCTCGTGCACGAATTAACGGAGCGTCACGGCGAACATCACCCATCAGTGTCACTCATGCACGGTGTGCTGGCGACCGAGGAGCGTGAGCGCTCGAGTATCTGGTCAACAACAGCCGGGCTCTTCGCCGGCGTTCGCACCGAGGCGGCCCGCGCGTCAGCTCGCGAGTCTCCGCTTGACGTTGAAGC
>Ga0182030_10004504_pt1 | contig 29693 bp, 30 predicted proteins | sample 812S3MmetaG_FD_121299 | JGI IMG/M metagenome (GOLD analysis project Ga0182030, IMG submission 121299) | Permafrost microbial communities from Stordalen Mire, Sweden - 812S3M metaG (Illumina Assembly) | ecosystem: Environmental > Terrestrial > Soil > Wetlands > Permafrost | place: Sweden...
CCCACCCCCACCCCCACCCCACTCCCCTCCTCGCTTTCAACGTCCTCCACACCTCCTCATACGCCGTAACTTCACCGCCCCGTTCCGGACACGCCATCTTCCCAACCTCTAACTCGTCACCGTTGGGGAGGATGCTGAATGATGCTTCATCGGGCGCGGAATCGGGGGATCGCGGGTGCGAATCGAGGGCGTGGAGCCAGCGGCATTTCACTATTTCCCAAGTAAAAACCTAAATTAATTTTTCGCCCTTTCAAGTTGAATTCTTGGAGTGATTTTTGTGGTAGTGGAATTGGGAATTGGGAATTGGTATTGGGTTCAAGGGTATGGAGGGGAAGGGTGACATACAGGGGTTCGTGGAAAGCACCTGACGCTCGCCCGCGAAAGCCCAATCGATGCTCGTATCCTTTTTTAAGACTCTCAAATCCAGAAAGTAGTTGCCTACATTGTAGACTAATGTGTCTGTTGGTTCGGAGGCAGGGTCGGGGAGCCAGCGGATGGAGATGCGGGTTGAGATGTTGATGTAACCTGTAGATGCCATTTGGTGAAGACTGTTGGGGTTTTAGTGACTCACTGAGTGAGGCGAGGTGATGATTACGTGGAACTAGGGGTTGCAACTTATAAGGCTGATGATGCAGAGGGTATAGCGGGGAAGGATGGAGGGGTAAAGCTTGAGGTAGGTAATTTCCTAATCTGGGTTAGTGAAATTCATCCCACTTTTTGAGGGTCAAGTTTCTGGATCATGGGAAATCTTAGAGTCGACATAGTGATTAATTAGTGAGGTCTGTATTTCCCAAATTCAATGAGTAAAATGTTATAAAGCGTTCTATCCTCTTCTCCAAAGCCTGCAAAAGGTATCAGGATGCCATCCAATATTAAAGCCCCAAAAACCTCCTATCCCCGTAAACGCTAAGTGGGAGAGCTTCTCCAAACGCAAGAAAGACCAATAGTCATTCATAAAATATGATCTCTATGCAATGTTTTTCGAAGTTGCTCCCGAAGAGAAATCCAATTCGTTCTGAGACGATCATGATGACCCTAATCCCCGTTGCCATAAATATGTTCATAACACCCACTATCTTGGCTCTAATCCAATAAGTTTCTCATTTCTATGTCTCGAGAACCATTCTAGGTCTCTTATGTAGTTGCCGATGCTTCGGCCGTAGCCTGCGTCTCATTCGTCCGGCCGTCCAGAAACGCTCCACCCGTGGGAAGGATTGGGCTTCCAAGAAGTCCTGTCCAGAAACGGGATATCGTACTTTTGACCAGCGGTGGGCCCAAAACCTCATCTTCTATTAACTCCTGGTGCAAAATCTCGTCCGTCCATTCAATTAAGTGGACATGCACTTCCAACTCCGTTATCTTCATGCCCCAATTTCCCAAGGCGATCACAACCTCCCTACTACAAAGCTTAAGAGCCCCTACAGCGGTTTTCGGAGGGACTAGTTGCACAAAAGTACAGACCTTAGAGCGGACACTTTCGAGGGATCCTTCAATTGTATCGTAGGGACTGAAGCTCGAAAAGGTGTAATTGCCCCCGCCGCTTACGACCATTAGGAAGGAGACTAGATCTTCGACGATTTCGTGAAAGTGCTTTATGATATCTGCTTTGAGAGCTTCTTCTTCGGATCGGTGTGAGACTTTGAGGGGAAATAGTTCTGGTAGTCGAGAACACTGTTCTTTACAATGCGAAGTTTGCGTTTCATATGGTTGTCTTTCGAATTCGGCAATGTGGATCACGGGAGATATACCTTCGTCGGTTATCGTAGAGGATTTCGCTGGGTAGGGGGTGCGTTTTGGGAGTCCTGGAGCACGTCCGTAGTTCCTTTGCTCGAGGTAGATACTGGAGTCGGTACGAGCGATAGAGTGCGGCGCTTTCAGAAATTCGTCGGTCATCATGTCGTAGGATCTGGAGTTGGGCATGAAGCTGTCGGGCCAGTAGATTTTGTCTTCCAAGTCTGAGGGATCCATCTTGATAGGGAGTTTCGCTAATCAAGAGTAGAGGATGGTTCATGCGGTGTGCTTTTTGACCGATTCGATAAAATCTTTCGACAAGGACAGGAAATGGAGATTGAGAGATGCATGATCTTCCCGTCAAAATGTGTACCTAAAGTCATTTGTGAATTATACGAAGAAAGGAAGGAGCGAACGCAAGACAACTTGACCACGATACTTTTTGATCTCGTATTAAGAGGAGGAAATAGTAATATAATCTTTTTTATCTAGGTATGTCATTTTAACACTCAACGAGAGGGAAATGGAAATGTCTAAAATGGAAGCAGCGCTGAGGCATCTGCCATAGACGTCCAAAAAATTCAAACGATGGAGACTTCTTTATCTTCCACTAGACAACCAACGATTATCTAGCAGAGAACCATGTTTTTGTTATGTATGATACCACTGTTGCTTTTAAGACGAGCCCAATGTAAAGCATTTCAGTCAGCGTTCGAGCAGTACCTCGTATCTCGAATACTCTGACCTTTTTTTGGTGGTCATGTCTTCCGCTCTTGAAGTTCAAGTTATGCCCTGGTTCCTTATTGTCGTCATCTAGAGCGAGTCCAAATAGTATTCTTGCTCAAGAGACAAATTATACCGGAAATTCTCGATCGCCTTTCCCAAAAGGAAGAACTTCAACTGCTCCAACAAATAATCGAAACAATCTGGGATAGGGTTTATTTACGTTGTCGTTTGATGAGAGTGTGCTTAATATGAAGCTGTTGGCATCATTGTCGGCGTACATCGAATATGCGGGGAACTTTTTGGTCTGAGCCAACCGTCTTGGCCACCGTAGTTAAGCTTCAACGGCCCCAGTTCCCTAAACCTACGGTGTATTTAGCGCGGTAAGTCGCTAGGATAAGAACTCGTTTAGCACTTAGTAACGCTAAAACCACTGCACCAGATCTCTAACTACGGTGGCCTGCATCTTTGGCGGGGTCGATGCGGGGAAAGATAAGACGTCAACGTCCCCCCGTCCCCCTGCATACTCAACAACCCAACACCAAAATTCAAACATGACTTCCCTCTCCCAATTCCCCCTCTTCCCTCTCCTCCCTACCGAAATCCGTCTTAAAATCTGGACCTACTCCCACCCCACCCGCATCCTCCAACTCGGCATCACAAACGGTGCTCCCTTCCCCTTCCTCCGCGAGGACCAAAATGATGAATTCCCCGTTCCCGTGCCTATCACCCTCCCCTCCCTCTTTCACACAAATCACGAATCACGAGAACTGTGTCTTTTATCATATATCCCCTTCGGTTACGCCTACATCCATCCCCATCTCGACACCCTCTACCTATCCAGACACGCGAGCGCGATGTTAATCCATAATTTAAGTGCTGGGTATGGATGGCGTATACCGCCTTTATACCCGATTGCGTTACTAGATACCGTGGCTGTGGAATTGGATCTTGAGGATTTATCGAATAGGGTGCAGACGAACGGGAAGATCACCATGCCAAAGAAACTTTTTGATTATTTATTTGCGTTAATGAGGTTTGGAACACCGAAGGAACTGCTGTTGGTGAGATGCCAGGTTCAGGATGGGGAGTGGGGGAGGTTTTTGAGCGGATGGCAGAGCATTGAGTTATGTGCACCGGTTGGGAAGTCGGATGGGCAAATTGTGGATTGGAATGAGAGGTTGATTGAGATCACGCAATGTTGTATGGAGAGTTTGAAGGGTCAGTCGTGGTTTAGATGGAGGGTGCCGGTTGTGAAGATTGTGGGCGCAAAGAGAGAGTGGGAGGTTGTTATGTGGGAGCATGGTCATCCTAAATCCCTTGAACGGGCACATCGGGTTACTGAGGAGTGGCTTGAGAATGAATTGAGGTTACCGAAAGGGCGGTCTTGGAGTTGGTTTGATGATGAGGCAAATCCTTTCAGTCCGCAAAATACAGCGAAGACTTGTGGAAGAGCGGGGATTGTGTCCAATGGATACAGGAAAGTGCCTGATCTTTCAGAACTTCTGCAGGGCGCAAGCGGAGCAGAGGGCTGAAATCATAATTCCAGTCCTGAGTACAGTCTCAGTCTAGTTTGTAGAAACATCAAGAAGTCTAGGAGTCCGGCTAAAAGGTTTTCATTCCGAGGATCCGAATTCCCATTTCTGGTGAGATCAACGCTATTCTCTTGGTGGAAACAGATTAATAGCAGGGCTTCTCTTTTATGAGGAGATCAGCACCTAGTGTCTTTGATATAAGGAACAAATAAAAAGATTTCTAACTAGTAAGAAAAGAATTTTGGATTTTTTTAATAAAGTAATCTAATCAGCCAAATTTAATTAATTAAATAACTTAAGTTTTGAAATAAAAAGATCTAATAATTCAAATTGATTAATCAAACACAAATCCAAAAATAATAAAGAGTTCTAATTGGTTTTAAGTTATATAATATTGTAAATAATACTATTGTCTATTATCGTCTTTTTGTTTAGGTAGGTCTAGACATATCTTTAAGTTAGTTCTATGTGCTAGAGCGAGCCAGAGACTGCGTAGCAGCCGAGGATCGCGCTAGCTATAGATAGCTATAGACATATCCATCGAAAGCCAGACGGGATGGCCCATCCCCCTGCTTATTGCCGAATGGCATTTACACATACCTTACCCTTTCAGCCACAAATTCACGTGACAGTTTCAAGGCTTGGCTGTCACAATCCTTCGGAGCCCGACTTGGAAAATGCCCATAGGAGCCGGGCGTCTCCCATGCAAGCCGAACAAACCCCTGGAAAACTCTCTAGCGAGCTTCACCGGTAGCGGTCCTAGCTGCCCCTCAGTGACGATGTTGAAACATTTCATCGAGCGTTGTCTCTAAAAGTCATGTGGGCCGAAGCTAGCCCGTGCTGAGCCGTAGGAACCTTTCGGGCACGAATCAAAACCTGACTGCGCTGTTGGTATCCGCTTGCATACACATCATGAGCCCGCCATTGAAGTGGATTGTAGAAAGCTTTCAAGCTATCTATATTACTCCCTAGCTCTGCCCCCAGCTATTGCATGAGAGGGAGATCCCGCAGGAAATGGTCTGCCCGTCTTACTTCAAGGCAAGCTACCCCAAGCCTCTAGGCTTTCACGTACAGATATGAGACCGGGTAAAGAATCTGGGAGGAGGCTTGAAGGCTTAGCAAGTCAAGTCGCTGATTCGTTGAAAATCAAGACAGGACACGGGTGCAGATGGCATGCTGTCCGTGAAACTATGGCTTATGCGTGATAAGAGACGCATATGGCGATCGAAACAGTATAGGTCAATCGCTCCAAGGTATTTGGATCACAGTAACACTCATCGGCATCTCGGTCTTTCATTGAAGTGTTCGGATCTTTCAAGCCACGTTCAAGAACGCCGCCCGCTTTCGTATTCTATCTTCCTTCTGTATGCCTCTAGAAGCTCCAATGCGTTTTCCTTAGAGCTCTTCCGTTCTTAATATAGCAATACAAATCTTCTCCATGGGGTCTCTTTATCTTAAATGTTGAGGCTGGTACTCTAGAAATATTTCTTAAAATGTGTTTTCTTTGAGCTCTCGTTTTTGTTTGTGGAAGGATGAGGACATGGTGCATAGCATGATCTTTATTTACGGTCAGTTGCAGATACTCTTGTCCGTTGGATCGAAGGTACAGACCAATGATCAGAAGCAACTTGGTCGGGACTAATGGCCTTAGATAGCGCCGGAATATCATAAATATATCTAGATGCCTAAGTTCCCAATCATTTTCCGCCATCGATCGACACCCATAGAGATCCATTATAGTTGGGCATCCTCTGAGAATAATGTTATTCAGTAGTGGCTCAACCTTCATTGTCTTTACACCTTTCAATCTATGAGAGTAGTCGGAATCCGTATCATGTTCTCTCAATCAAGTCCATACTTATTGAGTTGTATCAGACGGGCGCTTTGTAAAATCCACCAGACCCAGTGATTCAGCAGTCAGCATATTTGACCTACATGATAGCAGTCCGTTGTAACTATAAGCAGTCTGGCTGGAGCGATCTTAACCCTTTGCTGCATCCTTTCATTTATTCCCGCAGTCAGCCCTGACCAATAACAGTGGCCTGCCGCATATCTAAGCCTTGTATTACCCCACACAGTTACAATGCATTTCTTATACCTCTAGTAATAAGCGCCTACTAAACAGAAACAGTGCTTCCGGCGCCTAGATCCTTCATCCTTTGCATATCGCACGCTTCTAAGCAGCGTTTTAATCACTGTGAATCCATACACTCACGAAAGCCATAATCTTGCTGGAATTCTCTACCGCAACTCAGACTAAGCTCCCTTTAACCAATTGGCACGTTTCTTAGTGGGTGTCTACACCACTCTTATGTCAAAATCATTGCAGCTGCGGGATGACGGTCGTATACCATTTTTGGCGAAGATCGGGACACGGAAACTGCATGCAGGATCTCTGCAATCGTACGGTGGATGTAACGGGCAAGGGTAAATATATGCTAATATGCCTCTCCGCATTGCGTAAGACCCGCTAAAAGCATTGAATCCTACTCCACGGAGTCTGTTTTCTGGTATACCATTCCTACCTCGCGGCATATTGTATAAAAGCGGCATCGGGAACTACAAAAGTTCTAGATATTTTTCACGGTATAACTAAACCCTTAATCATATCTTGTAGTCTTGCGTAATTGGTTTTAAATTCTTCCACTATGTCACTAAATCAATGGGTGCAAGTCTATTCTTGCAAGGGCTTTTGATTACGGGCATATCAATTTGAGAGGCGAGAGAGACATTGTTAAGGTTCTGCCGGTGCGTGGTCAAGTCGCAGTCGTGCGCTCCGTCCAATAATGAAGAAAATGTATGGTTGCTGAGATGCCTAAGTTTACATAACGCAAGGCTGAAATGTGAAGTGGTATTAATTCCCGGTGAGTGGTGTGCTAAAACCCCGGGCTATTTGAGCCTGTCAAAGAATGTGGCTTCCCATAAGCTATGAGATAGGATCGCTTCTTGAGGATACGGGGTGACCCGAGTACAACCGGACTTTCCGGCTCCTCTCCACCAGTCGGTGACTGACGTTCTAACTTGATAATTCTCACGCAAGGCGCCTTCAAATTTGACATACAAGATAGCATTGAACTCCTCTTTGCCATTTGCAGCTTGATACGGCCTGACAAGAGGGCATTACACAAAAAGTAATTGATTTGCTAACCCTATAGGAAACACAGTTTCTTTTTTCAACAGTCTTAGGAGAGCTTAGGTCTTATGATATCTATGGGTTCCGTTGAGGTAATCCATCCACAAAAGTGTACTATCGTACTATCACCCCAGGGATAATCTCGGCACTTCACTGCTGGTGCTGCAGTCTCGCGGCGTAGACATTTCTGTGCTCATCAGTCTCCGAAGGATCATGATGGCAGAAAGCCGTTGATACAATGACAATTGGTTATTGGCCACAGTCGGGTGTAACACCTGCATGATTGGCTCCTTCGTAAGCTTGGTTATCTTCCTATTGTCCTAACTTGTCCAAAAATCCAACGCATTGTGATGCATATAAGACCATACTTTTGTTGAATTTCCTTTTGTCAATTTTCCAAAGCTTCCATCCATTATTGATTGGTCTGTTTGAACGTAAGCCCATGCGGTGAAGCTTCCGAACTTGACACCGAAAATTCGTTATGGTGCCGCAGCAGAGTTCCCTTCAAAATGCTTAAGTATAGCTTGAATCCTTTTTTGCTCTCTTCCTTTTTCATGGTAACGCTCAGAATTTCCGAGCGAATTCCCCCTCCTCACCTCAAGACCAATTTTCTTGTCCAAGAGGTCCGTCTCCACATTCTTCTGCAAATACCTTTAGGCGTTAGAGCATCTGCAAATGTAAGCAGCTCCTCTTCCACCTCTTCTAGAACAATGACTGATTCCCCTCAGACTCCTGTCGAAGTCAGCACTTCCAGCCAACATAAGGCTTCGACGAGACATCCTCCTCAAACCGATCTCTATCGAGAGCAATACCTACCGAAATGCCTGATCAATCATCAACTCCTCCTTCCCTGCCTATCGAAGGTCCCCAACCCCGTCCCCTCGACCCATGTGAGTCTCCACCCAACCTCTACAATTACACCACAAGGAGCTGATAAGGATACTCCAGTCTACGGGAAGTAAGCCTCGTACCATCAGTAGCGGCCTCGTTTCGAGTTTTTACAAACCTCTGAAAGCTACAAGACTTACGAACATGGTCCTTCACAGATGGTCTTGCCTCCTTGTTATGTCATGGAGATACTTTGGGTGTTGATTCATTTCAAAATGCGATAGGAAAATGAGATCACGAACTATTTGTTCCTAAACTTCTTATCATATTGCTTTGGTGATTCAGGAGCTCGGTTTGTGTTCTTAGCATGCGTTCCCGTGAGATCGTTGCTCGTTGTTTTTTTCCACCCCTTCTGACTTACTGATTGATTCCAACGAAAACGTGTCCCGAGCTTAGGAAGTTATCTATCCTGCATAATGTTAAAGCCGGAATTGAACATCCCCTTAGAATGCGTTTCAGATGTGAAGATTCGGTCCTCTTCGTGGAGAAATGATCTCCTCCTATCCTTTCCACAGCAACCGTGGAAAACCAAGCCACCTGCCCGGTGGATTACAATTGGGCAAACTTACAAATATTTACAAAAGTCGCTCTCTTCACCATATTTTCAGTTTAGCAAAACTAGGCACGCTATGTATTATCCCCAGTCTGGCAGCTATTTCGGATATCGCTACCTTATCTCTCACAACTCCGACTATTGGTTCTTTTCTAAACAAACAAACCTTCAAGCAAACACCTATAGTCTCTTTTGCTGTGACTTGGCACGGAGTCTACGCCAGCTTTTAATTTGGAGAGGCGAATCGCTCAGCCAAAGTTCTCTTCTCTTGCCTTTAGAATTATTAGAAACGTCACCAGCGGGGTGCTTGGGTTCTCACCATTATTTTGCCTCTCTTGGACCTCGTAAGACGGTGGCGGCAAGGGTGGTCGGTGTGATAGAAGTCCGGCGATCTATGACAAGGCTAGGTTCAGAAGCAGCAGGGTTCGAAGTGACATGCCAACCAATAAATGCTCGTCTAGACAGCCACGATTTCCAAACCCAAGCTGGTGAAGCTTTGGGCTTCTTAAGATCGGTTTTTAATTCATAATAATATTTTACGAGCTGGCGCTCTGTATTCACTCCACAATGACAATCGAAAGCGATGAGGCATACAGTCTACACCAATCGTCTATACTTCAATTATCTTTCTCCCATGTCAATTTTTCTTCGACTCTGTGACACTAAATATAGCAGACCCCATTGGAAACCATCGGCCCAGCAGGGTTGTATATGTAGACTAATCAAGTGTAGACTAATTCCACAATCCCAAATCTCTGTCCTGCAAGACCCCTGATCCATGCTCCCTGATTCCACGTGGCAAACGGCTGGAATTTTCGAGCCGGCTGCATTGCAGTAAACGCAGCCAATTGCAGGTTAGAGCAGGGTTATATCCTCGGAAAGTTCCAAACAAAGGATGAAAGACAGAAGCCGTGTGAGGAGCCTCGTCGAGCCAATGGCGTTAGTAGCGCATATTGTGATGCAGCATTACCGAGCCACCTTATCTGATAATGGTACCTTATTATAGCTCTCGATTACTACTGCAGAATCAGTGTGTTTTAATGTCAATTTCAATTCGGAATCGAATAATTTAATAGTTGTTGATTTAAGTGGTCTTAATCGATACGGCCACAATTCAGGAAGTTTTGAATTTCTTTTTTATTAATACTCGCACGCTCGTGCATGAAGAGCGAAGGCTCTCTTCACATATGCGCAGTTCCACGCGTACCTGGTCCTTGGTAGATACCTGCATGCGCCAAATGCTTGCCAAAATAATGCCTGCAGCTAATCACCGCGATCCAAGGAGTATAAATCAAGTAATTTTCGTGGGGAATACGGAAGCCTTTTAGTGTTGCCGGGAACCGTCATTCAAGAAGGCGCGGTCCTCCGGATGCAGCTAGAATCTTGTTGTTATTGGTCAGTTATGTACTGTACGGCTCATTCAGGCCGTCCCGGCCGTAGGAACGCTTCATCGGCTCCTTCTTTTTTGTCGATATGCAGATATCATGCAAGCCCACCCCAACTCAGTCAAGCATGCTTAGAAGTAATCCCGGCCGGCTCAGCTACTTCCAGAACCAACGTTATCCTTGATTCTCACACCTGGCACGCATCACTAACCATGATACTGACAGCCATCATTACGCATACCGTATAGTCCCGTCTGATCTATAAGCCCAGTACTAATTTGCTAGCCCACTGTTACTTTAGGCGCAGGTTCAAATGGGCTTTTACAACAATAGACTTATTATCTACGCCCTAAGGAAACCTATAAAAGTTCGAAAAATCAGGAAATGTATAAGCCCTTCTCAATTATATGTACAGGTTCTAATGGGCTAAAAATGTATTCGCGCCACATTTAAATTATGAGCTCTAAGACCAAACCTTGCGGCAATACCGACTATCTAGTAGCGATCACTACCCCTGAAAGCGGCTCGGGATTTTGTTTACAGGGCATCATCCTTGTGGCCACGATGAAGTGGAGACTACAATCCCTACTCATAAAGAAATCTTATGTAACACACGTTGCCCCACCCTGCCGCGGGATCGTCCATATACTTCCCTTATCCTCACTCCGTCCTTTCCAATACCCAGTATCCTGGCTTCGCGTCCAAGCTGCATTATTTTCCACCAACTTCCAGCAATTTTCATTGCCTGTTCTAATATTGGATGCGATCTACTTTAGAACAACTGATTGGCTTTCTCTAAAAACATTATGGCGGCGCAAATCCCCGACTCGGAACCGAAAAGTAATTGTGGCTTCAGAAGGCCTCCCCAAAATACTTAAGTACTGCCTTCCCTCCTACTCACATCCATATTTCCCAATTTCTCTCCATCCTCTCTTTACGGCTCCGGATCCTGTCAAGTCAAGCAAGCTTCAGCTAGCCGCCTCTCAAGTCCAGCTATATCCCTTTATACTTCCACCTGTCTTGTCTTTGTTCACTAGGCAAAGTAAAGTAACAACCAACGGCAAATCTCTCGCCAGCATATTACGCTTTTCTCCTCCTCCTCCTCCACCACCACAATCTCAACCCTTGTCCACTTTGATCACCACCTCCAATACACATTGCAAAGGTCTTAGACCGAAGAATATCTGCTATGTAAGCAAGCACAATACCTCTTTATGCAATGACTAACATAATCCAAGCCCTCATTCGAAGATCTTCTCACCTCCTATATACTCTGTCAACAAACATCCTCCTACTCGAACAAATTCCCATCAAGCGCAATAGACAAAATGCCCGAACAACCATCCACCCCCCCTCCGCCTCCACCTTCAAATCCACATCCCCGCGATCCATGTGAGACTCTCTCACTCATCCTCGCTATCCTTCTGCAAATAGCTAATGGAATGCTGCTAGTCTATGGCCAATGAGCTTATTACCATTGCGCACTTGTTGCACCAGAGCGTTTTCGATCTTGTGTTTCATAAGTAAATCGTGAGGATAGGAGAATGGTTGTTTGGTTTCCATGTATTCCATCTCTTCTGTCGGTTGATTTTTGGGTCTGGCTCTTCCTCTGAGTATGTCAGACAGCCTCGGGGCTACTCCTGTTTGCTACGAAGTGTTGAAGTACTGTTCATTGCTTAATGCCATTCGAAATTTGGTTGTCGTCTGAGTCTTGGATTTGCAGTTGTCGTAATTTTACCAGGCAATTCCTCTCCACTATCTTCGTCCGAGAAGCCATACTCGTCAATATTTTCTATGATACTTCCACGAATAGGAGCTTCAACTTCGACTCTGGCAGGTGGCTCTTGTCTCTGCACGACGTTGTTTTGATTCAGGCGTGGGGTCGGAGCGAGGGCGGCTCGTAGCTCAGTGGTGAATCCATGATACCGTGCGGTATTCCTTCTTTCCTTGGCCAGTGAGGCTTCTTTCCTATCTTGGCCCACACCGGAGCCGCAGATATAAAACTGCAAGGACCCAAAACCAGCCTGCGACTGATCTCGACGCTCGACCCCTGCAGCAGTATTGTTGTTACCCAGAGCTCTGATTGATTGAAAAATGCTGCTGAAAGGTGATTCCACAGAGTACAAATTGATGTGAACAGTCCCAACATCCTTCTTTCGCATAAAAAGACCGTGAGGTTTTAGTTTGATACGCTCATAAACCTTGATGTCTTCATATTTAGATCTCCTGTCGACAGCAATTTGAGTTTGCAGCGCTGTAGGATTCGGACTTTTACAGGTCGCTGTTGAGTGATTCGGCGTGTGGAATTCCAAACACTGTGTAAAAGAAAAGTCACTATTTGTAATATAGGCAAGCAAACTAAGCTGAAAAAACCCCTCTTGAAACCCGCCTCTTTTCTCTCTCTCTCTTTTTTAAAGACAATGTGCACCGACGCTTCCGGCTATGAAATCGAAAAAAGAGGATTTGTACTCACAATATGATTCACAACAGGGAACAAAGCCATCAGATGCGAGTCCGTGAGAAGGGATGTCCAGTCATCGGCTTCGTGATCCAAAGTAACGGCCAGTTCCATCCCTTCGTGAAACACACCGGCTGTAAATCCGAACGGCGTAAATCCCGTAGTATCCAGTACTTCCAAAACCGAGCACACGAGATCTGCCATCTCCGTTCGATTTTTTGAGTGTCTCTTCCAAACGTCGAATATTGCCTCTTGGTCTGGAGTTGAAAGTGCCATGTAAAAGTCTTTCCCCCAGGAAGTTTTAGTCCATCCTGGCCGTTGACGTTCCAGTAGCGGGAAGACGGTTTCCATCAGCATCAAATCCTTCAAGGAAACGCGCCGCGCGTTGCCTGTACAATGACTAATTTCCAATCCATAATACATATTGAGAACACCAGGATTGGCGCGCTCAGGTTTGTTGGACCATTTGTCCAGGATGTGTTGCTTTACCGTTGTCTCTGGTATTTTCTTCTGTGTTCCGGTCACAGATATGCCTACAATCTTTGAGAAACTGAGACCTAAGCTTCGAGTGTCCAATCTCCAGGTTTCCGGTGTCGATCCGATTGGTCTCATTTGATGCTCAAAATCTTCTACAAAGTTTTCAAGTGTGTAGTCACATTCGCGGTTATGACGAAATCCACCGCCGATCAAAAGAAGATCATCAGGTGCTAGGTTGATTGTTTCGTTCCGTGTGATAAGGCTTGACAGTTTTGTTCTGTAAAATGACGCCCAGGTCTGCCAATGGCATGGGATAGCTCCATCGATACGTGTATTGCGTTTGCTGCTGATGGGGTGAATCACACCCTTGGATACATTATATTGCTTGGTTAATTTACCATCGGTTGTTGGAATGGGCCATACCGGCCCCCAAAGATCTCCAAAGGAATCCATAGTTGTTAGCAGAAACAGTCCTTTTGATGGAGGCACTCGAACCGGGGTTTCTGGTTCTATTTTATCGTAAAGGTCGAATACCCAAACCCTTCGCGTATCCAGAAAGCTATCGAGGCAAGCCAGGCGCTGGAGAGAACATGTAAAGCCAAAGGCCTCACATGAAACACCGATTTCAGTAGTTCTCACACCCACAGATGTTTCTTCGAGCCGTGAGCCGTGGGATCCAACGTAGAGAACCAAACCAAGGTCGAGTAAGATCGTTGTAGTCCGGAGAATAGCTAAAATATCGGAGCTTGATGTTACTCTGGACTCCGGAAGAGAAAGACCAAAATCATCAAGGAAAGCAAGGCATGGTTCCTTTACAAGATAAGCAAGGTATTGTTGTGGATCTTCCGCGCCCATATTTTCAAGCACTTGTGCACACGCGTTCTCAATAAACAGCTTAAGGCTTTCTAAACGCAAAGCCGGGAAAATTTTGACAATCTCCGCCTTATCTGGAGAGCGTCGAACCAGTAAGCTGAAGAAGTCCTTGCTGAACCCGGCACTCTCCAGATGGGCGAAGCTTTTTAATACTCGACAGAGCATAAGATAGCTCTTCCATAGGCTACCGAGGGTACCCTGAGCTCTTCTCCAATCCGTATCAAAGACTGCTGTAGGATTTGAACCTGACTGGTGACTGGTCGTCTGAAGAGTTTGGATTGCTGGCCACATCCAAGGTGCTGTGTCGCTAAGGTCGCTCTCAATGTTTGACTGCGGTATGCGCTCGTCCAATAAGTCGTAAGATCCCCGACACTGGTAGAGCTCGGAGGCTAATATAATTTGGTCCTCTAAGCGATTTAAAGAGTCAAAATGTGCCTGGGGGTCAACTATGTAAAGATCTTCGTCGAAGTCGCCCTCGCGAGCCTTGCGTTCCCACGCACCAATAATGGCATCTCCAGAATTAGTAGATCCAAAAGTCAATTCCTCTGGAACAGCTGAAACTGAAATATTGTCTGCATGACTCTGAATTCTGATGTTCGTAATGTCTCCGAAAGAACTGTGAAGATTCGTGCTTGGCAGTCTCAACGTAAGATTTACCATCTGTCCATTTTCGATGTTATAAGCCTCAAGCAACGAACTATCCTGAAACTCGTGTCCGGCAAAGAATAGTTTCTGCTGATTTGGTGGAATTCCGGTCTTTTCTTGAATTTTCGACTTGATTTGAGCAATCGTATCGCGAGGCTCAACATCGAGCGTATACGTCGCACCCGTGACTAGCAGGTCAGTCCCATGTCTCGTTCGTTATAATTGACTACTCACTACTCTTGATATGAATCTGCATCTTCAACAGTGCGTCATTGGTCCTGTTATTCCCTCTTACTGAGCTTTTTTGAAGAACAACGGGAGTCGAATGAAGTTGGACGAACATGCACCTCGGCCGCACCCTCCGTCCAAGCCACACAGAAACGGCATGTGACCCACCAGCCGCCTTCCATCGCCGAGAACATTTTCATCCTCCAAATAATAACAAATTTCGATCTGCGTGGTCCGAATCCATAATGTGAGTCGCGATAACTTTGTGGCATCTTTCAAACTCAGTCTCAGTCCATCAAAGAAAACGACCAAGCCCACATCGTCGCCATAATTCATGAGCTTCTTTCCGAACCAATTTGCAGAAGATGTTGTTAGAATTAACTATGATGGCCTCTGGGTTAGAGGACTTATGGGTTCAGAATTTGTCTACCACGCCCCCGAGGATGATTTTATTCATTGCTTGAAGTGCTGCCGGAGATCAGAACCCCAGGAATGAGAAGAATAGACAAAGTGATGAGGAATGTTTTGAGAGCATTAATTGTTGACTCTCGGGAGTGGATGTATATAGATATAGAAAATGTGGAAAGCTTGAGTCTAGATAGCATAGATGTATTGAGCTGAGCGAACTGTTTGAAGGTGAGTATATTTCCTCCGAACATCTTTCTACTAAGGTTCCCGCATGTTGACATGGTACATCTAAGAATACCTTGACAAGATACGAACTATTGGCGTGAAGTTGGGCTTCCTTGCTCACTAATTAGTAAGACTCGACATTGTAGACGATAATATATACTAGACGTTGGCAGCAACTGAGTCAAACGTTTTCCACGTGATAAAGTCCCCATGTTCAAAGGCGCAAAAACACCTTACTCCGTCGCTGAAATCAAATAATCGAATCCCCAATTGATCCAACGAATGGTTCGCCCTTGGCAGTGTCTTCACCACCACCCTTCAGCCCTCTCCGTACGGACCTGCTCGGCACATTTCATCACTACCAAGATATGGCTCTTGAATGATGTCAATTAGATTAGCATCCCGCCATCCTCATCGACCACGATGATAGCCCCGATCTTCGTATCCTCATCTTGTACCGCGTCATCCACAAAGGCACCATAGATGAAGTAGGGTGTTACGAGTTTAGTAACTTCCTCATCAGATTTGTGCCCACGAGCGAGGCATCTGAAATCTCGTCGCGTCTATCAGGCTCCCATCTTTGTCGATTTGTGATCCTATAATCATTTAATAGCCCAACTTGCTGCCACTTATAGCGGTACTTACATAGACATCTTAAATTCCTGTAAGAAAGGCCATAGCTCTTAAAAACGATGAGGAACCTAATTCTTTCCCATGCTCTACAGGGGAATGGCAGGCGCTGAAGACTAAGGCTATGTCGTACAACAGTCCAACAGCGCGCAGGATTGAAGCCGCGGCTGATATGTCCAAGTCAGAAGACATTCGGACGAGGAGGTTACTAATTGAGCTTTTAGTGGATATCATTGTTCCGTAGGAAAGGAAAACGCACGATCAAATTCTTGCTCGTCTCGGATGGCATCGAGTGCCGCACGGAAATCGAAATAATTTACCCTCATATCAGAAGCAGCTCCATATATACTGTACAACCCACAAGCCGTTCTAATATGTTTTCTACCAATAAAGTGAGAACCTAGGCCAATATCATAAGGATTGTCGGGATTGTGGAATGTGACGAGCGCACCGCAGGTCCATCGTGAAGAGATGGCGCGCGAAATAACATTACAACACGATTTCGCTTCTCCACCCCAAGAGTATGTATTAATATACGTGCCTTTTGTCATCAGACCTTCATCTTTCCAAACCATCTATTTACTAATGAAGCTTGCCCTATCATCATCATCTTCCTCAAAATTATTGAAACTTTCAGAGATCACGACTCTGCCTCTACCCCACATTGGCCATTGCTGGGGAAGAGTCTTCAAGACCATGTCCGATACCTAGAGGTGGTCGGTAAATGGACAGATGAAAAGAGGTTGAATTGAATAGTCGTGCCGAGGAACGACAGGATCCTTAGATGCACTTGCCTGTTTACTACCGAGCACGTGAGCACGTGATCTATTTAGACGACAGGCATGGCTTATAAATGCTTTTGTTAATCGATCTTAGTCTTTCTCTTGTCAATTGTACCTGGCGATCACTATAGTGCTCTACGCTAATGTGTTTGGTTGTGTAAAAAGTCTCGATAACCCGAATAGAGAAGAATATAAGAACATAGTTGTGTGCTGGCAGCCGTGCTGCGCCACACTCGGAGTAAGCACATCATAAGTCGAGATGAGACTAATTTAATTCATACACTGAGCCAAACCCAAGGTTATCTGTAGCTAATACCTCTGTGTTAGCAGTTTCTTCTTTTTGGATCAGTCAAACTCATCGAGTCGTATACTCCAGGTGCTATACACGAATTCCCTTTCCACCAAAAGTTCCGGGACCTTGCCAGCGGAGAACAATAACCTCTATAGCCACAGTTGAGAGAGGTGGCCCTTCTAGAAAACTAGGATCACCTCAAGGTCAGGTTTGCACAGCTGAATCTTACTCCTGGACTGAAAAGGTTGTGGTTGTGTGGTAGATTGTGGGTTGAGGGTAGGTAGCTTGCGGCTTACGGATTTACTGCAATCCTCCGAGTTTCCCATATCGACACGGCAAAGGCACCTTTCCTCTCCTCCATCAAGACCTGGAAACTGAGTACCTATTCAAAAATGGACACCAGCTCGGGCGACCTTCAACAGCAACCTGGCGAAAACCCACTTTCACGCGAAGAAGAAGAATTTCTAGACATTCATCCATACAACCGCTCCAAAATACGGGATGCTGCCCCAGAAAAGCTATCTGAAACCATTCTATCGTTTGAAACCCAACTTCAGATTAAGAATGGAACATGCTCCACATGTCAAAACGTCTTTGATCACTGGCAAGCAAAACCTTACCCACAAACCACCATATTCCCACATTATTCCAATCTCCACTTCCTCGAATCCTCATCTAAGCGCGGATGTCGCCTGTGTCGCCTTTTCTTACAGTCATTTGATAATAGAGATAACCTCGATGTTGTTGAAGAACGAAAGTCTCTTGGTATATCGAAGGCCTCAGCAAAGGCCACACAATTGGCAATCGTGATAGAATCTCGCAATCAATCTCCAGGTCTCGAAGATCGGCTCCAGGATTCATGGAACGTGTGTCTTGATGTACCAAGTATTTCACAAGCCGATGACTCGAAACATCCCAGGTCCTCGTCCGAATTTAATGCTGTGGTTTCGGCACGCCTTGCTGAAGATCCGTTCCCGTTCAAGGCAAACAACGGATCTTACTCGGACCCTGAAGCTGGAATTACGGCGAGATACAATAATACGTTGGCGCTCGCTCAAAGTTGGCTTAATACCTGCTTGAACACTCATGGAGAGTGTACGGCTGCTAACGAACGAATAAAAACCATGCCAACCCGACTTCTCTTCATTGGAGAGGGGCAAATCGCGCTCTGGCAACGGCCCTCAAATTTCTGCAAGCGTCTGAAATACGCGACGTTGAGCCATTGCTGGGGCTCGCAACCCATTCTCCGCCTGCTAAAACACAACTTGTCCAATTTCGCGGATCAAATCCCCGACTCAGCACTCTGTAAGACGTTTCAGGACGCTATATATGTTGCTCGGTATTTGAAAATTGATTATATATGGATTGACTCATTGTGCATCATTCAAGACGATGAAGAAGATTGGAAGAAAGAATCAGTTCTAATGAGTGATGTGTACGGGGGTTCTTATCTCAACATCGCAGCAGCTGGCGCGAATAATGGTACACAAGGTTGCTTCTTCCCCCCTCAGCAGACCATGGTTTTCAGACATCAGGTCAGCGCAAAGATTAATGGAAAGCACCATGCTCTCGATCTCGCGGAGATGTCTTTGTAAGAGAGGGCAATCTCGAGTCAACCTTTAACAAAGCGAGCATGGGTATATCAGGAAAGGACATTGGCGCCTAGAGTGTTGTATTTTGGAAGGGAGCAGGTCTTTTGGGAGTGTGAAAAGAAAGATTATTCCGAAGATTGGCCGGATGGTGTGAGGGAGAGCCTTTATGGATATGCGACTAGGACGAAGCCACGGGGGGTATGGACAAACAGTTGGCGACAAATCGTGGAGGGATATTCCAGTTGCCAATTATCGATTGATCGAGACAAGTTAGTTGCACTATCGGGAATTGCTCAGAGTTTGCAGAAGACAGGTGACGAGTATCTAGCTGGGCTATGGAGAAGTCGCATTGAACGAGAGCTTCAATGGGAGGTCGAGAATTTTAACAATGATATAGCGAAGCGTTCTCTGACATATCGCGCCCCTACATGGTCCTGGGCTTCTCTCGACGGAAACATTCGAATAAGGTATGGCAGAAGGCATGATCGCGTGTGTATCCAGGTCCTAGACGCTCAGATAGAGCCCAAACCCTTCGGTGAACTTTCCAGCGGAACTTTAACCATCAGATCTGAGTACTTCTTAGCAACGACAAGGAAAGGCGACAGTTGGTTCTTAGGTGGTGCAGATGTGACACCTTGGATCCGACACGATGATTGGGCAATTTGGGATTGTGCAGAGAAACCAAGTAATTGTTTTCTTCTACCAACCAGGGAAATTAAAGAGCAAATTGATAACAGTCACGAAGATGAAGAAAATCCATCTATCAATGGATTGATTCTTAAACGAGTCAAAGAAAATGATAGGCATTATGCAAGGGTCGGAGCGTTCGAGATGTCTGTGTATTCCTGCAAAGAACAATTTTACGCTATAAGGGAGGCAGTCGACGCAAGTAAAATAATCTCGAAGTTCCGGGCCGATGACCAAGGGAATGGTGGGACTATGCAAGAATCAGATGGATACCTAATTCATCTTGTGTAGCAACGGTCGATTTATGCCCCCCAACTTCCGAGTGGGACCTCCCCCACAGTTACGCTTCCACCCACTTGTCCTTCAGGAACTTGATGGAGATCAAACCTCGATTCAGACAAGGTTACAATATACCCGATATACTATCCGAGATTGTGCCGACATCTTGGCCTGAGGGGCTGCTCGATTGAAGGCAAGAATTCGACATTTCTCTGTTTGAGACGGGCGTCAGATGTCGAAACCTTGAGGGCCTCTGCCCCTCGGTGGCTTGGCCTTCCACAAGTAGCACATTTGAGGTGAGAAGATCCCAGATCTATTTAAATGCAATTCGAATTTTTAACAGTACCAATGAACCTAGCTGATACCGATGAAAGGCGCCCCGCCTTCACTTAAGGTCATTAATTTCAAGTTCCGAGCTCGTCTTAATAAGAACACTGTCTCTCAGTCAGTGGAGGTCAAGCTCATTGGCCCTCGCCCATCCTTTCTAACCCGCCATTCTCTTTCCCGCTCCTCATGGTAGTCAATTCTAGAATAAAAGTTGATGCGGTTGGCAGCGTCTTTCTAGTATTGACCTGGAGTACATTTTTATTGCGTGTATGCGAAAGAAATCTTGGCAAAATCACCTGATCTCGAGGATTATCTCGCCTTCCTCTCATTAGTAATAAGTATACATGTAAGCTCAAGTATTCATACGTACTAGTTGTGACAAGCTTCTCTTCACCTTCGAAGGAACCGCTAACATCTATGGGTCATCATCTCACTAATGTCCCGAATTCAAAACCTCGCACTAGCTATGATGGTAATCACCCCCTAAACCCCCTCCTAGTACTAAGTTTTCCACTGACCTTTGCTGCATCACCACAATCTGCATCCTGAAACTTAGCATCAGCTTTTTCCTCCTCCACATCGCAACCTCGCGCTCCCACCGCCTCATCCTTTACTTCCCCATGGATTTCATCTTCCTAACCACCATCTCCTATTTCTTCTTCCTTGTCTTCCAATGCCAATCCGTTAAGTATTCTCCGACGTAATTTCAGCCTCGGAGTTAAGGAAAAATATCTGCATCTAGCAACAGTACGCGCAAAATGATATATACCCATTCTTCTGTCAACGCGTTTGCGGATATAATTTTAGCGTTCTTGCCCGTGGTTATTATGAGTCAATGACACATGAAAGTTAGGACAGAGATCACAGCATTGGCTATCCTATCATTAGCGTTCATGTACGCCTCCACCCTACTTCTGCAAATTCGCTGATGGATATGGGATAGAGCATGCATAGCCGTAATAATTCGCATCGCCTACGTCAAAATCTTGGTGAAAAACGCAGAAGACTTCCTCTTCTCATCCATGGATGTCGTTCTCTGGTAGTTTATCGAGCCTGTTCCTAGTATCGCGGCCGCGAATATCGCGATATTGAACCTGTTAGTCGTTATAAAATTTAATTTTTTTCGAGAACAAAGTTGTGTGGTGGTAGTCCGACGAGAAAATCCTTTGGGTGGTCTTCGGGCGAAAGGTCTAAGGGGAAGAGCAATGGGTATGTGAGGAGCGAAGGGATGGATGAGGTTGCGTCGACGTAGTTGGGCAAATCCATGGCCCCGAGTGTGGTGAAATGGGTGGAAGAGGGTGTCCTTGGTGGCTTGAGGTTGGAGGAATGTGGATCGGAGGAGAAATTTAGAATTGATAGAGATACGGAATTTGAATCTGAAGAGTTGGCAGGGAAGAGAATGAGTTTTCGGTAGAGATGCGGAAGGCAGTGGTTTGAAAGTGAGAGCTCTCGTGGTTCAACTGGTATGGCTCATCCAACTCCGGTATATTCCGCCCAGACCAAAGGCTTGGTGATCTGAGGATGAAATGTCCGTCAAAAGACGCTCTGGATGGTCCTGTAACATAATCGATTCTATTTGAGTTCATATGGCGTACTTATAACCTCATTTAGGTCGCCTCAATGGATGAGCCTCGGTATTAAGCACGTAGTCATCCAAGCTCACAACATCCGGTTCAGAGAACAGCAAGTAAAAGTACTTGAGTGTTTCTGCCAACCAGAACGATTCCATCCGATTAGCCTTTGGTGGATTCGGTACTGTACAGTCATCCAAGCTCGCATGAGCGATTTCCGTTTTTGTGTTTTCGATTATGGTATTGAACATATTCCAACCACGCTCACGAAGTGTTGGATCTCCAGTAATACGGTAAAGAATGAAGATTGATTCAATGGCTTCCGGTCTGTGAGTTGTCTTAGTAAGATCCTTTGGGAGGTGGGGGCGGGGGAATATCAATCTACGGAAGGAACTAACCGCAAGATGTAACGCTTGTCATCGATCTTTGTAACGCCAGGTTGCAGTCTGCTTTCTCGAATCTTGGTCTCCACATCCTCTGTCCCCTCATGAGCCTCGTTGACCTTATCATGCCATCTCTGCTCGTCCCATGGACAATGATATTCGTTCTCGCACGGCACCACGTGCATTATCTCGGGCATGATTCCAAGTGGCATAACTTCGTACGCCCAAAGACAGCCTTCCACAAGCTTTCGGGCAAGAGATAGATCCGCATCATTCTGAAATATTTTCGCGGCTATACCTACCATGCCTCCAGTGAAACATCCCAGATGCTGAGCTTGTGGCTCAGTCTGAAGTTTTGTGACGCGTGTTTGGCCATCACTATCAACTTGTCCAGCGAGTCGAACATCTTCGCCTTTTAGGGTCATTGGTCGATAAAATATGTTACGCTTAACAGCTACCATAGAGTATTCGTAGAGCCGGCGATATTGCTGAGTTGCGCCTCCAAGAAGTATATGTTGCTATTAGTCATCAGTCCCTCGTTACGCTCTCGTTGCACGTTAAGAGACAAGTACCTTGGGAAGATATTCGTAGGTTGAATCAGCCATACCCCCTAGAGTAAAGCCTCCGTACCCTGTATAATCATTGTGCTGAGCGTCGACAACCACCGGCCACATTCCCGGAAGCTTCGTCTTATCTTGCTGCTCCTCAAAAATATCCATGATCCTTTGGACAGCATCAAAATAACGGGGATCCCCAGTAATCTGACTCAAGCGAGTGAACTCCAACGTAAGAGACCCAATTTCCGAAACAAGTGTTCCATTACTTGCCTCTTGTGCTGCTCCCTTTCGAGCTGCTTTAAAATCCCAGCGCGTGACAGGCATACGATTCGGGGTATCGAAGGCTTTATAAAGCATATCGCCCATTTCAACGGCTTTCTGCAATAAAACGGGATATTTTCCACCACTCAAATCATAGGCTGAGAGGAACCCCCCTAGATATCGAATAGTGGTCTCGAATACATTCAACAAATCGAGAGCGCAAGTGCTGAAGTCGGTTTCTTTGATAGCGTCAACTGCTTCCTGAAAGTCATCATGCAAGCCCATTATCCAAAGAGTATCTATATCACAATAAGTTCGCATTGGTTTGAGACAAAATGCAGAGGGGGCCAACCAAGAGCATCGACAAGAGTTGCAGCCCATCCACCAAATGGATCATGCGAACCACCTGAGATTGGCATGACCTCGTCCCGCAACCACGCGTGATCCTTGTACCCTTTCCATGCGTGGGTAAAATTGCTCTTTACAGCACCCAGCCGGTCAATTCTCGTTTTCTTTTCCGTCGACGATTCCTTCTCAAATGTATGTTGAATATGAGGTATGTGACTGGAGCTGGTGGGTATGGGCCGTATCGAGGTGACCGAGAACTCTTGAGGTACACTTGACCAACGAAATTCACTGTCCTTGTCGTCTTGGAACGCTGTATTTTGGAAGCCTTGTGAGTGCTTCTGGGTGTCTCCTTTCAAGGGGGAGTACATCGTGACCAGGAGCACGAAGAGGACCAAGCACAATGGGCCAAGGGCCTTCCACCTCGATATCAAGTTAGGTTTCATTGTGAAAGTATAGGAGAAAATATGAATTTAGGAATGTTACATGTTTCGAGATAAAAGAAGAGAGAGGAGGAATAGGATTCACATGCTGGTTGTTGGTTTCATATCAAGGTGCAGGGATCGTAGCCAATCGATTTTCCCCCTGCCAAGCGCCATTTCAAACATCCTAGGTACGGCGCGTAAATCCTATCTAACACGGCTTTGTTCTTCCGCCAGAAAAATTGGCCCATGATCGGCCAAATACTAGGGAGAGGGCGGCTTACCATGCTGTCGGTATCAGTAGAATATTCTAAGTGGCTCTAAGAAATCCTCTGTGGCAGAGCCTAGCCCTATTCGACAATGGTAGCCCAAGGCTCCCTCAAGAGCTGTCCTCCGAAACATCACCTTCTTACATGGACATGAAACTCCAACAATGGAAATACCTTCATCAAGATATATTTTCTTCGAATAAATGATGGCAAAGCGCACAGGGTACCCTGGTTCAGACAACCGAAGCATGGCACCTAGGACGAAGTGAAACCTAAAGGCCGCTCAACTGATCGACATCAAAGCATTCTGCTATTCAAGAGGTCTGTAATATCCAGGAATAGTTACGAATAATAGATTATAGTCCTCTATATTCCGTAAGCAAGCACGCCTTCTGGTCTGATTTCTTCTTCCCTATCACGAATCTTTCTTCTGCCTTGGTTGCCATCCCCCCATTACAAATTTTTCTTCAGCACAAGAACGCCTCGATACTTTAGGATGGCATGGGAAATTATCTCCATGATTTACCTGTTTGTCTTTTGCTCCCTCTGTACAGCTCAAACACCGGCTCCAACCGGCACAGCGCAGTCAATCATCTGGAATGTCCCGGATGGGAAAAAGTCAGACCTCTCTCAGACGTTCACCGAAGGAACTACTCTTCCTCTATCCTGGAATTCCTGGCCTTCATCCTCCTTTATTGACCCGACGCAACACCTACTAGATCTCTATGTTGCGTCGTTTGATTGGTACTTGAATGATTTTTTCCAGTTGCTCACACGTAGGCATACATTTTTGTTTTCCCAATGACGAAGCTAATGAAAGGGCTAAGAGAATGTCAATCTTACTCGGTCCGGAAACTTCGCATGGACTATTGCAATTCCCGATAGCAATCTCACCGATCCAAAATATGTTCTACGGTTCAAGATTGCCGGGCAAGCGTTCGATCCCAATACTCCAGATCTTTCCAGTCCTGGGTTTCTAGTCCTAAGAGCCAATGACCCTTCAGTATCAATCTCTTCTTCGCCAACCATTCCTCCATCCATGATCTCAAGTATCACTCCTACATCCATCGTACCGACTTCTATTAGTCCGGCATCATCAACGTCCTCAGCCACAAAGCCAGCTGTCCAAGAATGCACCTCTTGTGGAGTGAGTGGTGGTTCGAAGGCTGGAATTGGGATAGGTGTCGTGATCGGTGTTTTGGCGGTGGTATCAGGTGCTTGGCTCTTCTTGAAACGACGACGAGCAGCAGAAGAAATCATCACATCCAGGCCTCAACCAAACGCTATCACCACAAGCAGCGAAGAAATGTATCGACCCCCTAACTATCCTGTCGAAGCACCAACTAAACCGGTCTGGGCAAAGGACAGCCGTGTCGAGCTACCGGAATAAGGAACCGGAGTTCAATCCTGGTTACTTCTCAGGCTCCTGTCATGCAATATTCATGCATACCTACTCGTTCCATCAGAAAACAGCTCATTAGAGGCTAGAGTCTCCATTTGATCTAGTAAGCTTTATCATTTATCACCAAGCCACCTTCCAAGGTGCGTGACGTCTTTTAAAATGAATTTGACCTCAATTATATTCGTCGATTCTCTACCATATCATTGATATTCTCGGCGACAACTTACGTGTCTTTCTAAAAATTGCAACTAACTCGGTCATTAGGTCAGTCAGCACGTTTGTGCTAGCCTCAAATTTCGGCTAGAAACCCATTTCTCAAGAACGTATCAACTCGATGGCACCCCCAACGTCTTTCACATCTTATGATTCCTTGAAGATGGCTTCACCATCGCCAGCCCCAAATTCATACTTTAACAGTATCCCTTGACGCGGTACGTTGTACCTTCAGAGCATGTGTGATCATTCTTTGTGCCTTGAGCAGCTCCTCAAAGCCGCAGGGGGTTCGGCGGACTCGGGAGTTTCCCGCCCTCGAGATATTAATCGGTCACTCTCTCAAACTCCAGCGGGTAATCAAATACGTGCCTCACCGAATTTAGCAAACTGTATCGGGACAGGTGCATGTCCATTGGTGATAGCGCCCCCGGGGGCTCCAAAGTTCGAGAGAGCGATATTTGTTGGTGGATACGGTCGATAACGTGGGCTGGTGATGTTTATTCCCGATACATCCCAGAAGTGTTGAACATGGGATTTGTAGGGAACTAATCAATGCCAATGTCCCTTCAGCTAACCGCTAGCAGGCATCGCTGAATAGTCTCAAAGCTCGACGTTTTTATGGCGTTGCATAATCGTTGAATATTTTCGGAGTCCTGCAAGTTTATAGTGGGAGATAAATATTCCATCCTTGCCTAAGTAATTGTTTGTAGCCAGATTATTATCTACCTATCAGCTCGTGGCAGACCGGTGAGGATACCTAATGACTATTCGTTTTCTATCTAATTTCGATGAAAGGGTTGGCTTGTCTGGAAGTCTAACCAGAGGCTAGAGAATGTTACTCGCATTGCGCCCAACATCTAAAAGCTGGCTATAAGGTGAGTACTGTGGCAGATAGAGCAGAATATCCTTTTTATTTGCTGTTATTTCTGTTTCTTTATTTGTTTGCCGGAGTTTGAGAGCCGTATTCGATTTGCATTATGTATTAAATCCTTCTCTCACCCTCTGATTTATTTTTTCTTAACGAGGGTGGAAAACACCGGAAATAGTGATATTTGAAAATTAAATATTCAATTCGCTTCCAAATGAGCTATGGATATGTACATCTCCCAATATAACAGCTCAATCCAACGCGCTTAAGTGACATGGAAATAGCCTCCTCGCCTGTCCCTCGCTTCCTCTTCATCTACCGAGTTCAGATCGCAAAAATACATTCATCTCAAAGCTATCGCTAACTTCAATTCTTGCTTTTCAACAGATGCTCGAGTCCCCCCGCCCCCTGGGGGAAAAAAGGACCCTGTGGTCAAGCTGCCAATGGAAGTTAAGGAAATCTCATACTTACAAGTCCAGATTTGCTACCATCACATGCAGTCCCCCGCACCCCGAGTGTGCAGCTTGGCATGGGATGGCAGCGGTCGAGATCCAAGTCCAGGCAAGGCGTAAGAATAATCTAGGTGAGTCATATAATAATCTAGGTCAGTAAATTTAATCCATCCAGGTACCTCCCCGCAACCGGTGCAGCTTGGTATTGTCGCTAATGTGATGTTGAATCACGCACCTTACGGCGCACTGTCTATAATGTTAGTAATGAATGAGATGAATGTGCAGAAGAGTTCTTGACAGCTTGACCACGGGAATTTTTGCCGAAATTTGCTTATTTAAGTACATATGAAGCTGAAGGTTTTAGCGGGGTTCCCGGGCGAGCGTGAGTGAATGGAGGCGAAGTGGTGTGCTCGCTTAGGATAGGGGTTTATGGTTGAGAGAATGGGAAGTAGGAAATGGGGATCGGATTTTGGGGGCGTTACCTTATCCTATGAGAATATGATAATAGCGAGCTGTAATACCAGATGTAGTAGAATTTTCTATCATAACCGCTGTTCAGCATCTTTTGAGAGCACTTTGCTGCAGCAGGTGCACGAAATGCACGGCGCATGGTACTTCCGGTTCGATCTGTAGATGCAAGTTCCACCAACATTACAAGCCAGGGCAGCACATTTATTTGTAGTTTTTTACAACTAAAAAGAGAGTCGTTGTTGGGTAAGGAGCGGATCGAAGTTGGATGAAATGGGATCTAGGATATTGCTTCGAGGTATGGGAGTAACCAGAGGATAAGAAGAGGCATCAGGCTTCTTCGGTGAGCCAAAATCGCGAGGAATGAATATTGGGGGCTGTTACTCGAATCCTGGCTGCGAATTGCAAGTTCTTCCAAGTTTGGTTGTTGGTTATTCACAGCCATAGAGACCTTGTAATTTTGAAGACAATCATTGCTATTGAGACAATCATGAATAGGAAACAATCAGAACTACGATGGCCGCAAAATCTATTAAAAGAACTTTTTTGCCAGCCCTCCTGACCTTATTCTAATCTCTCTCCATATTTCGTATTATATTTACATCATCCTTATCTAAATAAAATGGTTGGACGCTCATCCAACCCGCTCTCCTTGCCAGACTTCTCAACAAAATGCCACTTCACGATCCACATCTATCCATGTCATCGCAAATGGTTGAAGAATCCTCGAGTAGTGCATGTTGATCCATGCGATCTACCCAGAATCAACCGACATCGATGTATGAACATGGCCGAAAGACCGAAAGAGGTGTTTTTCGATACATTATGCCCTGACTGTCAGCCCGAAGAATCCACCGAAGAAGCTCTTAGAGGTCAAAACAAGCTATTTGTATTACACGAGGAAACCGGAATAGTCCAACCAAGTGTACTCCCAGCCCAAGCTCCTGCTCAATCCCCTCAATCCGAAGCACTGATGACTCAGAAGCAAAAGAAGAAGATACCTAAGCAAGCCAAGAAAGAAACCCCTGGTCGAAAGCCTATCGGTAGCCCAGTTATTGACAAGGCAGAGACGAGGGAGAATGATAGGGACACTCCAGCTCTAACTCCCGATCAAGTAGGAAGTCCAGCCGCCGAAGGGGCCAAGGTGGAAGATGTCGAAAAGAATGCTCCTGCTCCGGGGGAGATTGAGAGTTCAGTCGTCGGAAAAGCAAAGCCCAAAGCGGAGACGATAAAATATATCCCAGCGAAGAAACGGGAGCCCAAGAACGAGGGTCGGTCAAGTACAGATAGTGACTGGGTGAAAGTACCAGAAGATCATGACGAGCCATGGGTGTTCGTCGATGTTCCGGAGGATTCTAGTGAAGAAGAACTTCTCACCACAACTGGGTGGCCAAAGAATAAACCTTCCGGTATAAAGGGTTGGTTTGGATGGAAGTGAAGATCCGTGGCTGGTTTAGCGGTGCTACTCGTGATGGGCGGAGAAGGAGCGATTTCGGCGTGATGGGAGTATGCTGAACAAGTCATCCGTAGATCAATTGACATAGTTTGAAAATTCGTTTCAGGGAAACGGCTCAAATCATAAAAGCTATGAAGAATTATGCAGGAAGGCAAAGTTTGCCGCATGGTTCTTTCAAAGGAAGTGGTGAGTGACATATTGCAAGGAAAAAGCCCCATTAGCACCACAGCAAGCCCTCCCTTCCCTAGTAATCGTACTTCTCAACTCCAAGCTTTAGTTTACATCTCCCTTTAATAATAGGCATTTTGGTCGATAGACATAATCTGTCTCGATATCTGGAGCAGTATCAGATGAGATGAGGCTAGAAACATTAGGAGACCGGGTCATATCTTCTTTCTCGATGAGCAATTACTTATAAACCTTGGGCAAAGTGGCCATTACCATTGGTCTGAGAAACCCTATCACTCATTGTCGTCTTCACTTCGAAGATTCAAACTTCGTTGGTCATCGGGAAGCCCCACTTCATTATGAACCAAGCTCTCATTGGCTCGCTTCAACACCGCTTCTCCTATTGTCTGCATATTCTTGCGCTCACTGCTATTGTCAACAACCTGCACAAATAGAAACAATGGAATTGGAGTATATAACAATAGTCTCAGCTTGAGTAGAAGAGGAGGTGTGCTGCTCAGCCTTTGCACCTCTCGCTTGACATTTCCATCTCACGCAACTGCATTGAACCAGCTAAAATGGAGAATTGCACACGCACCGAGCCTGTGGCCAATAATCTGCTTCCAATGACCCTAGATAGGAGCTCCAGAAAGATACAAATAGTTGGGGCCTGCCAAAAGGCAAAGATCAGCATCTTTACCAAGAAAGCAGCAGGCAAAGCCACAAAATGGGTCTGTTCTGCATTTCCCCTCAGCTATTCACCTTCACTTAAAATTAGTCGCGGGACTTCACCACGTTAGAGCAAGAATACCGGAAGTTTATTAACACCAATAAGCTTAAAAGTCGCAACATTTTTTTCACATTTAAGATCGCTCAGTTCTTCCGCTTCGTCTCCATCCTCTTGCATTATCAAAAAATCTGACACTTGCAATTCTTCTGCGAAACCAACACGATGTCTTCTAATGATATGGATAAGATCTGCGCTGAGCCTAGTCTCTTACAAGAGC
>Ga0182030_10004505_pt1 | contig 29690 bp, 27 predicted proteins | sample 812S3MmetaG_FD_121299 | JGI IMG/M metagenome (GOLD analysis project Ga0182030, IMG submission 121299) | Permafrost microbial communities from Stordalen Mire, Sweden - 812S3M metaG (Illumina Assembly) | ecosystem: Environmental > Terrestrial > Soil > Wetlands > Permafrost | place: Sweden...
GAACCGATCCGGATCTGTTGGCGGCCATCGGCCAGGGTCTGCGCTTGGTCAGTTCCGCCGACGCCAACGGCTTCTTTCGTCATTGCGGTTATATGTGCACTATATGTTAAAATGCTCTAGCCTGGCGATGCATCGCCGGGCAGGGCTCATCTTCCTATGTATTTCACTCTCGGGACCGCGTTATCGAGCGCAATGGTTCTTCCGCTTTCTCACGATTTACAGTTGGCCGTTGCTCCTTGTTTTTCCATTCGGTACCGCGGCTCGGGTATTCTTTCTCGTCTATTGCTTGTCGAGACGCGATGAGTTTTATATCCCCGATGCCCGCAAGGCGGCTTAAAAAAGGGTGTGAATGCTATTTAAGCGAAGTCGCAAAATCAGCCTGGCCGTTGGCTGCCGCCGCCTCATCGCTCACAACGACCTGGGCAAACTCACCCGTGGCCAGGAAGCGGGCGACCTGTGCGCAGCATCGCCTGGAGAACAACATGCCAAAGTGATTCAGCCGGATCGTCGTGTGGTCCCGGATTCCTTCCAGCCGCGTTTCGTGGAGCAGCACCACACCGTCGCTTGGTCGCGGAAGGGTCTTGAAAATCGCCCCGATGCCAAAGCGATAGGTGCCGGCCAGCACGCCGAAATCGCGCGCGCCGTGCCAGACCGGATCGCTCAGGCGTGCGATGTGATCCGCTACGGTCCGCCCGATCAGCCAGCGGCCGATCCGGCGATGCATCCGGTAAAAGCGGCGGCCCACCCAGCAGTCGAGCAGGGGTGATCCGATGGCGATGAGGCGTCCCGGCCGGGGATCGGGATATTGCTCGAAAACATGCCGGATCAACACGCCGCCCATGCTGTGGCCGATCACATGAAGGACATCACCCTCGGTTTCCCGCAGAAACTCGCTGAGCCGCCGAGCGTTGTCGTCGAGCCCCTTCATCATGGAGCGATACCGAAACTGGCGCACCCGGTAACCGAGCTGGCGCAGGCGGCGCCGAAGCAGCGCCATTTCCCAGCCCCGGACAATCGCGCCATGGACAAAGACCACGGTGACGCGGGTGGCCGCGGGCGGACTCCACGTCGTGTCGAGCCAAGGTGCGGGCATAGGGAAAGATAGTCGGGTTCGCTGAAATCGCCATCGATTAATTAACCCGGTTTCGACTGGAACGAACTCACAGGTTTGGGTGGTCCGTATTATTTAATTAAACTCGGGCATTGACCGCGCCGCTTCCTTTTCCTTTGATGGCTGGCTATGCGTCATACCATCACCGTCCTGGTCGAAAACCGTTTCGGCGTTTTGACGCGCATCGCCGGTCTATTCAGCGGGCGCGGATTCAACATCGAGACGCTCAATGTCGGCCCCACCCATCATCCCGACACCTCGCGCATGACCATTGTGGTCGTGGGCGACGACCGCGTGCTCGACCAAGTCACGCGCCAACTCAACAAGCTTGTCGACGTAATCGAGGTGAAGGATTTCCACGAGGGCGAATATGTGGACCGTGAACTCGTCCTGCTCAAGATCAAGGTCGACGCGAAGGTCCGCGCCGAGGTGATGCAAGTCTGCGACATCTTCCGCGCCAAGATCGTCGACGTGCAGCCGAAGAACCTGACCATCGAGGTTACCGGGAACGAATCGAAGGTGACGAAGTTTATCGCGCTCATGGAGACCTTCGGCATCATTGACCTCACCCGCACCGGCAAGGTCGCGCTCGCGAGGAAATAGGTCCGCCTTACGCCGTCGACCTTCGGGCGACGGTTTCAGCGTTGTCTGGAACATTTTCATAAATGTCATAGCGGCACTTCTGTCTTTTGGCCCGGGGACCATCAACATGCAGGCATCCGCAAAAGGCATTTGAACTTTTTATGCATGATTTTTGCTTATATGCCATTTATATGCGCTTATATCCATGCTTTGGTAAAAACGAGATGAGCTCCCTCCAAGCGACAGAAACCTCCGTCCCCGCCGGTACGCGGGGAATGCGATCTCTTTTTGAGGACTCAACCCCGCTGCTCGATGATCCCACGGCCCTGCGCGCCCGCGCCGAGCGGGACGGCTATCTCTTTTTCAAGCAGCTCCTGCCCGCCGAACCGCTGCTTGAGTTGCGGCGGCAGATGCTCGAAATCTGCGCCCGGCGCGGCTTGCTCGCTCCCGGCCGCGACCTGATGGAAGGCGCGCTCGACACCGACGCCCTCAACCAAATCCCGGACGACCAAATGCGGACCGACGTCGGCGTTCCCCATGAAGCCTACCATGCCGTGCAGAAGCTGGAACTTTTCCACGCCATTCCTCATCACCCGAAGCTCCAGTCGCTCTACCGAACCCTGTTCGGGAAGGAAGCTATTCCCCACCCGCGCCACATTGCGCGCATGATCACTCCCCATCGCAGTGTCTTCCCCACGCCGCCGCACCAGGATTTCATCCACGTTCAAGGCGCGCTTCAGACCTGGACCTGCTGGTTTCCGCTCGGCAACTGCCCGCGGGAGATGGGCTCGCTGACCGTGCTGCGCGGTTCCCACCGCAACGGCGTTGTCGCCGTGGCGCCGGCCAAAGGGGCGGGCGATCTCGCCGCGATCCTCTGCCCGCATGAAATCGACTGGGTCGAGGGCGACTTTGAATTGGGCGACATTCTCACTTTCCCCAGCACCACCGTCCATCGCGCGCTGCGCAGCCAGTATCGCGACCGCATCCGCCTCTCCAGTGACGTGCGCTTTCAGGCCATTGACGACGAGATCCACGAAGCCTCGCTCAAGCCTCATGTCGACTATCCCTGGGAAGACCTTTACCAGGGCTGGAAAAATCCCGAGATTCAATATTACTGGAAGAAACACGACCTCCATTTCTCGGATTGGGACCCGAGCGTGCGCTGGCAAAAGGAGCGTATCTGCACTTAGGGCATGCTGAAAAAAGCGGGTGCGGGTCGCGCGGTGAGTTGAGCTGGGGTTGAATCGAGGCGCGAGAGCGAGCGCGGCTACGCAATCGGCGGGTCCAGTCTTTCTTCCTGAATCAGTTGCAGGAAAATATCCTCGAGCGATCCGGCGGCCTGGCCCGAATGGGAGCGCAACTGCGCCATGGTTCCTTCGGCGATGAGGTGGCCGTTGCTCATGATGCCGATCCGTTCAGCGAGGCGTTCGGCGACTTCGAGGATGTGCGTGGTGAGAATGACCGATCCGCCGTTCCGGAGAAATTCGAGCAGGATGTCCTTTACCAATCGCGCTGCCGACGCGTCGAGGCCGGTCAGCGGCTCGTCGAGGAGGATCAATTTCGGGGCGTGGATGAGCGCGCTGGCCAGGGCGATCTTTTGTTTCATGCCGCGCGAATAGGACTCGATCCACTCGTGACGGCGGTCCCAGAGGCTGAGGCGTTCGAGGAGTTCCTGGACGCGTTGGCGCGCGATGGCGGGATCGACGTTCCAAAGCGCGGCGACGAATTCGAGATGCTCCATCGGGTTGAGTTTGCCGTAGAGCACCGGCTCGTCCGGGACATAGGCGAGCGGTTGCTTGGCGCGCTGCGGCTCGGCCACGGCGTCGATGCCACAGACACGAATCTGGCCCGCGTCGGGGCGGAGGAGTCCGGAGATCATGCGCAGGGTCGTGGTCTTGCCCGCGCCGTTGACGCCGAGAAAGCCGTAGAGCATTCCCGTGGGGACCTTGAGGCTCAATTGATCGACCGCGGTTTTTGAGCCGAAGCGCTTGACCAGGCCGATGATTTCGCAGGCGTGCTCCATGAGCTTCCAAGGGACAGGAAATCCCCCGGCTTGTCAAAGAGGAAGCGGAGGGAGGCAGTACCAAATTACCAAATTTTCCCAAATTAACGGAATTTTTGGGAGGGAAAAAGGCAGGAGAATTTTGACAGGAATAATTCTTGCGTGTTCTGCTTTTATTACACTGAGCAGAAGGATTTGAGCCGGATGCATGCGAAATGCTACATCGAGTTATCGATCCAACTTTTCCACTTTGAGGAATCGATTCCCAAATCCTGATGAGTGGCTTCCTTCAATGTCCTCACTATGAGATCGGGGAAGTAATATCTGAAATCTGGAGGATTGCCTTTCCAACCAAGATCGGCGTTGAGATGAGTCGGAAAGGTTTTATTCATCAGATTTGCCAACTCCAGCAACGCGGGTTTGGTCGCTAGTCGTCCCAAATCATTGATGGCCTGTGTTCTGACGAACGACGAATTCGAGGTTTGACTCACCAACGATAACTTCTCGGTCACCCGTTTATCGTCAGGGTATTTAAGAAGGGCGTCCAGAAGCCTTCCTTTCTCAACCTCTCCATTTAGATTGTCTTCATGTTCTTTATCGAATAGATCAATAAGCGTTCCAACAGGATCAGGCGAATCAAGTTGGGCCAAGACCCGTCTGGCGATGGCTTTGTCTTCCTTCGCGTGATCCTGATGAAGAAAGTCCTTAACTGGATCGACCGCCCTTAAATCGCCGATAGAGCCGAACGCTTCAAGTATGGTTTGATCCGCCTCCGTTGGGTAAACGGAAGTCTTGCTTAGGTAACCGATCATCAGCGGTACAGCTTCCTTACATTTGAGTTGGCCGAAGGCCCTATTCAATTCCTTGCTATCGCTCTGTTGTACCTGTTCTAAAAGGGTTGGGATTGCCGCAGGGTCGCCGATATTTCCCAGCGCAGTTACTGCAAAACTACTCCAAGGCGCGTTGCGTTCCACTCCAGCACTTAGAACCGGGACGGCTTGTTCGCATTTTAGATTTCCCAGAACAAAGCAAATACCCATTGCTGGCGAGAACATGATATCATCGCGATCTCCCTCTGGAAATTTTCCGTCTGGGGAGTTTTGCGCCCCACTTCCATCTAACGATCCGTTTGCAAGATGCTGCAACAAAATGCCCATCATCGGTGATTTCGGATTCTCAGCGAGAAAGAGGAAGAGTGCTTTGGCCGCGTTATAGCGATGACGAAGGTCATCGGAATCGAGCTGGGTGCGGATTAGATTCTGTGCATCGTGGTCTTTATCGAGCAGAAAATAAGCTGCGCACAAGCGGGCGTAGATGCTTTGATTTGAGTTATTCAATAGCTTCTTCCAAAGAGGCCGATCCGATTCAGTGATTTTGTATTTTAACTCACCGAGCACTCCATCGAGGCGATAAGTAACCTGGAGTTCGAAGGGCGACATGTTGGCAAAACCCATTTCGGGCCGAGACACGTAGGCTGAAGCCTCCGCGAAGCTAGGACTGGCTTCACAGTAGCGGGTGCCACTGGCCAGCATGATCAGCAAGATAAGGGCTCGCGTGTGAGTACCGAGCCGAGGGTGCCCAGGTAAAGAGGCAAAGCTCATTTTGATTGGTGTCGCTCGATTTTGATCTTGAGCATTAGCTTGCCCTAATTCCGAAAAAGTGACACCAAAATTGACGCCATTTCAGCTTTAGAGGGACTTGAAGCGCGAATCCTGCGCCGTCGACGTTAGCGGGTCTTGCCGCGAAGGGATAAATCCATTCCCGGATTCGAACAAAGCTCGCTGGCGTCGCATAAGCGACGACAATAAAAAGTCGAAACCCAACCGCTGAAGGCGGGGCAATCCCTTCCCGTCCGGGTGAGCGGACGCTGTCGTGAAGCGACCAAAGCTTTTTGGGTTCGAGCAAGGTTTGGCCGCGTCGCGTCAGCGAGCTGGTTGAGGTCTTGTTTAAGCTGGACGGCCTTTTTGGCAAACCGAATCCAGTGAACCGAGCACCGCCCTCCCATGCGTTCCCGGAAATGGATGGGTATTTCGACAAATCCCATGGGCTCCAGAAGCACGGCCAGGGCGATGTTGGCGAGGTTAAAGGTTTGGGGAATCCGGGCTAAGGCCTTTTCCAAATACTTGCTCTGGTAGAGCCGAAACGGGACGTTGCTGTCACTAAGTTTGGTTTGCACGGCGATGCGCAGAAACTGCCTGAGCGCCCAGCTTACGAAGGCGCGAAACCAACCGTCGTCCCGTTGACACCTTTTACCATAGATGGCACAGGCCTGATCGCGGGCCTGCCAGATCAACGGGAAGAAAGCGGGATCGCATTGCCCGTCGGAATCGATCTGGAAAATGCGGGGGATTTTCAGCTCAAGGGCCTTGCGATAGCCGTTGAGGCAGCTCTGCCCATGGCCCTGGTTGACCTGATGGGTGATCAACAGGACGTCCGGGCGTTCCTGGCAGGCGCTCCTGATCCGTTCCAGGGTGCGATCCCTGGAACCATCGTCGATGATGATGAACAGAGCGTGGATGTTCTCCCGCCGGATGGCCCGGGTCCATTCGTCCAGCACTTGGATGACGCATTCTTCCTCGTTATAGACAGGAACAATGAGGGCAAGCTCGGGAGTGGGATGGCAAGCAGTCATGGGTTTCAGTTTTTGATCCAGAGGCCAATGGGCTTTCCCTGGGAAAAAGTGTCGTGCCAGCGGTAGGTGCCCTGGATGGCCGTATTGATTTTGGCCCAGGCCGGCGCCTGGTCCTGGCTCTTGAACCAGAGTACGTACTTAATGTCCTGTCCCTTCAGCCACTCTGCGGGCTCAGGCATGTCACCGGAGTAGAAGAGCTTGACCTGGGCGTAGCGATAGCGGATGTCGAGTGAATAGCCTCTCCACAGCAGTTCGTGGCTTTCCCAGCCCAGGTAGCAGGGTTGCCCGGCGAAGAGGCTCATGGCCGATTGGTTGACGAAGCCTTCGTCCTCCGGGTCCTCCAACGTAACGTCGCGGGGCAGGGCTTTCAGGTACGCAAACAGGCCCCGGTTGTCGTCGTTGAGGAGGTAGCTTTGTCCGGCGAGTTTACCAATGTGGTCTTTAGGGCCCTCCCACCAGGTTTTGGCCAGATCGTAGCTATAGAGCAGTGGGTAAGCGACGAAGAGGAAGGCGAGGATGGCGATCCACTTCCTTGGATTGGCGAGGAGCCTGACACCGAGGGTGAGAAGTATCAGGGCGCTGATCCATGGCCACCATTTGAGGCTGGTATTGAACCGTTCGTACTGCCCGCCGTAGACGTCGTCGATGTAGAAAAATTCTCCAAAGAAAAGGAGCCCCAGCCCCAGCCATCCAAGCCAAGTCGTGCTTTTTTCCCGTGAGAACAAAGCCAGGATCGAGAGGCCAATGGGGGGAAGCAGGAAGAGCAGAAAGAGCAGGGGAGGCGTATGCGCGTTCAGCGGGACCGGTTTCAAACTCGTATCGAAATCACCCGCACCTATGGCGAAGTAGCGAAAGTAGGGGTAGATGGAGATGAATCCGGCCACCGCCCCGGCCACCAGGTAAAGAATCCTGCCGGTGAGCAATTCCCGAAAGTTGTAGAGGCACCAGCCCCCCAGGGCCAGCAGCTCAAGGGGCAGGTTCCAAGTGTCGCTCACGATGCTCCAGGAGAGACAGGCTCCGGTGATGGCCAGGTAGCCACCCGGCTTTTCCCGGTGATACAGCGTCAGGGCCAGCACGGCCACGAGGAGCACGTAGTAACCGGAGAGGGTCGGGTGGTAGTCTCCCAGATAAATGGAATAGGCGAAGGGTTCGCCGGGGAGGTCCATCGGAATGAACTGATGAACATAATGATCGAGGAAAGTGCCGATGGGGGCCTTGTTCAGAACGGTGCTGCCGACGAATCGCATGGGCGCCCAAGGAGTTGTGTCGGTGGTTAGCAAATGGATGATCCCGCTGACTCCCGATCCTCCCACGATCCATGCGGACGGAACGAGCCAGCCGCTCCATTTCCTGGAGTTGGGGATGGATTTGACGGTTTCCCGACAGATTCCGATAGCTGCTGTGCCGGCCAGTGCGATCAAGGCGCAGAAGCCCAGATTATAAGTGGTTCCTGGATCCAGCCCTAAAATTCTTCCCATCAAGGCAGCGGCATAATACTGGAAGCTATAATATTGAGTGGAGAGGTAGGGGTGCAGCCAGACGTCGGGAGCGGGAAGGGTAAAGCCCGGTAGATAGGTGCAGATATAGGATAGATCGGCGAGTTTTTCGGAGCCGGCGTCGACGTCGGGATAGGCGTAACGCCAGACGATGGCATAGGAGAAAATCAGGATGAAGCCCAGGTAGGCGCCGGGATGTCTCAACGGGTTAAAGCCGATGCGCCTTTGCCACTCCCTTAAGGTGACGTTCTTAAACTTATCGCGTCGGGCACTTAAAAAAAGCAGCGACAGACTGGCCAGGGTGGTTATGGGCCAAAGCCACTGGAGTCGTCCGAAACCATGGAAGAATTCCAAAAAGAATCCCGTCGAACAAAGCAGCCAGGGACCAAGGGTCAGGTTAAGCCACGCATTCCGGATTTTAGTGAGGGCGCCCGTGGCAATGCTGAGCCCAAACAGATTAATCCAGAGGATGATGACGAGCGTGAAGTTAGCCAGGTGAAGCATGAAAATCTTTGAGGTAAACTCTTGTGTCGACGCCGAATATACAGTCCCGGCTAAACGCGTGGCTGTTCATCGGTCGGCTTTTGCGTTTACGATTTGATCCTCCCGCTGAGACAGGCTTTTCTATATCGTATTCATTCAAGGGATTCCAGAGAACCACAGGTATAAGATTTGCTATTTATATAAGAAGGTATTCTTATATCTCTTTCCGCGTGCTTATTTATACGGACAGAAAATCTATTTCTAGAGTGCGGGTGTCAATCGAGGCCAACAATCTCTATCAGTATAAGCTGGTCTATATATCAAAATAAAATACTTCTAATTGCGTTAGTATCCGGCTTTATATTTGTCTCAGGCTCGAACTTTTACTATAGGCTTTGTTGATAAAGAATCCTGCCGCAAGAAGCGGGGCCTTTCATCGGTTGGTTCAATAGATCGCCTGAAGAGCGGAAATTGAACCCCAACGAGATTAAGCGTGGATCACTCCGCGCCTGATCCAGGGCGACATGGGGGCATTGGATCAAAGCTTAATCGCGTGTTTACCTGTAATCATCGAAGAGTCTCCGCACTTTCCGGTCGCGAAGAATTCATGTGGCGGGACTGCCTTCAACGCGCGGCGATTTACACGAACGAGCCATGAAACCTTTCTCGCGCCTTCAACAACTGAGAATCCGGCGGCGGAAATGTAAGAGCCAGGCTTTCGTCGAGTTCGCCTTCATCCTGCCCATCTTTCTGGTCATGATGTGTGGCATCTTCGACTACAGCTTTATGATCATGCGCCAGCAGATCATGGCCATGGCGGTCCGCGAGGCGGCCAACACGGCCTCACGACAGGCGCCCGCCGATGCCATTAACGTGGGGGTTTATGCGGCCTATAATTCCGCGCGCAGCGTAGGGGTCGATTTTTCAGGTCCCCTGGGGGCCGTTCTCATTACCCACGTCTGGTACGACAGCGCTTACGTGGATCCCGCGCACGTCCTGGTGCTTGATTCCTCGTTTCAAGGTCCTCCGACTAATTCGGGTAATCCGACCACCGATCCCCTCGCGGTCAATGTTGCCAACGGCATGGGAGGCATGGGTGGTCTTTTTGGAGGCACTCAAAACGCTTTGTTTGATAAAAGCCGGATTATTTCCGGCGACCCGAACGGGGCTTCGGGCTGGCAATCGCGCTATCGGCTGCTGCCTTTTCCAGGCAACAATCTCGTCGATGCGGACACCCGCGGTGCTTATGCCGTGGAGGTCATGTATACCAATGTCTTTGTCACGCCCATAGGCAGCCTCATCACCCATTTCGATCAGATGGGGAACACCTTTCTCGTTCCCGGCCAACTTTATGATGCCGCATTTTACGGCGTAATCACAGGCACTCCGACGTCCAAGGTCACTCTACCAGACCCGAATGGTTTTTCGCATCCTACGCCGACGCCGACACCTACTCCGACCCCTACGCCCACGCCCACACCCAAGCCGTCGCCTACTCCGACCCCTACACCGACGCCTAAGCCGTCGCCGACGCCCAAACCGTCGCCTACTCCGACCCCTACACCGACGCCTAAGCCGTCGCCCACACCCAAGCCGTCACCTACCCCGACACCTACGCCGACGCCCAAACCGTCACCAACCCCTACTCCTACACCGACGCCCAAACCGTCGCCCACTCCAACCCCTACGCCCACGCCCACTCCAACACCAACGCCTACGCCTACTCCGACACCAACACCTCGTCCAACGCTTGGTGGCGGGGGAGGATGAGGCAGTTAGGGACCTCGTGTTGAAGTCGCAAAAGTCAAATTCGGGTTGAGATTCCTGCCAATCCCGGGGCATTCATTATCCGCAGGCGGCTTGTAAAAGTGCGCGACTCAATAACGTTTGTCCCATCACAGATCGTGACCCGCATAGGAAAGATCAAAACTCTTATTGCATAATGGAAAATCAGAGATGCCGCCTTCGCGCATTGCCAGGGCGAGACCTTGCCAGTTATGAAAAGAGGGATCTTTGATTTTTATTTGCGAGAGTCTCCCGTCTTCGTCCGTGAAAAGAACATGGGCGATTTCGCCGCGATGACTTTCAATAAGCGCGATGGTGAAGGCATTTTTGGCCATGTCTTTCGGCGGATTCCTGGGCTTTGGCGCAGGAAGATTTTCGAGTTGTTCGAAGATGAACCGGATGGAATCGCCTATCTCCAATGCGCGAAGTTTAGCCCGCGCATAGACATCGCCGGAATCGAGCCTCAGCGATGGAATGGAGGAGTATCGATAGATGCCGTAGGGAAAATCGACACGGGTGTCGCTGACAACATCCGAGGCGCGCGCAACGAGGCCGACGAGACCGGTGGCGCGGGCCTGTTCTGAGGTAATGGCGCCGGTTTCTTCGAGACGGGCAAGAGCCGAGGCGGAGTCGAAAAGAAGTGCTTCGACGTCGGCAAATTTCGCGAGCACTTCACCAAGGATACGGCTGGCCTTCATCATCAGGGGAGTGTCGAGGTCGAAGCGCGCGCCGCCGGGAACGATCCAACCGCGCCCGAAGCGACTGCCGCAAATCTCGGCGCTGAGATTAATGATGCCGGTGCGCAGGGCTCCGAAAGCTGCGGCGGGCAGGCCAAAACCGATGTCCGTCGCGATTCCGCTTAGCGTGGCCAAATGCATCGCCACCCGTTCCAGTTCGGCGGCGATACCGCGCAGTGCAAACTCTCGCAAGGAGGGCATGACGCCGGTAAGGGTTTCGATCGCCGAGCAATAGGCCGTGGCGTGGGCAATCACCGAATCGCCGGCGATTGATTCAATGAGGGCGAGTTGCTGCGCCGAGTTTTGGAGCGGCAAAAGTTTTTCCACGCCGCGATGCTGATAGCCGAGTTGGATTTCGAGATGGAGAATTTCTTCGCCGTGACATTGAAACCGGAAATGTCCGGGTTCGATCACTCCGGCATGAACCGGTCCGACCGCGACTTCATGGACTTCTCCGCCCTCGACACGGTAAAAAGAGTAAGGTGCGCCCTCTTTTCGCCAGTCGTCCGCCGAGCGCACAGGACGCAGCCGGGGATGTCCCACGGGCTCGATGCCTGTCTGTTCGTAAAGTTCGCACTCGAAATAGTTCATGGAGGGAAAATCGATCGAAAGTGTCGGATATGTGCGCTTTTCGCTGGATGGGAAAACGGTGTTCGTCAGACACAGTCCATCGGCAGGCGAAGCCAGTGCGGTCCAAACGCGCTGGCGGCCCTGTTCTTCATGGCAAAACATCGTGATGGGCCGTGCATCCTTGCTTAGCAGTTCGCGCATCGCCGCGATCCAATCCTCGACGCTAAAGCTCGGTTCCTCGGCGAAATGAATCAATTCCAGGGGGTGTGCCGTGCGCCATTTCATAACGTGGTCCCCAGTGCAGCCATGATCGCGCCCAGGGCATCAAATAGCGCCGCCGGGCGGAAAAGCATCAGTGGTATCGACACGGCCGCGGCATAGAGGCCCAGCGCGTGAGAAAGATTGAAGCGCTCAGTTTTTTCGGTCGTGGTCTGAGGCGTCCTGGCCGGTGTTTGCAACATGCGCAGCACGGAGCGGCTCATGCCGATGAAAATCACCATGAGCAGCGAGAGAAACAGCGCCAGCGGCAGCCATCTACCGTCATGGATCATTCCTTTCAGGACAAACAGTTCGCTGAAAAAAATCCCGAAGGGCGGCGCTCCGACGATATAGAAAAACGCGACCGCCAAGACAAAACCGGTCCACGGTAAACGGCGTGTCAGGCCGTTAATTGATTCGATCTCGCGCGAGCCGTAACCCTGGTGGATGTTGCCCGCCATAAAAAAGAGGGCGACTTTCCCGAATGAATTGAAGAGCAGATGCAGGAGTGCTCCAAGCAGCGCCACGCCGCCGATTCCCATGCCCAGGGCGACGATGCCGAGATGCTCAACGCTTGAATAGGCCAGCATCCGTTTGTAATTACGGCTGCGCCACATGTAGATGGCGACGATGCTAAGCGAGAAAAAACCGGCGAAGATCAACAGCCTTTGCGCAAAAGCCCGCTCACCGGTTGGAGCGATGACCTGGTAAAACCGCAGCAGCACCAGCATGGCGGTGCTGCGCATCGAGCCGGCCATGAGCGCGGCGACGGGCGCGGGCGCGTTGGAGGTGGCGTCGACGTCGCCCGGATGCATGGGCGCCAGGCCGATTTTCGCGCTCAATCCGACAAGCGCAAAAATGAAGGCAGCCTTGAGCCAGAGCGGGTTGAGTTGCGACGCGGCTTCGGTCATTCGACTGACAACGAATCCGGTATAATCGACAACACCATGCGCGGAAAGGCTGAGAAACAGGATGCCGACGAAAAGGAAAACCAGGCCGAGCGAAACGAGAAAAAGATATTTCCAGACCGCTTCGAGCGATTCCTTCGTGCGGTAGAAATAGAGGAGCGGCACGAGGCTGAATGTCGTCAATTCCATGACAACCCACAGGAGGGCGAATTGCTGGACGATGAGCACAAGCGTGTTCGCGAGTAGATAGAAATTGAGCGCCGGATAATACAGGCGTCTTGATCTCTCGTATTCCACTCCCTGCATTCGTTGCAGGAATCCCGGCGAGTAGAGCACCACAAGCACGAACGTGTGTGAGAGGATGATGAGAAAGAAGGCGGCGAGCGGATCGACCGCCAGCCACCAGCCCGCCGGAAACGGATTGATCCGAGCGACCAGACAATAAAGCGATGCAGCCAGATGAGTGACGCCTGCAAGCAAGGTAAGCCAGTAATTGAGCCGGACCGAGCGATACGCAGCGGCCAATGCCGTGGTGATCAGCGGCAGGACGAGGAGTACAAAAATCGTCAGCATTGTTACTCCCGCAGCCCGGTCAGGTCGTCGCTTTCACCTTCGGGAAAGTGAGACTTGAGATGGTTCATCGCAATGCCCATGAGAAAAACGAGGACGAACAGGTCAAGAAATCCGGCCAGTTCGATCATCCAAGGCATCTCCGCCTGGACGCCGATGGCGAGCAGGAACAAGCCGTTCTCGATGATAAGAAAGCCGACGATATGCGCGAGCAGCAGCCGGCGGCGCACAATGAGCAGACCTCCGGCTGCCATGCCCGCAATGGCCGCCCCAAGCGGAACCACGTTCACTGGCGCCCGTGTCGACAGATAGTGCGCGATGACAAATGCCCCGACGACCACCGTGGCCATCTGGATGAGGAAAACCGGATGGTAACGTCGCGTGTTGTCACCATGACGCATGTCGAGATCGCGAATGATTTTGGCAATGTAGCTTGGAATCAGAAAGGTGCGGACCAGCAGCACTGCCGCCGCGATGACGACGTGCGACCACGCGAAGTCATTGAAAAACGCCAGCGTGTGAACGCCCGCGACCAGCATCCCCTGCAACACCAGAATCAGCACGTAAGCCGAAAGCCGCGTGCTGACAGCGAGATAGATGAGCGTGAGACAAAACAAAATGGTGAGTGCGTTGATCATGGTTAGCGCGAGAAGGTGAAGATGAGGATGTTCAGAATGCCGATCGCGGTGGCAAAGAGGAGGAATTGTGGCACGAGCACCAGGCGAAAGCGGGCCATGAGCGTTTCGGTGAGGGCAAGTCCAACGGCAAGCACAAGAAGTGTCGCGCCAAAGACGAGGAGGCCAAGCGCAGTTCCCAGGACGCCAAATGGATTCAAGAGCAGCGCCGCCAACGTGGTGTAGAGCAGCAATTTGAGGGCCGCTGCGTACTGGTAGAGCATCAGGTCAAAACCCGATGCATCGAGAATCATGACCTCGTGAATCATCGTCAATTCGAGGTGCGTGTTCGGATCGTCGACCGGCATGCGCGAGCACTCGGCCATCATTAGGAAAAAAAGCGAGAGCAGTCCGACGGAGATAAACACGACAAACAACGGATTATTCCATGCGATCCCGGCCAGAATCGTATCGAATGAATATTGCCGCGTGACGATCGCGAGACTGCCGATGGTGAAAAAGAAAATCGGCTCGGCAAATACCGCAAATCGCGCTTCGCGACTTGCGCCCATCCCTTCAAAGCTGTTGGCAACGTCGAGCGCGGCGAGGATTTGGAAGAAGCGCCCGAGCGCGAGCAGATAAGCGAACAGAATGATGTCGCCGGAAAACGAAATCACCGCCGGACATCCGAGAGGCAGAAGCAGGAAGGCAAATGCGACCGTGCACCAGACGATCACCGGGGCGATGCGGGAGATAAACCCGGCTGTTGTGCTGTAAACGGTTTCTTTTTGCGCGAGCCGCCACAGTTCATAATAAGGTTGGAATATGGTCGCGCCGAAACGCCCCGAAAAGAGCGCCTTGAGCTTATTGACGATGCCGACGAGCAGCGGCGCGCCGATAAGAAAAAGCGCGCAGTTTAGCCAGGACAGGGGGTGGGAGCTTATTTCCATATAAGTCCGCAGAGCAGGTAAAAGAGAACGGCACTGAAAAGATAGAGGACGTAGTGACGGATGTTGCCGCTTTGGATCCACCGGAATGCGCCAAGCACGCGTCCGATGACGCGATTGAACGTGAGCCAGCCATCCTCCACCCGGTCGTGGCAATGTGAACGGAACCCGCTCGCGATAGGCGAGAGGTCGCGAAGCGGTTTCCAATGCACGGCAAGATCGAGCATCGGGCGTCCGAGTTTCACCAGTTCTTCCGCAAAGCTCGATGCCGTGTATTGCATGCGGGATGTCATCGGTGCGTAACCGCAGCCCCACGTCTCGCGAAGACGTACGCCGGTCCTGCCCTGGAACCAGAACTTCAGGGCGTAAACGGCTACAATCAGCGCGAGGAAGAGAGCGAATACAATTTGTAATTGACTGAGCGGCGACGCCCAGTCGGCGGGCGCTTGCGCGGCGTTCGCAAATTCACCAAGCGGGGGCGCGACGAGACACAATCCGGTTTGTGGAATAATACCGAAAATCGCACACAGTGCTGCGAGTCCAAGCAGGGAGACTGAGGACCAGCCATATTCGCTTTGTTTGGGGAGGGTCTCTCCCGATCGATTTGCGCCAAGGAAGACGATTCCGTAGAGTTTCGTGAAACAGGCCACCGCCAGCCCGCCCATGAACGCGAGTCCGACCGCCGATACCAACATCACCAGCGGCGCGTAGCCATGCAGCAAATTACCCGCGCGAAAGAAACTTTTGTAGATGATAAATTCGCTGACAAAGCCGTTGAACGGCGGCAGGCCGCAAATGGAGATTGCGCCGACGAGAAACGTCGCGGCGGTGAGGGGAATAACGCGGGCGAATCCGCCCATTTTCTCGATGTCTCCCGTGTGTGCGCTCATATGAACATTGCCTGCGCCGAAGAAGAGAAGCCCTTTAAAAATTGCATGGTTAAGCGTGTGCAGCAGCGCGCCCGCAAAGCCGAGCGTAACCAACTCAGGCAGTGCGTAGCACCGGCCCAGCCATGCTACGGACAGGCCAAGTCCAATGATGCCAATGTTTTCCACCGAGTGATAGGCGAGGAGTCGTTTGATGTCGTGTTGCGCCAGCGCATACCAGACGCCAAGCACTGCCGATACAAGCGACACGGCCAGCAAGCCCCAGCCATAAGCGGCGTTGAGCGCCGGGAGGATCATCATCAGCCGCGCGAAACCGTAAATGCCGGCCTTGATATTGATGGCCGAGAGAAGGGCTGACACATGGGTAGGCGCGGCGGAATGGGCATTCGGTAGCCAGGCGTGGAACGGCATGAAACCGGCCTTGATGCCGAATCCGGCGAAGCCTGTCAGCAGGACGGCGGCGAGCGTCCTGGGGTGGTGGCTGTAACCTGTGTAATGCGCGAAGTCGTCGAAGTTCCAACTGCCGGTCAGGTCATGCAGGGTGAGAAAACAGACGTAGAGTAAAAGGACGCTTGCGTGCGTTGCCGCAAAATACCAGAAACCGCCGCGCCGGACCTCCTCCTTGTCCTTGTCGAAGACGATGGAAAAGTAAGCGCCGACGGCCATGAGTTCCCATGCGACGAGGAAGAGAATCGCGTTGTGGGCGACGGAGACAACCTGCATCTCCACAATCAGCAACGTGAAAAAACAAAGGTGCGCGCGCACGGAAAGTCCGCGTTCGATATAGGGTCGCAGGTATCCAATTGCATAGAGACTCGCCGCGAGCGACAAAAGTTGAAACGTGAAGAGGAAGAAGAGCGACAGTCCATCGAATCCGATCAGCACCGACCCGGCGGCGGGGAGTTTAAAGTGATATTCCGCACGGTGATAGTCAAGCAGCGCGCTCAGCGAAAAGGTCAGCCCGCAAAGGAGCGCGAGCGCGTTGAGCAAGTTGGCGGCGACATTGAGGCGGCGGCTGTCGCGCACCAACGCGGGTAATAAGAAACTAATCCCGTGTAACCCCAGGCCGATGGCAAACAACGCGATCATTTAGACAGCCTTCGGATGTTTGTCATTGGGCACGGAACGCAAAATCCATTCGATGATTGTTTCCGGTTTCGCGCGATCCTGGAGCAGATCCACGAACTCCGCCTGGCGGAACAGAAAGGCCAGTCTCGCAAGCAGGTCGAGATGCTGCCTGGGGGAATGACTGAGCAACAGAAACAGGGTGTGAACCGGTTTGCCGTCGAGCGCCCCCATGTCGATTGGCTTGCGCATCAGGAAAACACCAAGCGCCGGACGTGGCATGTTGACCACCACCGGCACGCGGAGATGGGGAATCGCCACCCCATCTCCGACCGCGGTGGTCATGAGTTTTTCGCGACTGATCAACAGATCGTAAATCAATTCCTTGTCGGCTTCGGGCGGAAGAACGAAAACATCCAGGGCTGCCTGCATCACCTCGGCAAATGTGCGGCCCGGCACGTCGTAATAAAACCGGTCCGGTGCGAAAAGTTCAGTAATTGAAGGCAAACCGGCCAGTTCCATTTCTCTGATTCCAAGGTTCAGCGGATGATCGCGCTGCAAGGCCCATTCCAGGATGGCTTGCCGGTTAAAGCGTAAGCGGCCCTGCACATCGATATGAGGCAGTTTGCCGGCGTGAGCCCGGTCGCGTACCTCTTGTTCGGCTAGACCCAGGAGGCTGGCGACTTCGTGTGCGTTAAGTTCCATAAGATTTACCGGACGTCATTCACTGATTCAGGCCGGAGCCTGCCTAAATAACCGAGCAGTCCGTGAAGAAATGTTAAGGGATGCGGCGGGCAGCCGGGGATATAAAGATCAATCTTGTGCTTTTCGATGAACTCTCGCGCCAACAGACCGGATTCTTGAAAAACTCCGCCGCTGATGGCGCAGGCGCCAAAAAGGATGATGAGTTTGGGCTTCGGCACGGCTTCGTAAGTCGTTTCCAGCGCATGCGCCATGGCGCGCGTGCTTGTGCCCGATATAACGATGCCATCGACATGGCGGGGAGAGGCAACGAACTCGATGCCGAAGCGGCCCATGTCAAAATTCACATTGCTGAGCGCATTAAGCTCCAGTTCGCAACCGTTGCAACCTCCGGCTGAAACGGAACGCAGTTTGAGCGAGCGCCCAAACACGCGCTGAATCTCGCGCGAGCAGATTTCCGGCGAGATCTCGCGGCCCTCGACCAAGCGCAATCCTTCGCGGGAAGTGGCCGCCATTTTGTAGTCATTGGTGTAGGTTATTGCACCTTCAGGACAAACTTCGGTGCAGACCGGACAAAAGATGCAGGCACCGAGATCGATGCTGAGGGGTGGCGCAGAAATCGCGTGCGTCGGGCAGGCGTCCACGCATAAAGAGCAACCATCCGGGCAGAGGGCCGCATTGATACGAGGCTTGCCGCGGAAGCGCGTCGGGGTCGAGGCCGTCAGGATATCCGGAATGACCGGTTGTCCTTCGGCCAACCTCACTTTTGCGGCTCTCGACAAGGGTATCATGTTCTTCTCAGGCTTGATCTGGCTTTCCCGCTGCCGTTAGAGCCACCGCCATTTGACGACTTGCGATGCCGGTGAATAGGTGATCCAGGCAGCGCATTACAGGACAAGCCACTGGCCCCCACAATAAAAAGGAAACGCGACAAGACCAACGATAAAAGTCAAACTTCGCATTGACGAAGGATAGGATGTTTCATCCGAAGCGACAAGCGGTTCCCAAGCCTCTGCTCGCGTCTTTGCATGTCTTGACCGATCCTCTTCGTAGTTTGTTCAATCCCCGCCTTGAAGGTGTTATCAGCGATAGTTTTTTTCCGGACTTTGCACCCATTCGACCATGAGATCGACCAACCCGGGCCATCGCTTCAGCCCATTTATGATCCGCCTGCTGCGCAAGGAATCCTTCAAAGCCCAGCGAACCATTGAGTTGAAGAGCGTTCGCGCCCCATAGAATCGTCGATGCTGCCGGCGATAGTTTGCGGCCGCAACGTCGACCCCCATTTCTTTAATGGATAAAATATGGTGGGAGGCCATTTCCGCGGTGGCTAGCGCGCTGTAAATACCTTCGCCGGTCATTGGTTCCAAAATGCGCGCCGCATCGCCCACTAGCCAGGCCCGGCCGTTGGTCACTTCCCATGGACGGCGCGAGATGGGATGAACACTTTTCCATGATTGGTAGATAGCGCCCGGCAGGTACCGATGCATAATTTCCTCGGGTCTGATTTTCGCTCCGGAAAATAAAATAAGGGTGACATTTGTCCTTGTCGCATCGATGCGATTGACGCCGTAGTAGCCTTCGGGGAAAACATTCATGTGGATATGATTTTCCAGCGAAGGCACGTCGATGAAAGCCTGCCAGCCTATGCGATCACAAGGCTCCGAGGGCCGGGCCAATAAGCTCATGCGTCCGACGACTGAATTTCGGCCATCGGCACCGATGATAATCGTGGCGTCATATTCTCCAGACAATGTTGTTACTTTTCCGTCAGCGATACTTTTGACCGGGACCCCAAATTGATAATGGGCACCGCATTCCTGTGCTTCCCGGGCCAGCCAAAGGTCAAGAACGCCGCGTTCCACAGTTCTTGCGGGCCGGCCTTGAAAGGCGTGGCGGACAATTGGAGTTCCCTCATGCTCAAGGGTGAAACCGGCAATATCGAAATGCGGAAGTTGGTTAAAACGTTCGGTCAGGCCGTATTTCGCCCAAATCGGCCAACAGCGCGGGTTTAGCGAATAGCCGCAGACTTTCGAACGGGGAAAGTTCGATTGTTCCAGGACCAAAACTCGTTTGCCCGCCCGGCTCAGCACCATGGCCGCCATTGATCCTCCCGGACCGGCGCCCACGATGATGACATCATATTTCATAAACGATCTTTTGCTTTCCGGTTAATGCGACAAACGGCAGCTGCGCTTAATGCGGAGCCGGGACCTGTAATTCCGGCGGCAATTCAAAGACGAGGTGGAAAGCGATATCGACATCTTTGTCGACGGTCATGAAAAACTGCTTGATGATGGGTAGACCATGGTCAGCAGTGTCGATTTGAGCGGAGCCTGTCACCAGCAACCATTTGCCTTCACGCCATCCCACCGCCTGCGTTTGAAGCGGCTTTGTCGTCTTGTTCAACGTGAAGTTGCCTGCCACGACAAACTGAGAGGGACGGTCCTTGGTCGCATCAGCGGGATTGCCCTTCATTGAGATCAACCTCGTCAGTTGGAAGCTGATCCCTGGATTCGCGTCCACATGAAGCCAGTCATACATGTTGTGGTCGCGCGCGCTTTCAAATGTGGTCATCTTTGCCGCTTGGATATCGATCTTTGCGCTGGTGACAATCTCCGGCTTTTGTGGATCAATTTGCGCGCTTCCACTAAATTCTTTTGCCTCACCGCTAAAGTCGTGCAGGAAGGCGTGACCGGTGAACTTCAGGACGCTTTGCTTCACATCGAGGGGCACTTCAACGGCGCGAACAAAACCGGAGAACAGGAGAATGAGAGCAAGTGATGCGAGGATTTTCATGGGTTGAGTTTTAAAAGATACGACTGGCAGGCTCGCAAGGCTGTCCACCTGACGCAAGAGAACGAGCGCCGCACTATTGCACATAATGCCGCCCATTTCAGGAAGTTCAAAGCAGGACGCCGGTTTTTTTGTGTAATAGAAGGTGACCGGATTTGCGCTATATTTCCGGGTATGATTGTATGCAATGCGGATAAGTCGGGACGAGTGCTGACCATTACTCACAGCCAGCATGTCGGAGTTGAAGATGTGAAGCGCTGTTTTGGGACCGTTCGAACTCTCATTGATGGGCTTAAGCCCGGTTTTCTTCTCCTGACGGACCTGACCACCCTGAAGTCGATGGATGCCTCCTGCGCTCCAGAGCTTGGCGCCATCATGGACTTGTGCAGCGCGAGAGGAGTGTCAACCGTGATGCGGGTGATTCCTGATCGCAATAAAGACATTGGGCTGGATCTTATTTCTCGTTTTCACCTTCATCCACAGGTTAAGACGCAGACTTATGAGAACCTGGCGGAGGCAATAAAAAGTTTACTCGCTGAGTCCTGAACGTGTGGCGGTTCCGCTTTAGGCTGCCTTGGTCGGGATCCTGGATAATGTTGGATTCTCGATATGATGAAGGAGTTTGACGATGACTTCTCCGTCCTGAGAGCCGGCAAGGGGCTTGAGAACCTGAACCAGCCCCCGCGATTCCCACGCGCGCAAGTAATTTTCAACGCGTGACGGTTTCATTTTGCCATAGGCTAAAAGCTCCTGTCTGGTAAAGGTCTGACAACCCACCCGGAAGTGGCCATTCAATGCTTCTGCGAGGTTGAAATAGGACATAGGGGTAGAATTATCCTAAGTGCGTTATCAAAGACAGCTACACATCCTTTGTCCGAGCTTAAGCGCCTTTTGCGCTCATCAGAAACGGCAACGAATATTGGAATTCGACCCGATTTAGATTTTGAGAAGTGACTCTGCCTGGATCGGTATTTCATCCTGCCATGAAGGTACATCTATCCGGGCGTAACCTTGCAGCGCCTTGCGATATTCTTCCCGCTCAATCTGGCCGGGGTTTCCCATGCACCGATGACTGAGCATTCCGCGCGCTTCTTTTAATGAGGTGATCTTGCACATATCCATCCACTGGTGGAGTTCACCCTCGATTGTCTTAAGCCAGGGAATACCCCGCTGAAGCAAGATCGAACAGAGCTGGGTTGCGCTTGCGCCGTTCAAAATCATTTTGAGCACGTCAGCGCCGGTGCGTATGCCGGTACTGGCAGCTAGATAAACGACTTCTTGTTGGTAAAGGAGCGAAATCCAGCGCAAGGGCAGTCGATTTTCAGAGCTGGTGCTTAAGCGAAGCGTGTACCCCGGTCCCATCGACAGAAGATCGATATCCGGTTGATAAAGGCGATTGAAGAGCACCAGGCCCGATGCTCCGGCCTCCCTCAGCTCTTTAGCCATATTGGACAGGTTTGTGAAAAAAGGCGGAAGCTTGACTGCCACCGGGATCTTCACCGAACCCGTCACCTCTTTGACGATATCGATATAAGCCTGCTCCACCGCCGCCGAGGAAATATCAGGGGAAAGGCTCAGGTGATAGATATTCAACTCAAGCGCATCAGCCCCGGCGTTGGCAATCTGGGCAGCCAAAGTGGTCCAGCCCTCCGGCGTTGTTGCGTTCAAGCTGGCGATGACCGGGATTTTTATTGCTTCCTTGGCCTTGGCAATTTTCTCGAAATAGTCGTTGGGATGGCGAGAGTCGCGCTCATAGGGCTCTTGGAAAAGGGAAGGGAGCACCACCGCCCCTGCCCCGCAGTTTTCCATCTCTTGAAGCGCCTCAACATGTTCCCCCAGGGGCGAAGCCGAAGGGATGAACGGAGAGCAAAGCTGCAAGCCCAGATAGTTGACCGAAATATCGTGGAGCGAAGGTTTCATAGATCGAGCGTGACCCGGACCAGGCCATCTTCAGGAAGGGTTTGAAGGGAGAACCCCAACGAGCGACACAAGTTCGACGTATCGTGATCTGAGACAAGCAGCTCACCGGTCAATGCCTGGAAGCCAAACGCGTGCGCCAGTTTAATCAGGCGGCTAAGCAGCACTTTACCCAACTGAGGCGCTTTCTCTTCATCGGTCATCAGGGTGTCAAAGGTCGCCACGAATGGTTGCGACGTCTTGGTGAGTCTTCCGACCGCCACGATGGCCGCCGGATGATGCTGCGCGGCAGGCCACTCAACGACTATTGCGTATGATTCGGGGGTGTTGGTGCATATCCGGACCAGGCGTTCGTGGGCCGTACGCTGATCCAGTCCCAGATATTCAAAGTAGCGCATGTAGATGCTCTCTTCGGATATACGTTCATGAAAGCGAATCATTTCCTGTTCATCATCGAGCCGGATGGGGCGGATTTTCAGTTTGCCGTAGCCTTTTACGGCCAGGATTTGATCGAGGTTAATGCGCCGAGGGCGACCGCCAAAATCGGGGAAGCGCGTCGCCGGAGGAGCCGATGGAGTTATAATGGTGGTGGTGTTCATGGTCGTTGCCTTTGACACCACAAATTAAGGATAGAGGCGAAAACAAGCTACGCGTTGCTTGGTCAATCTTTGCCGAATCTTGGCTTCGGAGATAGCGGTGAACCCGAATTGCCTTGTTCATGCCAAAAAACAGCGTAATCTGCTGGTTGGTATGTTGAAGACGGCAGAAATAGTTCAGCAACTTTCTAAATCGCAAATCTATCGCGATTATGAAACTGCCTTCAATCAAGCGACGCTGCTACCGCTGGCATTTCGTCCCCACGAACTTTGGCAACATGCGATGTCCGGAAAGAAAAACGAGAACCCGTTTTGCGCTCTGATGGCCAAATCGAGCCGCACTTGCGCGGCGTGTCTCCAAGTCCAACAGGAGTTGATCGAAGGGGAACCGGGTGAAACGGTATCAGCCATCTGTTTTGCGGGTCTTTGCGATACTGCTATTCCGGTGGCTGTTGGGAACCATGTGATTGGATTTCTGCAGACGGGCCAGGTGGCGCTACGCAAACCCACGGACGCAAGGTTTACAAAAATCGCCCAGCAATTGATTACCTGGGGCGTGAAGGTCGACTTGAATCAGCTTCAGGATGCCTACTTCCACAGCAAGATGCTTTCGAAGGAGCAATATGAAGCCATGGTCCGTCTGCTGGAAATTTTTGCGAAGCATCTCTCCGTGATGGCCAACCAGATCCTGGTCGAACAGCAGAATGAAGAGCCTCCCATGGTATCACGCGCGAAAAGCTTCATTCGCGAACACCAGGCTGAATCGCTTTCGCTGGACCAGATGGCCAAGAGCCTCAACGTCAGCACGTTTTATTTCTGCAAGTTGTTCAAGAAGGCGACCGGCCTTACTTTCACGGATTATCTGGCCCGTACGCGTGTTGAGAGAGCCAAGAATTTACTCCTCAACCCTAATGTCCGCGTGAGCGAAGTGGCGTATGACTGCGGTTTCATTTCCCTGACTCACTTCAATCGCATCTTTAAACGCGTCGTGGGCAAATCTCCGACTGAGTACCGCCGGACACTTCATAGCTGATTTCCGCCAAGGTGAGGCGTCGCGACTTCTAACAGGGCAAGGGCATGGAGCAAGCCCCCCGCGGGCAATCCTGCTTTTTATCGCGACATAATGCCTTTTTGTGAGGAGGGGAAATATTGGCAACCGTGGACTCCACACACTCATCCTTAAAAATGAGCTGCCATGCTCTTGCCGTAAGCTGGCGCACTCTCTCTTGCGAAATACCAAGTCTTTGAGGTTTTGATCGACGTTGAATCGTCGCGCCCATTTGACCAAAAGTTTCGCCCAAACCGTAACGACGAAACATCAGCATGATATCAGGAAAGGTGCATCTGGAGATGCGGCAAAGAAGATCAGCGGAAGGGCCGTTTGCGATGCAATTATGTTCCAACAAATCGGTCCATTGTTCGCGGGTTATAGCGAACAGTTGCTCCCGGCGTTTTTCCCCTTCCGCGTGCCGCCGGTCGCTTGCTCTCTCTATTTCGTCTGCAAGCAGCTTCCGTTGAGATTCATTGATCCTGCCATCCCATGAATCCTTTGTGCCCCGGCCATCAAGGGCTTTTCGTGTGAGTGCACGCAGACGCAAAGTTTTTCGATAGCGTGATTTCACGCTTAGCATCGTTAAGCGGAGGGGCTACTACCTGCTCACCCTTGCTTGGCCAACATTCGACGGTTATTGTTTTGCCCTGTCGGATCAGGCTCGAAGGTGATGTGAATTAACGGATAGGCTATAAGTAACGGCGCACCATTTTTTCCAGTGCGTCGAGCCAGCCCGGATGTTCATTGAGGCAGGGAATAAGTTCAAAATGTTCGCCTCCTGACTGGATGAAACTTTCCCGGCCGCGCATGGCTATTTCTTCAATTGTTTCAAGGCAATCGGCCACAAAAGCGGGGCACATGACGAGAAGCTTTTTGACGCCACTTTGGGGAAGCCGTTCAAGCTCGCGATCGGTGTAGGGCGTGAGCCATGGGTCGCGACCGAGCCTGGATTGGAAGGAAACGGAAAATTTCTGTGAGGGGATTTTCGCTTGATCAACAAAGGCGCGGACGGTGGCAAAGCATTGCGCGCGATAGCAGGTGTCGAGGGCGACGCTGGGCGATTCACAGCAATTTGGAGATTTGAGGCAGTGAAGTCCGGTCGGATCGGATTTCCGCAAATGTCGCTCCGGCAGGCCGTGAAAACTGAAAAGCAGGTGATCGTAGCCTGATTTTAAATAGCCGGAAGCGCTGGCCACGAGTGCCGAGATGTAATCGGGATCGCGATAAAAAGGATCGGCGATTTGCAATTCCATTTCCGGAGCATGACGCGCTGCCAGCTCTTGAACGCGGACCACCGCAGTTTCAAAACTCGACATGGCGTAATGTGGAAATAGTGGAAAAACAAGCAGCTCGCGAACGGCTTTTGCATGCAAATTGAGAAGAGCGGATTCGATACCGGGATTTTGGTAACGCATCGCCAGTTCCACGGGGATGCCCTTGCCCAAGCGCTGTTGCAACTCGCGCTGGACATACCGGCTGGTGACCACGAGCGGAGATCCTTCGGGCGTCCAAATCTTTTGATAAGCCTCGGCGGATTCGATCGGGCGCTTCGGCAGAATAGCGCAATTGACGACCCACCAACGGATCGGCCACGGCGTATCGAGGACGCGGCCATCCATGAGAAACTCGCGCAGATACTTCCGCACATCGGGAACGGAGGCGGAGTCGGGGGAACCGAGATTGACGAGTAAGACTCCGTTTTGACTCATGGTGAAATAGCGTGGGACAAGGGGACGTTGGATGTCGCGAGAAATCGGATGATTCGATCCGCAACATCGTGTCCCGATACAATGCAGTTTCCGGCTGAAATGCCATCGCGATAATTTCCGGCGAAATAAAGTCCGGGAAGACGGGTTTCTGTCGCATTCATAAAATCGGCGAATATTTTATGACCAATATTGTACTGCGGGATCGCCAGCGGGAACAGCCAGTGATGCCGGTAGGTCGGTTTTCCGTGCACGCCCAGGACCCGTTGCAGATCGCGGAGCGTCAGGTCGAACAGCTTTTCCGCCGGCAGGGTCGCCAGTTCCGGCTGTCGGCAGCCACCGATAAAGGTTGTCAGCAAGACATGACCGGAAGGGGCACGGTTGGGAAAAATGGAAGAGGAAAAAGTGGTGCCCAGGATGTTCATTCTTTCGACTTTCGGAACGAGAAAGCCAAAGCCATCCAGAGGATCGGCTACGTCTTCGCGACGAAAGCCCAGGACAATGCGGGCCACTGGAGGGTGGACAATTTCCTTCAGCAAGGAAAAGTCGACGGGTTCATCCGCGCCGATCTGGATCCGGGCAATTTTGTGGGCGGGTGCGGTGAGAATAACAACGGAATGATGGCGTTCTTCTTCGCGACCATTTTCGGTGAAAGTAACGGTCCAGCCACCGGCGGTTTGTCGCAAGCGCGTGACCAGGGAGCGTAGCATGACTGCGTTGCCGAGTTTGGCGCGAAGCGTGTCGGGGAGAACCTGGAGGCCATCGTCAAAGGAAAGTTTTTTTGCCCTGGTTTTTTCTACTTCCGCGCGCTTTTTCCGTTCACGCGCTCCGAGAATGGCTCCAAGGATGATGGAGTTGTATTGATCTTCGAGAGCTTTGAGCTTGGGGAATCCGTAACGAACTGACAAATTTTCGGGATTTCCCGCATAGACGCCCGTCACAAATGGATCAATGGCGTAATCGAGAAATTCGCGGCCCAATCGTCGCAGGACAAAGCCGGCCAGCGACTCGTCTTCGGTTTTGGGTTTGGTGCGGATGAACGGTTCGCAACAAAGGCGCAATTTGGCCGTAATGGAAAAGAGCGATGATGCTGCAAAGCGGATTGGGGATGTCGGAAGCCGCCGCATTTTACCGTTGCGAACGATGAAGTTTTTATCCATCGCGGGATTGGAGTCGAGGCGGCGTTGGTCCAATCCCAGGTCGTTGATCAAGGCAGTGATCTTCGGTGAAGTCTCAAGAATCGTGTTGGGCCCGAATTCGGAGAGATAGCCATTTTCGTTGATGGTCTGCATCGGGCCGCCGACCCGGTTGCCAGCCTCGTAAAGTGTGACGGGAATACCGCGCTCGCTTAATCTAAAAGCTGCCGTCAGGCCGGTGATGCCACCGCCGATGATGGCCACCGGGTTCATATCGACTTGGAAAATGCGGACTCTTTGCGCCTGGCGTTATAGGCGTCAAACCGCACGGCGATATTGCGAATGAGCAGCCGCCCCAGCTCGGTTACGACCAGTCCGCCTTGGCTGGATACAATCAATCCGTCCGCTTCCAGATCGGAAAGAGAATTCAATTCGGTCGAGAAATAGCTCGCGAAATCAATGCATGCGCTTTTTGAGAGCGCGGCGAAATCCATGCTCATGTCGCACATAAGGCGCATGATGACTTTGCGGCGGATTTTGTCGTCATCGGTCAGGATGTAGCCTTTAAAGATCGGGGATTGGTTCGAGTCGAGCGCGAGATAATACTTATCGAGCTCTTTTTGATTCTGCCAATAGGCATCGCTGGTTTGGGAGATGGACGACATGCCGAACGCGTAAATATCGGTTTCGCCGCGGGTGCTGTAACCTTGAAAATTGCGCTGCAAAGTCTTGTTTCGCTGCGCCACGGCGAGCTCGTCGTCCGCGCGCGCGAAGTGGTCCATGCCAATGTAGACGTATCCGCTGGAGGTGAGATGTTCGATGGTATGCTTGAGCATCTCCAGTTTGACTTCCGGAGCGGGGAGAACTTTTAAAATATTCTGAGCGGGCTTGAGCCATGGCACATGGGCATAGTTGAAAACGGCAAAGCGATCCGGTTTCAGTTTGAGGACATCATTGAGCGTTTGCTCGAACGAACTGACGGTTTGATGCGGGAGTCCGTAGATCAAATCAATATTGAGCGAGACGAAACCCTCTTCGCGTAACCACTCGATGGTCCGTTCAGTTTCTTCTTTTGATTGGATGCGGTGAATCGCTTTCTGCACCTCGGGATTGAAGTCCTGGACTCCGAGGGAGGCGCGGTTGAACCCGGCCTCCCGCAGGGCGGTGATGTGGTCGCGGACGACGCGGCGAGGGTCAATTTCGACCCCGGCCTCGATGTCCTGGGCATAGTTGAAACGTGAGCGGATGAGTTGCCCCAGCCGGCGAATCTCGTCCGGTCTTAAAAAGGTGGGCGTTCCGCCGCCGAAATGGAGTTGAGCCACCTTGCGCGCAGGATTCATCAGCCCGGCCATGGAGGCGATTTCACGATCCAAGTAGTCGATGTAGGCGCCGCTGGACTCTTGTTTGGTGGTAATGACCGTGGTGCAGCCGCAAAACCAGCAGAGGGTTTGGCAGAAGGGGAGGTGAAAATAAAGCGAGAGATCGCGCGTGGATTGATCATCCGCGCGGATGCGTTCCAGCATGGATTCTGCGGATATTTCCGCAAAGAGGGTCGCGGGCGGGTAAGACGTATAGCGCGGCGCCGGTACGTTATATTTCCGGATGAGATCGAGATCGACGTGAAGCGTATTCATCAGAAATTACGAACGGTTTTTACCAGGGCCTGGATGCATTCCAGTTTTGCGTTGGGAGTAACGCCGTGTCCGAGATTGAAAATATGGCCCGTTTGTCCCTTCATGTCCTGGAGGATGCGGGCGGTTTCCGTGGCAACAAGTTCCGGCGTCGTGCTGAGCAGGGCGGGATCGAGGTTGCCTTGGACACCCACATGATCGGGAAGGAGCTTGCGGACTTCAGCAAGAGGCTGGGTCCAATCGATGCTTAAGATATTGGCGCCCGTGGACACGAGCGATTTCCACCTTCCGTGCGTCCCCTTGGAGAAGAGAATGACGGGCACTTGATTGCCAAGAGAGGTGATGATCTGGCGTATCCAACGTCCCGAGGCGGCGTCAAAGGCGTTGTCCGCGAGCAAGCCTCCGGAGCTGTCAAAAATTTGCACGGCATCCGCGCCCGAAGCGATTTGTAGTTTTAGAAATTCGGTCACGGCGAGCGTGAGTTTTTCCATCAGCCCGGAAAAGAGGAGCGGGTCCGTGTAGAAGAGCGACTTCGCCCGCTCGAACGAATGAGTACTGCCGCCTTCAATCATGTAATTGGCCAGGGTCCAGGGTGAGCCGGCAAATCCCAGCAGGGCTGTCCGGCCATTAAGCTCGGGCTTGACGAGTCGTAACGCGGCCGCGACGTATTGGAGATTATCGGTGACCCGCAGAGGATCGAGTTTACGAATAGCCTCCGCGGAGTTTACGGCGAATTCCATTTCGATGCCTCCGCCTTCGCGGAAATGATACGGCTGCCCCATAGCCTCGGGGATGACCAGGATATCGCTGAACAAGACCGCGGCATCGAAATCAAAACGCCGGATCGGTTGGAGAGTGGCTTCAGCGGCCAGTTCCGGAGTTCGAACAAGGTCGACGAACGAGTAGGATTCTTTTAACGCGCGATATTCCGGCAGCGCGCGCCCGGCCTGGCGCATGAGCCAAACGGGAGGGCAATCCAAGGGAGAGCATCGACACGCCGCGAGAAATCGATCGCGATTGCAGATCGATTTCGAAGTAGAGATAGGAGTTGCCGTGGAATTCAAAGTAGCCGTTGCCTTTCCCATGATTGTCGCAGTTTTTGACTTAAAGTCCGTAAAATATTGACGTCAGTACTTTTGGGCAGCCGTCGTGTGATGTGCCGAAATCGCTTTCGCACGAAAAAATAAGCGAATCAGGCGAATAAGCCGAATCAGGCGTATGGGGGCATGGAATAAGTGAAATAACCGAATAGCGAAAGCGGTTCATGCAGAATTCCGGAAAATCGAGATGAAGTTCCAGGGCGTGTCTTCAAAATAGGACAAGGTCGCGCCGGGAGGGCTTTTGCCTTCTGGCGAGGAGACGAGTGAGAAGCATAGCCGCAGCTACGTGACGAGCGAGCGACGAAGCCAGAAGGCAAAAGAACCCCGGCCCTTCGGGTTGCGGCGCTTTTGGACTGCACCTTCGTTGCTCGTCGGTTACAGACCTTCGGGTATGCTCCCTCCTCGCGC
>Ga0182030_10004506_pt1 | contig 29687 bp, 22 predicted proteins | sample 812S3MmetaG_FD_121299 | JGI IMG/M metagenome (GOLD analysis project Ga0182030, IMG submission 121299) | Permafrost microbial communities from Stordalen Mire, Sweden - 812S3M metaG (Illumina Assembly) | ecosystem: Environmental > Terrestrial > Soil > Wetlands > Permafrost | place: Sweden...
ACCACAATGCCGAGCAGGTACATCCCCAGGAGGGTGAGCGCCCGCAGCTTTACGAGCCCAAAGCCCACCGCACGGTCAGGGATGCACGCCGCGATGAGAAGGGTGTACACCGGCAGACGGGCGGAGCAGCTCATCAAGGGAGCCACGAGGATGGTCGCCAGCCGGTCCTTGGGAGACTCGATCGTCCGCGTCGCCATGATGCCAGGGATGGCGCAGGCGAAGGAGCTCAGCATCGGGATGAAGCTCTTGCCGTGCAAGCCGACCTTGCTCATCAGTCGGTCCATCAGGAAGGCCGCCCGGGCCATGTACCCGGTGTCCTCGAGAAACCCGATGAAGAGGAACAGCAGGAGGATCTGCGGCAGGAACACTACCACCGCCCCCACTCCGGCCACCACCCCGTCCACCAACAGGCTGTTCAGGTCGCCCGGTGGAATCGCCCGCGAAAGCGTCCCCCCCACCCAGCCAATAACCGCCTGGAGGAGGTCCATCGGGAGCTTCGCGAAACTGAAGATGGTCTGGAACATCAGGCCCATGATCAGAATAAAAAACAGCGTACCCCACCACTTGTGGGTCAGGATCCGGTCGGCCTTGTCGCTGAACGTCTCCCCTTGGGCGGCCAAGGACGTCGTGGCGGCCTCCTGAATCGCCGAGACCGCCACATACCGGGCCTCGATGGGGACGCCGCGCCAGTCAACCTCCGCCTGGTCCAGGCGCAAGCGCGCGGCCAAAACCGCTTGTTCCAACTCGGCGGGATAATGGCCCTTGCTCGAGGCCAGGGCCTGCTCGTTGCTCAGCAGCAGCAATGCTTCGGAGACGGCCTGGGGCCCGCGGTTCGGGGAAAACGCGAGGATCCGGTTGGTTAGCGCGGAGACCTCCTGGTTCATCACGCCCGGCAGGCTGTAGAACTGGATCGTGGAGGGCGCCAAGCGGGTCCGCAGAGCGGAAACGATCGCCGCGCGCAGCTCCGGCAGTCCGCCCCCGTTGCTGGCCACCACCGGGAGCACCGGGACACCCAGGGCACCGGAAAGGAGCGCGGCGTCGACGGTCTGACCATTGGCCTCCGCGACATCCACCATGTTGAGGGCAATCAGCGTCGGATGCCCCAACTCAACCACCTGGGTCGCATAATACAGGTTCCGCTGGAGATTCGACGCATCCACCACCACCACGATAAGGTCGGGAGCCGGCAGTTCCGGCAGCCGGTTCAGCAGCACGTCACGCGAAACCTGCTCGTCCAGCGATTGGGGGGCCAGACTGTAGGTGCCCGGGAGGTCGAGCACACGCGTATCCGTCTCCGGCGGAGCGTTCAGGAGCTTCCCCTCCTTCCGCTCCACCGTCACCCCGGCATAGTTGCCCACCTTCGCGCGCAAACCGGTCAGGGCATTGAAGAGCGTGGTCTTGCCGCAATTCGGGTTGCCGGTCAACACCACGTACTTGGACGCGGGACGGCCTGGGGGGGCGGAAGGTTTCGGTTTGGGAGCGGAAGCTCCCGCCGACTGGGCCCCCGGCGGAGGTTGGGAGCCGGGCGCGTGGGACTTGGGGTGCGGAAGGCCGTCGCTCATCCAGACATGCGGGGAAGACCGCCCCTCAGGCGATGGGCCGGACCATGATTTGGTCCGCCTCATGTTTGCGCAGGGTGAGGTTGTAGCCCCTGACCTTGATTTCCACCGGGTCGCCCAAGGGCGCAAACCGCACCAACTCGACCCGCGTACCCACCAACAACCCCATCTCCATCAGGCGGGGACGACTGCCCGGCGGCAAGTTGATCTCGGCGACGGTGGCGGACTGCCCCGGCGGCAGGGAGGTCAGTGGCACGGGCGAGGTCATTGCGACCCGTTCAACTCCGGCCGATCGGCACCAGCCCGGTAACCTTCTGCACCAGAATGGCCTCGGCCAGCTCCGGGCTCAACCCGAGCCGGGCGTTGCAGACCAGACAGATGAAGCTCGAATTGCTGGCCAGAACCTTGATTTGTTGATCCTCGCGAAAACCCATCTCGCGCAACCGCCCGGTCATCTCGGGGGGAGTGGCCAGGCGTTTCACACAAACCACCGACCCAGCCTTCATCCGGCTCAGAGGGCAGATTTCATGCCCGCCGCGATGGGGCTCGACTGGAACATTCGACTGCGGCGTATTCACGTTCACCGCCAGTAAACCTAGGGTAATTGAGACCGGGTTGCAAGAAGCTTTTTAAGAGAAAACGATGCTCCGCCGCGGGCGGGACCGCGGCCGGATCGCCCGTTTGCACCCGCGGGACAGGTTTCCCAGTCCCTGCCCTGCCCTCAGCCAGGCCTGTTCAAATTGGCGATAAGTGACTGCGCATCCATTTGTTGCGAAAGCCGAGCAAGGCTTGGGCCGCCGCATCCCTCCGGCCCCCTGCAGCCTTGGCGCAGGCGGAGGCCAAAGGGGAAGCTCTTGCGCAAGAACCCCAGGCGAGCAATTGATCCAAGCGAGCGGTTACGGCTCAGGCCCCGCTCCCCTTCCGCGTCAGAACGAACTTCGCCTCGTGGTCGGGTTTGCCGTCCTTGAACCCGCTCCACTCGCCCGTGATCCGCCCCTCCCCTTCGATGTGGATATGGGCCGAGTGCATGTGCGAGTCCTTGCGCGGGTTCATGTTCGAGCCGCTGACAAACTCGAAGAGGAGATCGGTCCGCGTGGATTTCTTCGCCAGTCGCATGTGGGGCTGATTGCCCGCGGCGCAATAATGGGTCATGACCAACTTGTCGCCGTCCATGTGATACACCGTCACCATCTCATGTGCGGTGCCCGGGAACAGGGTCTCGACCACCGCGCTCTGGGCAGCGGTAACGTGGTAAATCACGCTCGGGTTAGGAACCGGTTCACCCTCGGCGACCTTCCCGGTCCACTCGCCGGCGAAACCCTTGAGTATCTCGAATGCGTCCTTCCCGGAAATCCGGGCGGCCTCGGCGGCCGCAGCGCGGGCACCCGAGAGCAACAGACCACAGGCGGCCGCGGCCGCGCAAAGCTTGACAATCGTTTTCATAAGCGCCTTTATGGGCAACATAACACCGGGTCAATTACCGCGCAACCGCCCCGGCGGCCCGCTCCACGAGGCGCGCAGTGGAGGCAGATCATGACAAGAAGAATGCTGGTCCGAAACCTCGCCATGCTGGCCTGCGGCGCCCTGGTGCTGCTGGCTCCGATTCGCAGCCGGGCCGAGGCCATGCTCGAGATCTTCCAGATGCGCTGGGTGGACCTCAGCGCCAAAATGCCCGAGATCGCCGAGGCCGGATACACCAGCCTGTGGGTCCCGCCCCCGGCCAAGGCCGGGAGTGTCTATTCGGTCGGTTACGACCTCTTCGACCCCTTCGATCTCGGGAACCAGAACCAAAACGGCACCGTGCCCACGATGTACGGCACGCTGGCCGAACTCCAGCAGATGGTGATCACGGCCCACCGCTTTGGCATCCGCGTCTATTTCGACAACATCATGAACCACCGGCAGAGCGTCGTGCCGGGTTACAACTCGTACGCCCCCACCAATTACTTCCCCGGGCTCTGGCCGGCCGATTTCCACCTCCAGACCACCCCGGACGGCAACCGCAACTGGGCCAACGTCCAGGATTGGAACAACCAATGGGACGTCCAATACGAACCGTTGAGTGGCCTGGTGGACCTCGCCACCGAGCCGGGTGCCTACAACGGCAATTTCGGACCGTACTCGCTCGGCGACCCCCGGAACAGCATCCTCAAACCGATCTTCGTCCGACACCCCAACCACCCCGAGTTCTACCCCAACCCCGCCGGCCCGTCGCTGGGCGGGCCCTGGCGTCCCTTCCAATCCACCAACGGGGTCGCCGTGGCGGATGACGTCAACTCGTACCTCATCCGCGCCGCGATGTGGACCCTGCACACCACCAAGTGCGACGGCTTCCGCCTGGATGCCGTGAAGCACGTTCCCTCCCCCTTCTTCGGTTCCTCGTCGGCGTCGCCGCTGACCGACGATCCCACCTTCAGTGGCTATACGGGCGGGATCCAGGCGATGTACGACTATACCCACGGGTATGGGAACAACGTCACCGGCAACGGCTATGTGGAAGCCGACGGAAACCGGAACAGTTGCTTCGACACCGAGGCCGTGCGCAACGACGCCATGCTGTTCGGCGAGCACATGGGCTCCCCGCCCTCTTACCAGGAGTACATCAACAACGGCATGCGGCTGCTCAACGTCCCCCTGCGCACCGTGTTCAACAGCGCGCTCTCCGGTGGTGGCAGCCTCCCGTCCGGCCTGGACCAGCGCGACTACACCCCGCCCGGCACCTACGACTCGGAAAACAACACCGCCTATTCCGCCTTCAGTGCCGCGCAAGGGGTACAAATGGCCGAGGACCAGGATCAGGACCTCTGCTGCCCGACGCACCGCGAGATGCAGGACGCCTACTATTTCATGCACGAGGGGCTGCCGATGATCTATACGGACAATTTCAACTGGGCTGGTTCTCCGGGCAACCCGAACACCTTCCCGGAAACCCCCATGACCGGTTATCTGGGGCAGTATGGCGACGACAGCATGCCCGAGATCTGCCGCCTCCACCACCAGCTCTCCCGGGGCGGCACCCGCCCCCGCTGGAGCGACACGCAAGTGGTCGCCTTCGAGCGTTACGATTACCGGGATCCCGTCGCCGGCGATCCCTACACCAACTCCGCCTCCACGGTGTTGCTCTTCGCCATGAACGCCACGTTCAACAGCTCGGCGGGCGACGTGGCGTTCGACGACGGCATCCCGCGCTCATCGGACGGGTACTACACCTGCTACAACGGCTCGCCGTCGCGCGGTTGCGGCCTGGGGGTTTCCTTTCCCCCCGGCTCGGTACTGGCGCAGATGGCCACCACCTCCCCCGGCGGCGGAAACCTGCGGAGCTGCCCGCAACTGCTCGTCCACCAGGCCACCACCGACTACAGCGCCGCGGTCGCCTCCGCGAACGCCCCCAACCCCGTCGACCGGCTGATCTATGTCAACACCGCCCCGCCCCCGGGAGGCGGTGCCGTGGAAATACTGGTCCCCGCGGGCAGTTGGGTGCTCTACGGCTACCAGTGGCCCGAACCGAGCCGGAGCGCCTTCCAACCTGCCATCACCTTCGCCCAAGGCGGGACCACCGCCCCCCGCGTGCTCGTGTACCGCGCCGACGGCACCGATGGCGACCCCGGCTTCGCACCGACCTACCCGTTCAAAATGCGCGGCTCGGTCGATCCGAACGGCAACCCGCTGCTCGATCCCGGCGAAGGCCACATTCCAACGCTCACCAACGCCGCCGGAGTCCGAACCCTTACCAACACCTACGCCATTTACCTCCCGGTGCTGACCAACGCGGCGTTCGACATCCAGCTCGCCTGCGATGCCTCCGCCGCGAACGTGCTGCTCAAACTGGACGGAGGAGTCGATCTCAACAGCCAGATGGGCCTTGGCCCCACCACCGGATCGGACCTCCGCGACAACCGCCCCGGGTACGCCACCGACGTTTACCTCGGTTATGAGCAGGCCGCCCTCCGGAGCCGGTTCGGGCCGGAGAAATTTGCCGCCCGGCTGGTGGCGCGCGACAACCTGACCTCCCTCGGCGCGGAAACCTATGGCTTCACCTTGAGCGGCACCAACTGGGTGGTCAACGGGGGTGGTACCGAGGCCGGTGACACCACGGAGACCGCCGTCTGGGTTTACCACGATCCCGCCGCGCCTGCCACGGTGGTCACCAATGCGAGCCTGCCGGTGGCCCCCGCCACTCAGATGGTTCCCCCGAACCCGGCGGCGCACCAGTCGGTCGATGTCTGGGTGAAGGTGGGCTACCAGTTCCAGACCGATTCTTGCTTCCTTTACTACACAACCGATGGCACCAACCCCGAGGGCGGTTTCGGCGTTCCCAAACCCGGGACCACCACCCAGGTGGTGCGAGGCGGCTGGGTGGACCATGATGCCGCCGATCCGACCATTGACTGGTGGAAGGCCACGATTCCGGGTCAGGCCGGCACGGTGCAGGTTCGTTACAAAATCGCCTTGTTCAACGGCAGTTCGGGCCCGGTGGGCACCATCCCCAACTCCGACGCTGGGAAGGTCTATGGGATCACCCGGTACGCGGTGACGAACTTCAATCCCACCACCGCCCCGGTCTGGCTTCATAACGATCTCAACCCCGCCAACACCACCACCGGCCTCGCCAACGGTTTCCACATCGTCCGCGGCCGGGCGTTCCTGCCGCGGAGCGGCGGGTCGGCGGTGTACAACACCTTCGCCCAGACCTTCTATTACGACTCCGCCCTTCCCACCGGCGTCATCGCCTTCCCGACGACGGACGGCACTACGGTCGGCAGCCCGAGTTACACCGTCGTCGTGCGCGGCGACCCCAGCGTCACCGAGGTCGATTTCACCATCACCGACGCCAACGGCCAGACCAATGGCGTGGCCACCCCGATCGCCAGCCCGGACGCCGGCCTCACCCAGCAATACCCGGCGCTCCCGCAGGAGTTCCGCTTCACCTACACCCCGGTCGCCTCTAGTGGCACCGCGACCATCAGCGTCCGGCTGAAGGAATTCGGCACCGCCGCCTACCCGAACCGCTTCACCACCCTCAGCCGCGTCATCAACGCCGCGGCCCCCGCCCGTATCCTCGAATTCACCCAACCCTCGATTCCCGGCCAGATCCTCTTGATCCCGACCAACGGCACCTACCTCGTCGAGGCCTGCTTCTCGACCAACCTGACCGGGACCAACCTCCTTTTCTTCATCAACAACCAGCTCCAGCCGGAGTCAAAGTACATCCTCCGCCCGCCCGGCACCGTGACCACCTGCCCCGGGATGAACTCGTTCTTCTATGTCTGGTCGCTCCCGATTTCAGGAAGCAACACCCTGGCGCTGCTCTACACCAACGGCTTCAACCTCGGCGCCACCTCCGTGGTCGCCGTCGCCCGCGCGGGCGATCCGACCGATTCCGACGGCGACGGCGTGCCGAACTGGCTCGAGATCCTCGCTGGTACCGACCCCTACGATGCGTCCTCCTACTTCCGCATCCTCTCGCTCCTCCCGGGCAACCCGGTCGAGGTGCTCTGGTCCAGCGTGCCAGGGAAGAGGTATCAGATTCTCGGAACCACGAACCTGACCCAGCCGATGGCACCACTGCCCGGCGCGCTGGTGCCCGGCTCGGCGGGAACGAACGTCACCACTTGGTTCGACGCCACGCCCGACGCGACCAACCGCTACTACCAAATTCAGGTCCAGATCCAATAGCCGCGCGTCGCAGGGACCCGCCAGCCGTGCTTGCCGCCCGCCGCCAAAACCGGTAAAAGAGGGGCGATGAGAATTCGTTTGACCATCCCCACGCTCGGTTCTCTGGGCGCGGCCTGCTGTCTCTTCCTCGCGGCACTCCCCTCCCCGTCCAACGCGGCCACCTTCGCCATCGGAGAGCGCGATTTCGAGCTCAACGGCCAACCGTTCCAGATCAAGGCCGGCGAAATGCACCCGGCCCGCATCCCCCACGAGTACTGGGCCAACCGGCTCCGCACCGCCCACTCCATGGGCTTGAACACGGTTTCCATTTACGTGTTCTGGAACCAGCACGAGCCCCGCGACGGCGAGTTCAACTTCTCAGGCGATGCCGACGTGGCGCAATTCGTCCGCCTCGCCCAGAAGGAGGGCCTCTGGGTGATCCTCCGTCCCGGCCCCTATTGCTGCGGCGAATGGGAGTTCGGCGGCTTCCCGTGGTGGCTGCTGAAACACCACGACCTGAAGGTGCGCGGCCAGGATCCCCGGTTCCTCGCCGCCGCCGCGCGCTATCTTGGCAAGCTCGGGGAACAACTCGGCCCCCTGCAAGTCACCCATGGCGGCCCGATCCTGATGGCCCAAGTGGAAAATGAGTACGGCAGCTACGCGGGGGACAAGGAGTACCTGGGGAAGATCCTGGCGATGGAGCGGGCGGCTGGATTTGACATCCCCCTCTTCACCGCCGACGGGGGCGGCAATATGATGGCCAACGGCAGCGTGACCGGCGCCCTCCCCGGCCTCAACGGCGGGAGCGGCCGGGACATCATGCGCGAGATCGGCAAGCACCGCCCGAACGGCCCCTGGTTTGTGCCTGAGTTCTACCCCGGCTGGCTCGACCATTGGGGCGAACCGCATGCCAAGGTCGGTACCGGCGGTCTCCTCCGCGAAACCGAATGGGAACTGACCAACCACGTCTCCTTTTGCTACTACATGGTCCACGGCGGCACCTCGTTCGGGTTCATGAACGGTGCCAACTACGGCGGCCACTTCCAGCCGCAGCCGACCAGCTACGATTACGACTCGCCCATGGACGAAATGGGCCGTCCCACCGAGAAATTCCACGCCCTGCGCCGCTTGCTCGCGCGCTATTTGAAACCGGGCGAAACGCTCCCCGACGTCCCTCCCCCCACTCGCGTGATCGCCGTGCCGCGCGTGGACCTCGCAGAATCAGCCGGCCTGCTCGAAAACCTGGGCACACCCGTCAAAGCTGCCAAGCCGCTGAGCTTCGAGGACCTTGACCAGGGCTACGGCTTTGTCCTCTACCGGACGCACGTCGAGGGCCCGGTCGACGCCACCCTGCGCCTCGCCCAACTTCGCGATTTCGCGGTGATCCTGGTGGACGGCCAACGGGTCGCCCAACTCGATCGGCGCCACAACCAATCGACCGCGAACCTGGTGATCAAACCAGGCCGCGCCACGCTCGACATCCTGGTCGAGAATGGCGGGCGGATCAATTACGGCGGCCGCCTGACCGACAACCGCAAGGGCATCACCGAATCGGTCACCCTGGGGGACCGGGAGCTGACCGGCTGGGAAATGTACCGGTTTCCCTTCGACCGCGTGGATGGATTCCAATTCCACTCTGGCGCGGCCCCGGCGGCACCCGCCCTCCATCGCGGGACGTTCGAATTGAACGAGGTCGGCGACACCTTCCTCGATCTGCGCGGCGGCGGCAAGGGCGTCGTCTTCGTGAACGGCCATAACTTGGGCCGCTACTGGCACATCGGCCCCCAGCAGACCCTCTACCTGCCCGGCGTCTGGCTGAAACAGGGCCACAACGAAGTCGTGGTGTTCGAGGAGACCAAGGACGATCTGCGCTCCGTTACGGGCCTGACCGCCCCGATCCTCGCCGAACTGGGAAAGGACGAGTCCGCCCCGCCCGCCCGCGCGCCGATGAAGGAGCCAAAACTGGCGGGCCGCCAGCCCGCCGCGGCCGGGGCCCTCGCCCCCGGGAAAGCCGCCCAGACCGTCTCCTTCACCCCCCAAAAGGCACGCTATCTCTGCCTGGAGGCGATCTCGTCGCACAGCGGCGACGATTTCACGACCCTGGCGGAACTCAACGTGACCGACGCCAGCGGCCACGACCTGCCCCGCGGCGCGTGGAAGGTCGTTTATGTGGACAGCGAGGAAAACCTCGCTGAGGGGGACGTCGCGGAAAGCGCCTTCGATGGGGAACCCGACTCCTTCTGGCATTCCCTCTGGAGCGCCCCCCACACCAAACACCCACACACGCTCGTCATCGATCTCGGCACCGAGCAGACCGTCGCCGGCGCCCGTCTGCTGCCGCGGCAGGACTCGCCCAACGGGCGGATCAAGGACTACCGCCTCTTCCTGAGCACCACACCGTTTTGAGCTCCGGCAGGCCGCATTTTTTTTGGGGAAAGAATTGACGACCGCGGCGGCTTCCCCTAGATTGCCCGCCGCTACACACGGTATCCAGAGTAGCTCAATGGTAGAGCAGCCGGCTGTTAACCGGCGGGTTAGAGGTTCGAGCCCTCTCTCTGGAGCCAATTCCCTTCAAGCCCGCCCTTTTTCACCACGCTCACAACCCGTTGGAAACAAGTCAGTTGCGAAAAGTGGATTATTGACCAAGTCCCGTGCGGTTCGGAATTGGAGGCTGAAGCCGCCCGTTTTGCTCAAGCTTCGGCTCCGGATCCGGTCCGGGAGGTGCGACACCGGTCTCCCCCGCCATGAACTGGATCGACTGCTTGCGATCCTCAGGGGAACACAGAGCCGGAGATGGATTGCCGGGGAATCAAGGCGCTCAGGGCGAAATCGACACGTTGCAGAAGGTGAGCGCCGCGAGGCCGTTCGCGCCCGTGAGGAGGGTGTCCTGGCTCCACGCGACCTCCTTCAGATACGTGATCTTGTTCGCCACGGACGCGGCCTTCAATTTGAGGGTCAGCACATTCCCAGTGACGCGACCCGAGGCGACCCTGTCCTTTTCCCCATCCAGATAGAACTGCCCCGCCAACGCGTCGGTCCAGATCACGGGTTGGTCAAAATCCAAGGCTACCGTGTCTTTGCCGTCACCTACATAGGAGGCGTGCCGGAGATTGGGCGGGGTAATCGCCGCGTCGGGTGTTTTCCCGTAGAAGTCCCGCTCGATCAGCGGCTGGACGAGACGCGCAAACTCGGCCCAGCCAGCCAGCGGAAAATGGCAGGGGCCGGCGGGACGGACGCCGAGCGTGGACATGAGGCTCAGGTTCGAGAACAGCTCCGGCAGGGTGCGCTGCTTTTCGCGCAGCATGTCTCCCGAGCCGTCGCGTCCGCCCATGCCGCAGGAGTTCGGCCAGATCTGGAACACGTAGTAACGCCCCACGTTGGGGAAGTCCTGTTTCCAGCCAGCGGACATTTCCACGAATAATCGCTGGTAAGTCTCCCACCCGAAGCCACCCGTGGGCCCGTCCGCGCCCTGGTCGTTCTCGCCTTGGTGCCAAAGAACGGCCCGGATGCCGTGGGTCAGCTTCGCGTGCTGCACGCGCCAGAGCATCCGCCCGTAAAGGGTCGCGAGGTCGGCCGGGTCCGCGGGGTTGCGCTGGTGCTGATCAATGCGGGTTCCCCCGACCGCGGCGTTGATGATGAAGATCGGAACCTGCTGGCTTGCGACCAACCGCTTGGCCAGTTCCATGCCCCACCAGCCCAGTTCCGCCTTTTCGCTTTTCTCGGCTTTCCAGACCGGGTTGCACCACAAGTTCCCCACGGTGGCTTGGCGGTCCCCCGGCGGGGATCCATAGCTGCGAATCCACTCGTTGGTTTCGGGCGGGGCTTTCTCGCCGGTATCCGTCGCCAGCGCGTTGGATTGGCCGTCGATGAGGTACGCATCGCCGCAGACGAGGTTGGTGGCGGTGTGCCGCACCGTCTCGCGCCCCTCCGTCTTGGAGCCGAACTCCATCCTGTAGTGGATGAGCCCGGGCCGGAGTTTCACCGCCAGGCCGTAGGCCTGGTCCGCGCCGGGTGTGGTGCGTTCGGTCCTGATGAGGGTGTTCTCGGCGTAGAGCCTGAGAAAGACGGAGTCGGCCGCTTCGGCCAGCGTGCCGTTGCAAAAGAGCGTGCCTTCACCGTCGTCTTCACGCGCGTAGAACTGATTGTCCTCCGGCTTCTCCTCCACTGCCGGCGTTCGCCGCACCCAAGAGTCCTGCTTCGGCTCCTGGACGATGATCGTGGCGGTCTGCGAGCTCGGTTGGCCGCCGTTGCGTACCGCGGCGGTCACGGTCAGTCTCCCGCTGTTCTGGGAGCCCTTGAGAATGAGCTTCTCCGGCGTGATCTCCTTGATGACGGCCATCGGGGAGATAGTCCATTCCACCTGGCACTGGCCCGCCCCCTTCGCCCGCATCGCGGCGAGGTTCGTGATCCGCGGCACCACCTCGATGGTGGTGCGGCCGTCCCAGGCGGCTGGTGCCTCCAAGGTGAACCCCGGCTCCGGAATGTCCTCCTGGATCGTGATCGGAACCTCTCGTATCTTCACCTCGTCCGCGTAGATCGCCCTGACTTGCAACGCCACCGACTTGTTCCCCACGACCCGACCCGCATCGAAGGTAAACCGGGAGCAGTCCACCGCGACAACCGTCTCACGACCATCAGCCTGGAGAACCCAATAGACCTTCTGAGCGCCGCCAGCCTGGGCCACCAGCGTGGCGCTCCTTCCCTCCAACACGGTGACCTGCGTTGGCGAGACAGAGAAGTCGCTGCCCGGTTGAACCACGGGCCCGGCGAGCGTTTGCAGCGGCTTCTGGTTCTCATATTGCAGCCGCACCCAATCGGCGGACCGCGCGACCTTGGAGATCCGCGCCTCGTCGATGTCCCCGACGAAGTCGAAGTTGTCGTACCACCCACCCAACCACAACCGGGCCGGGCGCTTGATCGACAACGGCGCGCCGGCCTTCCTTGAGAGGCCATCCAGGACGCCGTTCACATAGACTCGCGCCTCGCCCTTCTCGTAGGTGTGCACCACCTGGACCCACTGGGACAGGGGCAGGGTGCCGCGGCTCTGGACGTTCGCATCCGAGAAGTAGCAGTCCATGTTGATATGCGGCGGGCTGCGGAACTGCATCACCACCTTGCCCTGCGCCTGTTCGTTGCCCCAGGCCAGGACCGTGCAGTTCGGCTTGGCCGGCCGGAACCACGCCTCCGAACTGTGCGGCTGGGAACCGGAAGGGTAATTGGTGATCCGATCCCCGCAGAAAACACCCTGCCCGCCCGCGAAGTGCCGCGCCGGGCCGATCACGCCAGCCGTCGCGGTCGTCCCCGTGTCCCTGGACTCCAGCGTGCCCACCTCATCCTGAACCGGGCCGTTCATGTGCCAGACGCTCAGGTAGCCGTTGGACTCATTGAACACGGCGGTTCCGCGCGATTCACTGGCCGCATCCGCTTTGCCCCAATGCAGATGAATTTCTTGTCGCGCGTTTCCTCTGATGAGCGGGATGCGCACCCAAATACTGGCGGCCCCTCTGGCCGGATCCCACTCCTCCACCTGGTAAGCCAGGGGTTTGCCGTCGGCGGCGAACCGGATGTCCTCACCACCCGCCTTCGCCTGGCTGAAGTCAAAGAAGTCCCTGTCCAACCGGACCAGCAGCGGAAAGCCCCCCTCCGAAGCGGTGGCTGGCAAGTTCGCACCCTCGGGCGTAGTGAGGATGTACATTGAGCCGGAGTGCCGCCATTTCGGGTATTGGGCGGAGGCCGTTCCGCCGCTGATCACCATCGTGATCGCGGCGAACCAGCAGACCAGGTGTTTCATTCGCATATCAAGGTTGTGGCGAGGTCCAAAACCCGGCCCGGCGATTCGCACCCCGCTGGGATCAACCATTGCAAAACTGGTTCAAGTACCGCGCCCCGTGCCGGAAGCCCTCCTCCGTCCCCAGCGTGTCGTCCTCGTGCTCGACGCTGAGCACGCCCTTGTACCCCACCTCCCGCAGGCAGCCGATGTACCGGCCCCAGTGGATGTCACCGAAACCGGGAATGGTGTAGCGCCACCACCCGCCACCGGACGCCCCGGCATACGGCTTGCCCCCGAGCACCCCCAGATAGACCCGCTGGTGCTCGTTCACGAGCGTGTCCTTGGCGTGCGTGTGGAAGATCCGCTTTCCGAACATCCGGACCGGCGCGGTGTAGTCGCACCCTTGGAACACCAGGTGCGACGGGTCGTAGTTGAGCCCGAAATTGTCATCGCGGACCGTCTCCATCAGGCAGTCGAACGTGTCCAGCCCTTGCAGGCAGGTCTCCCACCAGTTCTCGATCCCGACCCGGATCCCCTTCCCCCTCGCATGGTCGATGATCGGACGGAAGAGCTTGGGCGTGACGTTCTTGATCGTGTCGATCTTGCTCATCCCCGGGACCGGCGATCCGAGGTTCATGCACACGGTCGTCAGCCCCAACAGCACCGCGGCGTCCACCGTCTTGATCATCGCCTGCTGGACCTCCGCCGACTTCCCCGGCGTGGTGATGTTCATGAAATTCGAAAGCGCGCTGATCTCCAGCCCGCGCGAGGCCAGCGCCTGCTTGATCGTGTCCGCCTGCGCGGGACCGAACTTCAGCGGATCAATATGCGGCCGCCCCGGTTCGGTGAGCACCTCCAGCGCGGAGATCTGGCACCGCTTGGCCAGATCCAGCACGGCGTCGAAGGGCCGATCCTGCAATGGCGCCGTCAACATCCCCACCCGGATGCTCTTCGGCGGTCTGGCCGCCGCTGCCGCCTCCGCCGCGGCGGCAGAGGAGGCCAGGCCCGCCACGCCGAGTGAGGCGACGGAACCCGCGCTGACGACGCCGGCGGTGGTCCCCAGGAAATTTCTGCGTGTGATTGAGTTCATGGACGCAAATCGTCCGCCTCCCCCTCCCGCGAAGCAAGCGGATAAACCGTGACCAGTTGCCTGGGCGGAGATCCACCACTCGCCGGCGTGGCCTCCTGCGCGGGCGGAAGCTCCCGTGCAGGAACCTCAGCCGGCACGACCAAGCGAACCCACAATTCCGAGTTGAACGCCGCTGCGATGCGCCCCCTTTCGTTAGCCCCCAGCTTGAGCTGGGGGTAGCGGCAGGCCGGTGGCCACCGCAACGGTTTCAACGGTTTCCCCGCCCGCATTTCCCACGCCGCCGAGAGCCACGGCGGACCACCAAACCCGATCCGCGCCAGACCGTTGGCGACGGCGGGCCGCTGGATGCATGGCTGAACCCACCACCCCTAGAGGGGGTGACAGACGGTAGCCGGGGGTTGAGCGAAGCGACACCCCCGGGAACCTCCCCAAGAGTCCCCACCGCACCCCGGCGGGGTGCCAGACCTCCACAGGGGGGCCAACCGGCGATGGGAACCCGCCGGATTCCGGGGCGCCTCAAGAGCATGGTTATCGCCAGAATGCATGGTGAACAAACCCACTTTTCGCAGAATTGAGTTGACATTTCGGATAATGGTGGATCTAATGGCATCCGTGTGAGTGGGGTACAACAACGGCCCAAACGACTTTCTGTACCAGTACACTTATCTGGACGGAAATGGCAACACGAACAGCATGGCGCTCAGTCCGTCCAGCCTCCCCGTTCATGTCCAATGAAAACCGGCATCGATATGGGACTTTCCACGGCCTACGAGAACATTCGCGGATCCACCGGCCGGGCTTGGTCTTGGATCCGGTGTTGCCTGGGCCTGCCGGTGCCGGCGGTAATGCCGCGCGGCCGCTGGCTGGCGCTGCCGCTGTCACTCTTAGCCGCCTGTCCCGCTCCGGCCCAGGTGAGCCAGGCTTGGGTGGCAAGGTATAATGGTGGGTTTACCAATGGCACCCACCAAGCTTGGGCGCTGGCCCTGGACGACGCTGGTAACCTCGTGATAGGCGGCTCCTCCCAAAACGCCACGAACGGCTACGACTACGTGGTGCTGAAGTACAGCGCCGGGGGGCAGCCGATCTGGGCTTCCCGCTACACCCCGGGGCTCGGCAACGGTTCCCTGGTCACCGGCCTGGCGCTGGACCCGACCGGAAACATTTATCTTACTGGCAATGGCGGCAGCGGGAGCTACTATTTTCCGGTGGGCCTTGGAGGCACCATCAAGCTGGGACCTGATGGAACGCGGTTGTGGAGCGCCAACTACAGCGGCAACTCGCTGGCGGTGGACACCAACGGGAACGTGTTCCTGGCCGCCAACTACACCTTCGCCGCCATCAAACTCGATACGCACGGGAATCTGGTCTATAATAGCAACTTCACCTGGCTGTGGACCTATCCCGAGAAATCGTCACAAAACATCGCGCTGGATCCGGCGGGCAACGTGTATGTGAACGGCTGGGCGGTATCCTTCTACTCGCCCCAGGGATCGACCGCCTGGCCCGTCTTGGTCGAATACAATGGACAGGGGGATCAGGTTTGGTTTTGTAAGTACGGCGGCTCCTTTACCATGGGCGAGCCCTACCAGGAGGTGACCTGGTCGCCGGGCGGATTGGCTGTGGCCAGCAATGGCACCGCCTATGCAGTGTTCAATATGTATCAGTCTTGGTGGGCTGCTGTTCTAGCCAACCAGCAAGGCACGTCGGTTGTCTCCTACGCCCAGTCCACGGGAGACGGTCGGACGGGGATCGCCGTCGACCGGGCGGGGAACTTGCTTACCACGGGTTACGGCGGGCAGGGCATCCTCACGTTCAAGTCCGGCTCCGGAGGCAGCACGATATGGTCACAGACCTACCCCGCACCCCAGCTTGGCAGCAGGCCGGTAATTAGCATCGCGCTAGACGCTGCTGGAAACAGCTATGTAGCCGCGGCGAATGCCATCGGCGAGGTCAACGTCTCAGGGGTTGCCCTCGGTGGGATTACCTGGATCACCCTCGCCTACAGCCCCAACGGGGTGCCGCTCTGGACCAACCAGTTCACGGGTCCGGTGACGAATGACGTGCCGTCCGCGATCCTGAGCGCCCCCGACGGCAGCCTCTACGTGGCGGGTTGCTCGGGGAACACCTCGGGCGGCTTCGACCTCACCGTGGTCAAGTACGTTCCCTTCAGCCCCGTCTCGGCGGGGCCCGGCGGCCGGATCGTGGTCCGCTCGGCCGGCAACCCAGGCCGGACCAACTATCTCTCCGCCTCGACCGACCTCCAGAACTGGACCCCGATCGCCGCCGTCCCGCCCGACACCAACAACATCTGCCAGTTCACCGACACCAACGCCCCCGCCCTCCCCGCCCGCTACTACCGCTGGCATCAATGATGCCTTGTGTGGCAGGGGGGCGCCTGGCAGGAGCGGTGGCGGGCGCCGCTGGGCGGGGCCTTCGTCCCGGCGGGGGATTCCAAGGCGGCACGGCAGCGCCACCCTGCCAGGAGGGCTCTGGGTCCTGGAGGAGAGCTCGCCCCCGTTCCAAGGGCGGCCCGGCGGCGCCGTGACCCAAGGGAGAAGCATCGGCCTATGCCCACCGGCAACTCCGGGACCAGGTGACCGCGGAGGCCCGGGAGTCGCAGCGCCATTTTGCAAACTACTCCGGGACGGATTGCTGTGGTGGAAGCCAGCCTGCCAGCCCCGCGGCAAGACGCCCCGGTGTATTCTTGGGACACGCGCTTAATACTCCCGGTCCTTGAGCCGGCCGGGCTGCGGACCGGGGTAAACCCCGCCCGGCCCCAGGAGCACCGGAGCAGGCGAGTTCATCGTCAGTTTGTCCAACTCCGGCGCGAACTCATGCCCGTCGTTCAGCATCTCCTCGAACTCCACGGACTGGCCGGTGTGGACCGCCTTGCGCCCCATGGCCACCACCATGCCCGCCTCCGCGCCCCGCCGCACCTCGTTGTACGGCTTGTCCTGCCGGATGGCTTCAATCAATTCGTTCCACTCAAGCTGGTATGGGTTCGGCTCCGGCTGCGGGAAGGCCCACGCCAGGTCCGCGCGGCTGACGGACTGCCCTTTGAAGATGCGGCACTTCGCCGGCGTGTGCATGAAGGTCGAGATGACGGCCGAGCCCTTCGTCCCATGGGCATAACTGGCGAACTCCTCCCGGCACCCTTGCATGTAGCGGGAATTGAGGAAGAACTTGGTCCCGTCGCCAAAGGTGTACTCGATGGAATAGTGGTCAAAGTTCTGATCCACCGCCTCGCCCCGGTAGCAGCGCGACCCCATGCCCTCGGCCCGCACCGGCCAGGCCCCCTTCATCCAGCAGCATTCGTCCACGTTGTGGGCGACGAAATCATGGAACAGGCCGCCGCTGGCCCAGAGGAAACCGAGATATCCCCGGATCTGGTAGAGCAATTCGCTCACCCCGTCGGGCTTGGCCCCGACGAACCCGCCGGGGCCCACCAAGCGGTAGCTCCGGAGCGTCGTAATGTCCCCGATCTGGCCGTCCTTGATGCGGTCCAGGAGCGCCAGCCGCGCCTTGCAATGGCGGCACATCAACCCCACACCCACCTTGAGGCCCTTCTTGGCCGCCTCCTCCCCCAGCCGGATCATGCGCCGCGTCGTCGGGCCATCCACGCAGATCGGCTTCTCCATGAAGACGTTCAGGCCCTTGGCGATTGCATAGGTGAAGTGGACCCAGCGGAACGCAACCGGCGTGGTGAGAATCACCACATCCCCGGGCTTGAGACAGTCCATCGCCTTCTGGTAGGCATCAAACCCCAGAAACCGGCGGTCGCGCGGAACATCCACCTGCGCCGCCTGGAAACCATCAATCCACGTGTCGGCCGAGCCCTGGACCCGCGTGGCCGCGCTGGCCAGCGCTTCATGGCTGCGGTCCAGGCGCTCCTCGAAGACATCGGCCATCGCCACGAGCTTGATCGGGCCGCTCCGGGTCGCGAGGGCATTGGCTGCGGCGCCCGTGCCGCGCCCACCGCATCCCACCAGCGCCACCTGAATCGTGTCGTCCCCCGCCGTGTAACCGGGCCGGGCCTCCGCTGGCACTAACGCCATGCCGGCCGCCGCAGCCCCGGCGGTCTGGAGGAAGGTCCGGCGCGTGGCGCGGCCCGTGAGAGTGGGGGTGAAGGGGTGATGTTGCATGGGGAGATACTATGAAGGCGCTTCCCGTTTGTCAGCCTGGCACTTACCGCTGCCGTCCCGAGCCATCGTGAGTCCGACGGATCTCCCGCGCCAGTGCCGCCTGTCAACCGTGCGGCACCAACGCTGCCGGGCTCCGCTTGGCCGTGGTCGCCCGCAGCCCTGCCGCCACCCCCTCGAGCACGATGCGCTTGCCCGCGAGCACCTTCCTCCCGAGCCATTTGCACGAGCGAGAGGACGACGGAGGGGCTGCGTGGGGCCATCGCAGCGGTTCGCCGGGCGCAGGCGGCACCCCGGAGCGCCCATCCAGCCTCCACGGCCGGCGAGCCGCGGCGACCAGCCTCCGCTCTCTCTCACGCGCCCAACCGCCGTCCGGGGGAGGCAAGATTCCTTGGTGTCTAATCTTCTCCAAGGACCGCTCCGCCACCTCGGGTGCAAGGGCAAAGACCGCATTCCCCTCCGCCGACCGTTGCGGCTGCCGCACCATCCCGAGGCTCTGGTAAAAACGCTCCGCCCCGGGTAGTGATTCCAGCCAAACTCCCCCCGGCGCCCCCTCCTCGAGACTCCGGACCACGGCCACCGCCATGAGCGCGACTCCGACATAGTTGAGCCCGCGCTGGGCGGCGCGGTTGGACGGGTTGGCCGCCAGGTAGTCGACCACGATTCCCCCGGCCCCGCCGGTTCCACCCCCTTCAAGGTCCAAGACCATCAAGCCCTGCAGATGGTCCTTCGCGAGCGCGGCATAGCATTCGTAACGGCCACCTGACGACCGGCACTCACGGTAAATGCTCCACCAGTCCCAAGTCCGGTCCTGATCGTCCGGCGCGTACCGCCAGTCCGTCCACCGGACCAAGTGTTCGTCGGCCGCCAACTGGATCAACCCGTCCACCCGCGCGCCCGACCTTCGTTCCACGAAACTCGCTGCTAAAGGAAGTTTCATCCGCACCGGGATGATACTGACAGGGTGGCTTATAGTCAATCAGGCTCATGCTTCGGGAAAAGATCTACTTCTTCTACGGCATCTTTGTCTCACACAAATGACTGCCCCGCAGCTTTTTCGGCAGGATCCGTGCTCTGGATCACCGGGCGGCACCGGCCCCAGTCGCGGTGGGCGTCCCGCCGGCCCCCGCGGCATCCGGCTGTCGGCGCGGGAGCAGAAAAGCCATCCCGGCGCAGACCAGCATCGCCGCCCCCAAGACCTGGAACGGCATGGCCGTATCGTGGAGCGCGCCGGACATCCGCCCGACGAATTTCGGGCCAACATACCCGCCCAGGCAGCCGAACGCGTTCACGAGCCCGATCAAGAGCCCGGCCTTCGCCCGAGGGAGGCACTCGCTGGGGATCGCCCAGAACGGCCCCATGGCAGCGAACGGCCCGGGAATGGCCAGACAAAGGAACACGTAGGAGGCCCAAAAGTGCCCGCGAAGCGCCACACTCAGGATCAGGCTCACCCCACTCAACGCATAAACCACCCCCACATGCCCCCGGCGTTCGCCCGTCCGGTCCGAGTGCCACGAGTTCAACACCATGACGATGGCGGTGACGACGTACGGCAACGCGAAGAGGATGCCATGCTGCACCGGGGAGTAACCCCTGCCCTTCAACTCGGTGCTGAAAAAGGTCATGCACCCATACGCCTGGCAATTGTGCAGGAAATAGATCACGAGCATCACGAGCACCGTTCCCCAGCCAATCCGCGCCCCCTGCCTCGCAGGATCCTCCGCGGAAGAGGCTTGATCCGCCGCCTCCTGCGACAGGGTCCGCTCCAGATACTCGCGCTCCCCGGCGGTTATCCAAGCGGCCTCGGAGGGACGATCCCGAATGCAGAGCCACCAAACCGGCAGCCACACGAACGGGAGCATCCCCTCAATGATCACCATCTTCTGCCAGCCAAACGACCCGAGCAACCAAGCCGTAATCGGCGCGGTGCCCGCCACCGCCAGCGGCTGGCAGAGGTTCCAAAGCGCGTTGGCCCGGGCCCGTTCGGACCGCGGAAACCAGTTCGCCAGCAGGACCAGGGTGGCCGGAAAAACCCCGCTCTCCGCCACCCCCAGGAAGAAACGGGAAACCTCGAACTGCCCGAAGGTGGTGCAGAGCCCGCAACCCACCGCGCAGGCGCCCCAGGCAGCCAGGAAGATGCTGATGACCTTCCGCGCGCTCCAGCGGGAAGCCAGGTAGCCTCCTGGTATCTGAAGCAGCAGGTAGCCGAAGAAAAAGACCCCCATCGCCTCTCCCTTACGCTCGTCGTTCATCCCCAAGTCACGCATCATCGAGGAGATCTCGGGGTCCAGGGCCAGCGACACGTTCGTCCGATCCACGTACGAAATCGTGTACATCAAGAGGGCCACCGGGATGATGCGCAGCCAACGGTCCTCTCTTGGGTTTGACATGGTGCGGAGGATCTACCACCACGCCGAAACGGCGTCCATCCCAAACCCCCGCGGGCGGGCGCGCCGTGCATGCGTTTTGACTTTCGCGTGGCTCCCCTGCCATATTGCCCGCAATGGAACGGACTGAACCGGAGTTGATTGCCGCGGTGCTCGCGGGCGACGCTGGCAGTTTCGAGCCCCTGGTCAGCCGTTACTCACCCCGCCTCTTCGCCACCGCCCGGCGTTATGCCCGGCGGGAGAACGAGGTCGAGGACATCGTCCAGGAAATCTGGTTGAAGGCGTTCGAGAAGCTCCGCAGCTACCGCGGCGAGGCCCCCTTCGAGCACTGGTTGATGCGGCTCGCGGTCCGGACCTGCTTCGACTTCCTGCGCGCGCACCAGCGCAACCGCGAGACGAGTTTTTCCGAGCTCAGCCAGCCCGAGGCCGAGTGGCTCGACCGCTTCGTCAGCGTGCCCAGCTCGGTACCTGAGGATACCGAGGCCGCGCGCACCCTGGTGGAGCGCCTGTTGGCACAGTTGTCCCCCTCCGCGCGCCTGGTGATCACCCTCCTCGAGATCGAGGACCGATCCGTGAAGGAAATCAGCCAGCTCACCGGCTGGTCGGTGCCCTTGGTCAAGGTCCGCGCCTTCCGCGCGCGGGCAGAGATGCGAAAGCTGCTCGCCAAAATCACCCGGGACAAGTATCTGTAACCGGGACTCCCCAGTGGGCGTCTCGGTAGGAATAGGGAATATGGATCTGAAGCAATTGGAGCAGAAACTGATCAGAGCGGCGCGCCAGCACGCCCCTCCGGACGACGTGCCGGCCGGGTTTGAACGGCGCGTGGCGGCGCACCTGCGCTCGCGCGTCGTTCCCGACCTCTTTTCGCTCTGGTCGCAGGCCCTCTGGCGCGCCGCCGCCCCCTGCACTGCCATCATGCTCTGTCTTGGCGCGTGGTCGTGGTACAGCCAGGCAAACGCCACCCCCGCCACCGACTGGTCCCAGGATTTTGACACGCTCGTCCTCGCCGGCATCGATCTGGATTCATCGAACGACCTCTCCCGGTGAGCTACTGGAAAGTCATCCTGGCCACGATGGTCATTTTCGGAACGGGAGTGGTGACGGGCGGTTTGCTGGTGCGCGGTGGCGGCGGGTTCCGTGGCAACCGCCCGCCGGCCCGACAAACCCCCGCGCGCGCAAACCCGCCTCAGGTTCCCGGTGCCCCCCGCCTCGACCTCCTCCGCAAGCTCGAGAAGGAACTCAACCTCAGCCCGGAACAGCATGAGCGGGCCATCCGCCTCTTCGGGGCGAGCCAGGATCGCTCCAAGCGGATTATGGAGCCAGTCCGCCCCGCCTTGGTGGATGAACTCCGCCACACGCGGGAGGAGTTCCGCGATCTCCTCACGCCGGCCCAACGCGACCAATTCGACGCCTTCTTCCGGCAACGACAGCGGGACCAGCGGCACCCCCCGGCCGCACGCGACCATGCCCCCGACACCACCAACGGGGACGCATCCGTCCGCCCCCACGCCCCAACCAATCACCCGGGCGGAAATCCCTGAGGGGGCGCGCCGCGCATGACGGACACAGACGTTTTCGCGACGATCTCGGGCTGCGGGGTGATCCCGGTGCTCGTCTTGGAGCGCGCGGAACACGCCGTGCCGCTGGCGGATGCGCTCTTGGCCGGCGGGTTGGGGGTAGTCGAAATCACCTTCCGCACCGCCGCCGCGGCCGAGGCGATCGCGCTCCTGACCCGGGAGCGCCCTCAAATGCTGGTGGGCGCGGGCACGCTCCTCACCACTGACAACTTGGCCAGCGCCATCGCCAGCGGTGCCCGGTTCGGCGTGGCCCCCGGATTCAACCCCGCCGTCCACGCCGCCGCCGTTAAGGCCGGGCTCCTCTTCATCCCCGGGATCGCCACCCCCACCGAGGTCGAGACCGCCCTGGCGGCTGGCTGCCGGTTGCTCAAGTTCTTCCCCGCGGAGGCCCTCGGCGGAATCGCCATGCTGGAAGCCATCGCCGCCCCCTACCGTCACACGGGCGTCCGGTTCATGCCGACGGGCGGTGTGAAGCCGGCCAACTTGGAGGACTACCTCCGCCTCGACATCGTCTCCGCCGTCGGCGGCACTTGGTTCGCCAAGACGGATGATCTCGCCACCGGCAAGTGGGACGAAATTCGCTCCCGCGCCTCCGCTGCCTCGAGCGCGGTCAACCAAGCCCGCGCCGGGCGCCCGCAAGCGCTTTTGCGAGCGGTCCCGCCGGGTGGCCTCCCCACCCGGCCTTGAAGCGACAGAGCCGGAGGAATCCTCCGGCTCTGCGCTCCGTTATGTCATTTTCTGACAGGTTTCATTCAGGACGGTGAAGGAGCGGACCAATCCCCCGACTGCAGGCACGAACGGACCTTCCGCCGCTCGTAACGGTGCTTCTGGGACTTCTTCGGCTGGTTGTCCAGCTTGGTGAAGGGTGGTTTGGGGTCACGGATCGCTTCGCTGATGACTTCGAACGTCTTGGTCATAGTCTGATCTCCTACATCCGAAAAGGCGGGGCGGGGATACCTCCGGAACTCCACCGGGGAGCCCGGTTTACATCGTTGCAAATGGCCTTCGCCGATTCGAACATGTCGACGATAAGACACCCCTTTTGTCCGGGCCGTTCAAGCAAGAAGCAGTTTTTTGCCAAATGCGTGACAGCGGAGTGTCGGTCCGATGGCGCCCGACGGCGGCGTCACACCGGCTTCCGGAAGGCGCCTGACCACCACTCGTGGTCCTGCCGGGAGGCGATGAGGCGCAGGCCCGCCGCCTCGTACCGCTCTTGCACCGCGGGGAACTCCCCCAGCAGAATGCCTGCCAGGGCCAGCACCCCACCCGCGGCGACCTGCGCGACGATCCTGCCAACCTCTGCGAGCAGCAGGTTGGCCATCAGATTGGCACAGACCATGGCGTATCGCTGGCGCGGATTCGCGGGCAACCGGCTCACATCGAACCGCGAAAAAGGCACCTCCACCCGGTTGCGGGAGCCGTTGAGCCTGGCCGTCCGCACAGCTTCCGGGTCGAAATCGAACGCTCGGATGGGGCGGTATCCCAGCTTCGCGGCCGCGATGGCGAGGATGCCGGACCCGGTACCGATGTCCAACAGCGATTGCGCCGTGCCGGGCCGGTGCCACCGTGCCACCTGCCGCAGGCAAAACGCGGTGGTGGGGTGGCGGCCGGTGCCGAAGCTGAGGCCCGGGTCCAGGACCACCACCTTCTGCCCCGGGGCCGGCCGCCGCTTGCTCCAAGTCGGCTTCAGCAGGAGGCGTGGCCCGAACTGGACCGGCTGAAAGTGACGTTTCCAAGACTCGGCCCAGTCTCGCTTGGCCAGCCGGCGCAGCGAATACACCCCCTCCCCGGTCTCCAGCCCATGGTCGCGCGCCCGCTGGATGGCCGCCGCCACCTCCACGCGCTCAGCGGCTCCCCAGGCGGGCTTGCGCTCGAAGCAGGCGGTCAGGGTCACGCGGCGGGTGTCCACGTGGGTGTACGAAGCGACCGGCACACGAAAGAACTCAGCCACCCAGGCCGACAAGGCATCCTCCGCCTCCGGCTGGGTGACCAGCGAGAATTGCCAAAGTGAGATTGGTTTCATCTGGGTTGGGCGGTCGGCCGGCGGCGGCGATCCCCCCGGACCCGACGGCATCAACTGCCGCCGAGTTCACGCCAAGGGGTCAGGTTAAGCAACCGGAGGTGCGCTTTCCCCCCGCCGCACACCACCAGCGTGACGCTGGAATATTCGAGCTCCACCGCGCCCAACTGCCGCAGCGGCCAGCCCAGCAGGTGCGCCATCGCCACCCGGATGACACCACCGTGGCAAAACACCCCCACCTGTCCGCCCGGGTGCCGCGCGAGAATCTCATCCAAGCCACCCCCGACCCGCCGGTGCAACGCCGGCAGGCTCTCAGCGTTGGTCATGCTCCCGTCCTCGATCGCCTCCAGCCACCGGGCCGCGCTGATCCCGCGTTCCCGCTCAATCTCCTCCCAGTGAAGCCCGGTCCAATCCCCGAAATCCATCTCCGCCAGACCCGGGACGATGATGGGAGCCGGCGCGCCGTCGGCCAGCACGGGTGCGAGGCTCTGCCGCACCCGGTTCATCGGGCTGGCATAAATCGCATCCCACTGCCGCCCCCGCAGAAACCGCGCCGTGGCCGCCGCCTGCTCGTGCCCGCGCGGAGAGAGCTCCATGTCGATGCGTCCCCCAAACACATTCTGGTATTTTTCCTCCACCTCCGCGTGGCGGACAAACCAGAGGGCGGTCACAGGCTCGGAGCCCAGGGCGAGCGCCTGGGAACTAGTGGGCTGATGGTTCAGATGCACAGGATGCCGCGAGGGTCAGGTTTCGAGCGCCGCGTTTTGCGCCGCGATCAGCCGCTGGATGCCGTTTTTTCCGAGGCACAGCATCTCAGCAAGCTGCCCTTCGCTGAAGGTCGATTCCTCGCCCGATCCCTGGATCTCGATGAAGGCCCCGGCGCCGTTCATCACGAGGTTGAGATCCACCGCGGCTGCGGAATCCTCGACGTAACACAAGTCCAGGCTCGCCGCCCCGTGCACGATGCCGACGCTCACCGCCGCGACCGGCGCCAGCAGCGGGCTCTGCTTGAGCACGCCCTGGCCGATCAGCTTGCGCACGGCCAGCGAGAGCGCGACCTGCGCGCCGGTGATCGCCGCAGTCCGGGTGCCGCCGTCCGCCTGGAGCACGTCACAATCGACCCAAATGGTCCGCGAGCCGAGGCGCTCAAGGTCAATGGCCGCTCGCATCGATCGCCCGATGAGCCGCTGGATCTCCTGCGAGCGGCCGTCGATCTTCCCCTTGGTGATGTCACGCGGTTTTCGCTGGAGGGTCGAATACGGCAGCATCGAATACTCCGCGGTAACCCACCCGCCGGTCACGCCCTGCTCCTTCATCCAGCGCGGCACGCTCTCCTCGACCGTCACGGCGCAGATGACCCGGGTATCCCCCCAGCCGATGAGCGTGGACCCGGTGGCGTGCGGCGCAACCCCGTTTTGGAACTGAACTGGACGCAATTGATCCCGCGCGCGCCCGTCAGGGCGCGCCGGGACGGGAACGGACGGCGTTTCAGAGATTGGCATGGAGCTTGGTTTGAAAGAAGAAACGGGGGCAAGAGGCGGCGGGCGGGGCCTATGCGGGACCGAACAAGGCCGCCACGCCCCCGTCGCTGGCGGGTGCGGGGGGATTAAAGACCTGGCGCAGGTAATCCAAGGCGTCGGGGATCGACTTAATCGACCGGGGCAAGGTGGCACCCGCAGCGTTCGGGTGGCCCCCGCCTTGGAGCCGCGCCGCCACCGGCAGAGCCTCCCCGTTGCGGCTGCGCACACTCACGATCACGATCCCGTTGGCCCGGCGAAACACCGTGAGCAGCACCGGGAAGCGGTTGGCGGGGTCCGCAAGCAGTCGATGCACGATGAGGTTCGTGTTGCCCACCAAGGTGTCGACGTAACCAACGGTCGGGCTGAGCGCCTCGACCTTGTCGCGGCTCCACTCCAGCCCGATGGGATCCTCGATCCGCCGCTTGACCGCCATCACCTCCAGGAGGGGGTGGTCCAGCAGGCGCTCGATCTGCCCCTCGACGAGCGTGTGGAGGTTCCAGAATTGGTAGATCTTGACCAGGCTCGCGTAGTCGCCCGCGAGATCGAAATCCGCGTGATCCTCGAGGAACAGGTCCGCGACGTTGTTGAGATGGACCAGGCGATCCAGCTCAGGCGATCCCAATCCCGCCTCCCGGCAGAGATCATACGCCAGCAGCCCGGCCGACTTCGCCACGTCGTGCACGAATACCGCCGACTTGGGACGAACCTCCGTGGCGTGATGGTCGATCACCGCCCATTGCGGCTTGTCCATCCGGGACTCGAAGGTGAGATCGGTCACCCAGGCGCTCCGCTCGCGCAGCTCCCGTTGACGCCAGTTATGGTAGTGCCACGCCTCCAAAGGCACCTCCACGCCGAAGAGTTTTCCCGCCAGGCGTTGGAGCAGCACACCGGCCACCAACCCATCCAGATCGCTCTCGTGGGTGATGATGACCTCGGGTTTGGGCAGAGTTTCCGTCATCCGCCCAAGCGTAGCGGAATCGTTGGTGACTTTCCAGCCGTTCTTTTTGGCCACCCGCTGGGAAGATCCCTGGATGGCTGCCCTTGCCGGGCTGCGCCGAGCCGCGGCGCTCAGGTCCGCTCCACCAGCGTGAGCGCCGCACGCATGTAACCGAGCGCGTAGGCCATCCCTGCATGCCAGGGGGCCGAGCATTCCATCTGGGGCGTGTGGTCCGGAATCAGCACCCCGTCGTAGTGGTTTGCGTGGAGGATCTGGAGGACCCGGATCATGTCGATGTCGCCCTCGTCGATGAAGGTCTCCTTGTAATAAGGCACCTTCCCGGTGACGTTCCGGAAATGGACGTACGCCAGCCTCCCCTGGCGGCTGAACGTCTCCGTCGCCTCGTAAACATCGCCCTCGGTCATCTCGGCGATGGACCCGAGACAGAACTCGAGCGCATTCGCCCGGCTGGGCCGGAGGTCGAGCAGCCGCTGGTAGAGTGCGGGCTGGTACACCAGCCGGGGTTGGCCTCGCATCGTCGGCATGGGCGGATCATCCGGATGCGCCGCCAGCCGGACCCCGGCCTCCTCCGCCACCGGCACGATCCGCTCCAAGAACTCCTGGAGCCGGGCCCACAATTGTCCTGCGGAGATGGATGCCACGGTCCCCTGGCTTGTGGCCGCCACATCGTAAACCATGTTCCAAACCATGCCCTGCGGCATCGGCAAATCGAGCGGCCCGTCCATCCCCACGGACAGCGCCCGCCCCCGCGCAAACGGCCCAGTCACCCGCCCACACACACCAGCCAGGCTGAAGTTGTATCCCATCACCGGGATCCCCGCCCGTCCCATCCGGCGGATGATGGTGGCGACGTTCTCGTAATGCTGCTCCTTCTTCGGCCCGTCGAGCAGGATGTCGTGCCAATGGGCCGGATCGAAATTCTCGATCGCCTCCAGCCTCAGCCCCTCCGCCTCAACGGACCGACGCAAACCAGTCAGTTCTTCCAGGGTCCAGAGCTGATCCGGATCCCCCGCGCGACCCCACCCCAGGTGCGTGCCGGTTGGTTGATTGTCATGGGTTCCGTGCTGTCCCCCGCGGAAATAATCCACCAGGTGGGCAACCACGTGCGTCGCCCCGGCCTGGCGGGCGAAACGAAAGTTCTCCGGCGTCAGCAGATGCCGGTAAAGGCCGAGACCTAGTTTCATCATTGGGTGTCAATCTTCGCCGGCTCCAGCCGCGGCGCGAGCACCTGGATCACGCCGAGGGCCGTCAGGTAAGCCAGGCTGGCCGCGAGGAAGATGAGAAAATAATCGCCCGGTTCGCCGCGGGCGATGGCGTTGTTGCGGAGGTGTCCCACCAGGGTGAACAGAGCGATCGCTCCCACCGACCCCGCGAACCCGCCAAACCCCGTGACGGAGCCGAGCACCCGCCGCGGGAACATGTCACCGGCGAGGCTGAAGGCGTTGGCCGACCACGCTTGGTGGGCTGAGGCGGCCAGGGCAATCAGCAGCACTGCGATCCAATAGGCGTTGTTCAACCGGGCGGCCTCGATCAGCGCCCCTTCCATGGGGGGCGTGAGCGACGCTCCGCCGGCCGCCTTGGCGGCCTGCATGAACCGGAACGCGGAGTCGAAGCTCTTCCCCTCGAGTGAGCGAAGGGCGGCCTGGACCCCGGCGGGCACCGGTTGGATCGTCGCCTGCTTCTCCTTCCGTCCGGCGACTTCCACGGTCTGCTCCGACGTGTAGGTCGCCTTCGCGAGCCGCTCGAAGAACCGTTGGTCCACGCCGAAACGGATCTCGATGGTGGCCGCGAACACCACCGGCAAGACCAGCAGCGCACAGATCAGGAGGGTGGTCTTGCGGGCCTTGTTGACGCTCCAACCGAGGTTCATGAAGTGCCCGGACAGCCAGCCGCCCCCGATGCTCCCGAAGGAGGACAGGACGTAGATGCACGCCACCGGCAGCCCGCGCGACTTCAGGCTGAGCCCGAACCGGTCGGCAAAGAAATAGGGCGCGCCCACGAGGTAAAACCACCAGAAACAGTCCGTCAGCCCTTTCGCGGCGGCAAACGCCCACGCCTGCCGGTGCGGAAACAGCCGGCTCCAGGGGATCTTCACCGTCGGCTCGGGCGGGTCGCTGTTGATCATGGCCAACTCGGCCGCGTTCACCTTCGGGTGATCCTGCGGTCGGCGGTAAATCGCCAGCCAGGCGATGATCCAGGCGAGGTCGATGATCCCCGTGACGAGGAAGGCGCCCCGCCAGCCCAGCACGTGGCCCCCGACACTGATCGCGGTAAACTGCGCCACGAGCCACGGGAGCCCGAAGGGCACCAGCACCCCTCCCACATTCGATCCGCAGTTGAAAAGGCCGGTGGCCAGGGCCCGCTGGCGCTTCGGGAACCACTCCGCGGTGGTCTTGATCGCGGCCGGAAAATTCCCCCCTTCCCCCAAGCCGAGCAGCACCCGCACCAGGAAGAACCCGCCGACGGTGCTCACCAGGGAATGGCTCATCGAAGCCAGCCCCCAAAAGGCACACGCCATGACGAACCCCCAGCGCAGCCCCACCACGTCCATCAGCCGCCCCGCGAACAGCAAGCTGATCGCGTACGCGATGTTGAAAGCCACGGTCATGTACCAATACTGGTCCTGCGTCCAGCCGATCTCCTTCTGCAACTCGGGGGCAAGGTTGCCGAACACGCCGCGATCGATGTAATTCGCGGTGGTCACCCAGAAAAGGAGGGCGCAGATGACCCATCGGAACCTCGTCGGCACCGCGGTTGGGATGGTGGCTGGCATGCGACATTCTGGGGCGGGGGCGCGACCAACGTCAAGCCCGGCATCCCGGCCGCCGGAGGCTCCGCCGCGGGCAGGCCGCGCCCCCGGCCTCAAGAGCCCCCAGCCCGCGCTTGTCATTAACCCGACTTTCGATACTGGGAGCGGTTTTTGGCTATTTTCCGGGGGTGAGCCCGCGAATGTGCCAATGAAACGAGAGTTTTGCGCCGCCAAGGCGTTGTAGTGAAGACCCACCCCCTTGC
>Ga0182030_10004507_pt1 | contig 29683 bp, 23 predicted proteins | sample 812S3MmetaG_FD_121299 | JGI IMG/M metagenome (GOLD analysis project Ga0182030, IMG submission 121299) | Permafrost microbial communities from Stordalen Mire, Sweden - 812S3M metaG (Illumina Assembly) | ecosystem: Environmental > Terrestrial > Soil > Wetlands > Permafrost | place: Sweden...
AAGGATGCGCGCCAAACTTTCCCGCTGGCGCGTCGAGCATTTCCTGGCAACGGTTGAAAACTGTCTCGCGCAGCTTCGTTTCCGATACCGCCAACGGCTTGGCGGTGCTGATGACCAGCGTGTTCGCGAGGTTCGCGGTATTGTTGTTAGTTTGGGCATGAATGGCCAAACTGCCCGACAGCAGGCATAGTGTGATGAACTTGAGTTTGTTTTTCATGAATAGTAAAAATTATCGGTTTGAGTTTTCCCGCGTCCATGCGGACAGTATGCGGGTTTCAGGATTTTGCAAGCTGTCCGGCAATGTCGCTGCAATGCCTGCCAACATTTTTTCCGCCCATGCAGCCAGCGCTTTTTCATCAGCTGAAGTTGCTGGTAAAGAATCTATCAACCGCACTGCCTCAACTGTTCGCCCGGATTCCTTCAATACAAGCGCCCGAACGATCGGTCCAATAACAGAAGTCTTGGACTCCGTAGCGAACGATAAAATCTTATTCAATGCCGCCTTAGCCGCCTGCGGATTTCGATTGCGATTACATTCGTAAGCCAGCCAGTCTTCCAACCGCTCATCCAGATCTTCGGCATAAGGTTTGCCCGCGCCCAGATTCTCCGGCCATTCGCGCGCCTGGGCGATGAGTTGCAGCGCCGCATCGTATGAGCCGGCTTTCATCTGCTGCAAAGCGAGCATCAAATCCGCCTCACGCAAGGTCGCGCGCGCGTCGGTGCTGCCTTCGCAAGGCAACAACTTGAGCGGAACCAGCAGGTCGGCGGCCGCTTGATACTGCCCGTCGAGGACAAGCGTTTTTGCGCAGAGCAATGAAAGCACATTGTTGTCGGGAAATAGCTGATGGAAACGGACAGCCACCGTGAGCGCGGCGGCAGGATTTGTTTGTGCAAGGTAATCTTTTGCCAACATCAAACCGTAACGCCATTGCTTTGGATCCAATTGAGCTGCGAGCTCGAGATCATGCACCGCAGTCACTTCAATCAACTGGGCACGCGCGGCATAAAATGGCCCATACCGTGGCTCGTCACCGCAAGCCGACAATAGCTCTTGCGCCGATGCGAACTCACCTTGAAACCACCGAATCATTGCCAGATAATAGCGAGGTTGCCACGCGCGTCTCATCTGGCTGGCCCATTCAAATACCGGTATGGATTCCGTGCGGAACGGAAAGACAAACGCCGGCGAGGCTGACTCGGCGCGGACGAGAAGATTGGTGTCCTGGCGCAAATAGGCCAGCCAATAAAGCACCTCTTCTGTGGGTGGCGCGAGGTCCAGCACATGCGCCGCATCCTTATCGAGGCCGGCATTGCGATACCAAGCCGCCAGTTCCAGATAAGTCTCCTGCGGCAACTCGTTGCGAATTTGGTTGGAAAAATCCTTGCTGCTGGTTTTGCCGCGCAGGACATTTTCAAAGCGGGCGAAATGGTCCAACGGATCGAGTTGAAGCAAGGTTTGGCAGGCTGATTCCGCCGCAGATCTATTTCCGCAAATCCGATTGACACAAGCCTTGATTTGGATGGCGTCAAGATTACGACGGTCGTTATCGAGCGCATTTTCCGCATTGTTCAATGCGCGATCATATTGTTTTTCACGAAGATACTCTTTCGCCAGTTCAGTAAGGGCGGGGCTGCGCCAGCCGTTTGAAAGCGTGGCGATACTGAACGCGTCTTTTGCATCAGCCTGTTTGCCTAAAGCGACACTGGCGATGCCAAACTGGAAATTCGCAGCGGGATCGTAAGTATCAATGCTCAACGCCTTCAGCGCATAATCGCGCGCCTTGTTCCAGTCGGCCCGACGATTGAACAACGCGGCTATCTCCACCAGGGCTGGCGCGAAATGTGGATTATTCTTAAGACAAGCCAGAAAGTTAGTTTCTGCCGGGAGATATGCGCGCTCACAGACGTTCTCCTTGCCGCTGAGATACAAACCATAGTCGGACTGCCAGTCGAAATCTTTTGGCGGTTCGGTCGGCCGGCTTAAAACGTCGTCTGCAATCGCATCATACCGGAGTTTGTCGTGCCCAAGAGTAACCTTGAGTTTCTTTGGCGTTGGATTGAGTGGAACAAATCTTTCCAAAGTCTGCATTGGCTTAAGCACGACATCCTGTGACCAAACCAGATTTGTGCCGTCAAAAACCTCCAACTTATCGCCCAGCGGCCGAGCCGGTGAAATACGAATTGCTATTTGATTGCCTTCGCGGGATACATTCATCGCGCCCCAAGGACTGGCACTTACGAAACCCTTGATTCCTTGGACCGGCTGCCAATATTCAGTCCAAGAATCAGTGGCGTGGGGAGGAAATACCTTGTGCTTGAACGGAGTCAGTGTGCCTTCGTCAGCAGTCTGATTAAAGAGCCGCCCGGACTGGATCTCTACATATTGGCCGTTAGTATCTGTCAAGAGATGCTCCCAAATCATACCTTGTCGAGACAGTCCCCAGATCCAAACCTTCCGGCCTGGTTTGTCCGCGTAATCCGCGTAATGCGCCATGCCGAAGTCCTCGTCATGATAATAGGCTCCGAAGAATTCCGATAGCCGGCCGAACACATGATATGACTTATATGGTCCAAAGTTGTTTTGATCATACCAGGAAATGTCGTGACCGTTCTCCGGGTTCACCGGCCAGTCGAACACCTTGCCGTCATGGCCGAGATAGTGTGTGCCGGGATTGATGAACTGCAGGTTGCCCGACGCCTTGATGCCCACGTTCATCCAAGTGTAATAAGGCTGTTCGTCAACCGAGCAATTGTGCCAGAATGCACGGGTCGAGAAACAAGACTGATCGGCGGGAAGATTGATTTCCAGTCGCCACGTCGTGCGGGTGAGCAAGTCCAGCGTGCCAATGACGCAACTCACGCTGCCGTCGGGATTGTGCCTGGTCACATAATCCACCGGCGAAAAACAGTTCGGCGTGTGGCCAATGATTCCGTAATTGGCCTCCATTCCGCCGCTGGTCCAGGGGCCGCGCATGGAGACGTCTCGAAATTTCACGACGTTATTAAAGTAAAGAAATGGGCGTCCAGTTTTCTTCTCAATTGCAGCCCAGATTTTGCCGCCGATCTCCGGGAGAATCAGCAGTTGGATGTAATCGTTAGAAAGCTCAACCACCTTCCACTTTTTTTGCACGGACTGTTCCGTAAAGCCGTCGTAGCGAAAGTAAGGATAGTATCGCGACATGACGGGCACGGGATCAGGATCGGAATAAGGATAGGTGGTGAACACTCGATCGTATTCTTTCACCATAGCCTGTTGCGAGAATGGTCCGGCGTCTGCAGCCGCCAGACATAGCAACGACACTAATAACCCAGCCAGGATAGATTTGCCCGGTTTCATATAAGTTTTAACCACAAATGTATTTCGCGGCTTGATAATTAATTGGTCATTAGTCAACGAGTATTCACTCGTGAGCAACATATAGCAACCAGCCTTTGCCTTTTGGCACAGGAATCAGATCGTTCGGGGTGAAATGAGCCGCAGTTTGAAACCCGGCGATTTCTGGAGCTGTCAACACCACCTTGTTCGGATCAAGCCCCAATGCCTTCCAATCGAATTTAAGCTGGACCTGCTCGTTATCATCGGCCCAACTGGCGATTGAAATGAGGCTCCGGTTACGTCCGACATAGGCGGTTGCGAGGATGTTGGTGCTGCCCGTTTTGACCGGGCAGCGGGGCGACCAGTAACCGACCATCCGGCTGTCCTGGATTTTGAACTCATCCCAAACCTTCCAAATGGGTGACGGATCATTCCCGTCGTAGGGAATTCGGCTGGTCATGCCGTAGAGCATCCCACGCCAGCGGTTGCCTCCGTCTTGAAGCATTTCACCCATAAGCCCAAAGGGAATGCCGGACATCTCGACCAGCCAAAAGTCCGGCGGCATTTCGGGATTGAAATATTCCCCAAACCACAGCCGGTCAATGTAAGGGAAATGTTCCAGATAAACATTGGCGCAACTGCCAAACCCGTCGTGTGGATCGAATTGGTTCGCGGAATGAAAATCTATCAGCGCGCCGGGCCGCCCCCGATCCAGAACCTTGCGCACGCGTTTCATGGTGGTGCGGTCATAGGCAAGGTCGTCAATGTATAACCCGTCTATGCCGACATTCTTGACCAGCCAGGCCAGACCCTCGATATAATAGTTGTCCCAGCGCGTGCTGCCCTTGTCAATGATGGCTGCGTCCTTCCATTGGGGGACAAACCAACCTGGCATGTAATTCGTGCCGAGATGTTCCTGAAGCCAGGCATCGCCGCCGCCTTTGCCGGCGGGAAAGATTTCGTCACCCTGGCTGCGCAGGGCAAACAGTTCCGCCGCGTGATTGGAAAGTTCACGCATCGTGTCATAGATTTTGACCTTGATCCCTTTCTGGTGCGCTTCCTCGACATAGGTTCGCATCTGGTTCACATGGAGATAGGGATAGTTGATATAAGGATTGGCATCATTTGCGTGATGAATGTTGATGGTATTGGCTCCGGATTGAACCACTTTTTCGACCGGCTGGTAACTATGAAAAAAGCGCGTGTCCCATTGCACCTTGGTGTTCAAAGGCCGGAAAGGTGTGAGCAACAGGTCGAAATCAAAATGCAGCTTTTGCCCAGTCTCAAGCCTTCGTCTTCCGCCAAAGCATTTAATCATGTGAATGTCATTAAGTGTCCGGAGTGAAATACCTCCGCGGCCCTCGTTGAACCATGCGGGTGGCATATTGAGCGGTTTATCCTCGTAAAAATTGGTCAGCAGCGGCGGCTCGTAGTTTTCGCCTTTCAATTTGATTTGCAGTCCCGCTCCGACATTGCCAAGCCAGGCGCTGTCCTGATGTTTCTTCACATCCCATTTCCAGTCGAGGCTTGACGGGCATTGTTCGCCTTGCAATCCCAGCCCCATGAAATACCGCGCCCTGGCTTTGAGCATCGGCAGATGCAGGCTCAAATCTGACAGCTCAAGCGATTCAGTGGAACTAACCGTGACTTTATATTGCACAAACCCATCGAACTCCATTCTGCCGTGCACGTTCATCATCAGCGGGCCGGCAGTGCTGCGCGCGGTCCATTCCGTTGCGCCTTCATTATGTTTGGTGAAATTGCACGCTGTATTGGTCCAAGTCAGGCTCTGCCCGGTGGACTCTTCGGCCACTAATTCCATCGGCGTAGCCAGCAACGGTGATCCGGTTTGTTGCAACTCGGTTCCTTCGGGTGAAAAGAAACTTACTGCCTGGCGGGGCAATCCAGATGGACCAAGTGTCAGTTGGCGGCCAAGAATTGTAATCGTCGAGTTAGTAACCCTGACTGGAACATAAGGTTTCATGACTTCGTCATCCTGCGCCAGCGTGGAGTCCAGCCATCGCAGTCGGGATTGACGCGACGGTTCGCTGTCGCCGTGGTCCGGCAGCGGTTTTCCCGCGACCGTTAAAGTGAGTTTCACCGTTTGCGCGGCCAGCCCGGCGGGTTGAACCGTCAGGCTTCCTTCAAATATTCCAGGCGCAGTATCTTCGGGAATCTGAACGCCGAGCCAAAGCGCTTGGACTTGGCCTTTCGGAACCGACACGGATTTTGTGAATGAGATTCCGTTCCAATTCGTCCCTCCAGAATTGAAACAGCGTAATGATGACGCCGGGATAACGCCATCGGCGCTGGATGATTTCAGATCGCTGAAGCGGAGGGATAAATTCTTCAGTTCAGATTTGATTGCATACACACCGACTTGAAAAGAGTAAAACTCGCCCGGAGCCGCCATGCCGGCAAATTCTGATTTAGGACCTTCTTTAATCCATTTGAAAGGCAGATGGTCGGTCATCCGAATTGGCAGCCTCCGGTCTTCCGGGAAAAGCAGAAAGGATTCGCCGGCACGGGTCGCCTGCAACTGGTGCAGTTCCGCGTCCGTCGCGCAAACTTCCATCGGATAAAAGCTGTTGAATTGATCAATCGCCTGAAACTCGACAACCTTTGCGCGGGGGAATTTATCCATCATCGCAGATACCTGCGCTTGCGAACTGAATCCGCATTTTGCCAGCCATTCCGGGGAGGCATCATTTTGTGGCTGCTGGTAGGACACGCTGGGATAATTTCTTCCCCGCGAAACACTGGGCAAATAAAAAGCGAAATAAGTGCCGGGGCTTGGTGCTTGAAATACAAGGTCTCCAAAATCAGAATTGACCGCGAGGCGAACCGCGTTTGTAATCTGATTGCCGGTTCCGGCTTCAACCAGAATGATGTTTTTGGTTTCCGGTTGGGCATCCCGGCGACGCCATGGAATATGTGCCCAAACCGCTTCCGACGCCTGCGCGACCTCCAGCACCGCGCGCTGATTGCCGAAAGTTTGCGCGTCCCAATTGCCCGTGCCGTATGGAACTTCTATTTCCGTTGGAACCACGAGATTCGATGAAATGTTTTCCGTAGCCTTGCATACGTCAACAGCCAATTCTGAAGGCCAAACGGACGTGAGCGCTACCACCACCAAGCGGAGGAAATGAATTTGACGCATGCTGCTGCATAGACTGCCAGAGTTTCGGCTGGTTGTAATCTACCACTTTTGGGGGATACCCGCTCATCGCGCAGCCGAACAATTGATTCTCGTTAAAACGTGAGGCGAGGTCTTTCGCTATTTTACCGTGAAGGCAAAGGTATTGGTTCGTCCGGCTTCCTGCACCACGACGGTCACGGATTTACCAATGGAATCATAATACCATTTCTGGAATGCGGCGAAACTGCTCGCATCAGCCGTTTCTGCGTGGGCATGGTCTTGGCCATGGCTGACCTTTATTAGCTTGACAGGTGGGGCCGAAGAGTTTGTGGCCGCCAGTTGCTCCCAGGTCGTCGGTTCTCCGGAAATATTGAGTCGAATAAAATCCTGCGTGGGAACGGCGAAGCTCATGTTTTGCGCGTCTGACTTTGTCCACGAGGCAATGCCAATCACCTCGCCACGCTGGTTGAAAATCGGACTTCCACTATTGCCCGGCGAGATGGGGCAGGAAAGTTGATACTCGCGAAAACCGTCCACGGTCTGAATCTGGCTGATCAATCCATCGCTGATGCTAAAAGGATAACCCTTGGGCGTGCCGACCACATAAATTCGAGCGGCCACGGCTTGCAGTTCCCGGCATAAGATCGCCTGCCCATGGGATCGTGGTCGTTCCAGTTTCAGCAACGCCAGATCGCGCAACGCATCCTGATGAATGCACCCGATCACTTTCACGCGTTGGCCGTCAGCGAAGACCGCCCAAACAGTTCGAGCGTTCGCGACGACATGCCAGGCGGTCACCGCTACATCGTCGGCCATTGCGAGCACAGCGCTGCCGACAAACTTTTCGCCGCTTTGGCTCTCCACTTCCAACGTCATCACTGAAGGTAAAACTTTTTGATAGAGCTTTTCGGGCGTCAGCGCCGCCTGCAATCGCGTCGGATTGGCCGCGAAAATCAAACAAACGCCCCAACAAAGGGCCAGATGATATTTCACGTTCATCCTATTTTTACGACCGTTATTCGTTCAACGAAAACGCGTCGCAGTTCCGCGCAGAGGCGTTCCACAAACGCTGGAAAACGTGGCGAAAGTTCTCTGCCGGCAAAGAAATCCACAAAAATATCCCCGGCCAAGATCCGTGCGCCGACCGCAAACCCGCCCTTCGGGCTTTCACAATAACAGCGAATGGTGCCGCGAACGCCCGAAGTGAAGGTGGTTTCCAACATGGCAAAGTGCTCTGCGGTGGAGATCAAAATCTGCTCCACCCGCGCTTGGTCATTTTTGTTTACGGCTCCCTGTATCCGGAGGTGGCTGATCGGAGCCGGTCCATTGATGATCATCTTCGAGCTGGCCCGAACCTCTGAATTAGTGGCTGCGCCGATGTCCATGGGAGTGGGAATTGCCGAGGCATCGTATTCCGGGAAAGCGACCGGAATGGCGGAAATGGAATGCGCTTGCATGGATAACTGTCCGTCTTGCCGGTCGTGTCTGCGACTAGGAGTTTCCTTGCTTTGGTCATATATCCCCCATGGCGCGAATCTTGAATTGCGGAAAGGCATGGCCGTTGATTGTTACCCCTGCTTACGCTGGTCGGTGTGGTGCCGACAATTTAGAATCAGCATTCTATTTGCCACCTTCCGACGGCATCGCTGCAACCGGGTGGTGCCAAATGAACCCGTTTGAATGAATCCGCCATGGGCTGTTCAAACCAGATAAAGCTCCCTTCAATCGCTTTTTGAAACTTGCCGCACGACGAAACCGGACTCATATTGAACCCCATGCAATTAAGTGATTTCTTCAACGTGGGCGGTGATTTGATGGATACGGTTAAAATTGTTTTTTTCAGAATGTTGCCGAGAGGAGCACAAATCGAAAAAGTCAGAAATGAAATCAACCGTGGCTTTCTAAAACAATATGGCCAGATGGCTGGACTGGTAATTGATAAAGAAAACAGGACCATCAGCGTGGATCTGGATTTGAAGGGAGAAAAAGCGGGTGTTCAGATCAAGCTCTCAAACTACCGGCTCATTCAGGAAGCCGGCAAAAATCCAGTGTTTGAACCTGGCACAATTGAGGTGTCGCGTGAATGGCTCAATATGTTGGTTCAGGCTCTGCTCAAAAAGAGTGTCATCCCGGAGCGAATGGAAATCAAAAACCTGCTCCATCAAACCGTCGTAAAAGCCATTCTTTGATATGCGACTCGACGAGCGCAAATGCGAATACCAGACGATGAGCCTGTTTGGTGAAGTGCCGAAAGCTGCGTCACAGCCATTCAAAATATCTGGCGAGGCGGAAATTTATTTTGATGGCGGCTGTCTCGGCAATCCCGGTCAGAAATATGGCTCCTTTCAAGTCAAGCTGGACGGCAGTGAAATCCTCAAGCGCACTCGGGTGAATTTTGGGTTCGGCACCAATAACGAGGCTGAATTTAATGCCCTCAAACTGGCTTTGGACGAAGCGGTCGGGCTGTTCCAGAAAAAGGCCATCGAATTGAAGTCATTGTCACTGGTCGTCGAAACGGATTCCACCATCGTCAGGAACCGGCTCGTGGTGAAAAACGTGATCTTCAAAAAATATCCGAGCAGCCAGCGGATGTTTGCGCTGGCCAACGAATGTCTTGCGATCATGAACCAGTTCGGCAAATTTCAAGTGGTCTGGAAAGGGCGTGCGAACAATGTTGAAAGATTTGGCCACTGACCAGCAGCTACACCCGCGCCAGGGCGAGCGTCGTCGCGGCGAACAAGACGGACGCCGGGCTGAAATTCATCAACGCGCAGAAGCCCAAGGCGTGGGTCATCAGCGAAGTTGACCCGGGCAAACGCCAAGCGCGATTGGGGTAAATTCGTCCCGCCGATTCCGGTTAAAATTGCCGCAGGAGTTCCAGCATTTTGCGGTCAAGCTTGTGTCCCTTGAAAGTTTCGTAGGTGACGTCTTTGCGCTCGCTGTCCAGAATGCCGAACGCTCCCCGGAAGTTCCACAAAGCCCAGCCAAACCCGGCCGCCTGCCAGTTGGCCAGACAATCCTGCATCCAGGCCAGCACCACCGCGTGCGGCGTGTGATTGAAAGCGCCCCATTCACCAACGATGACCCCAACGCCCTGGGCGGCCAAGGCCTGCCACGGTTGGATCATTTTTTTCTGAAGCGTTTGTTTGCTGTGCCGATACCCGGAATTGACCGGATGCACTCCGAGGTTGTCCACCGCATAAGTCGCTTGCTTCACTCCCCAGTCGGCGTTGCTTGGCACGATGGTGTTATTTCCCAAACGCAATTCCGTGAACGTAAGCCAGTCACCCTTGTTCACCTCGACCCGAACTTCGCGCGTGCCGGCGGGAAGCGTGACGGCATAGTCGCGGTCATAGTCTGCGTTGTAACCGCCCCACTGGGTTGGCTCGGATTTTTTCCATTCGCCCGCCCCCGGGCCAGGCTGGAACAGTTTCTGCAAGACATCAACTCCGTCAGCTTTCACGATCAGTTCTGCCTGCGCCGACACCTGCCTGACCCGGAGGCTGAAAGGCGTGGGTTGCGGGCATTGAACTTGCATGATCAGCGGACTCTTGAATTCCGGTTTCATGTCGCCGTAGAGGTAATTGTTGACGCCCGCCGGAATGGGCCAGACTGGCACCGGCCAGGCTCCATCGTGGTGAATCCAACCCGCCTCATAATGACTGATCAGCATCGGTTCGTAGCCGCGCGTGCTTTGGGCCACGCCGGACGACACGAGTTCCGACACCGGTTTCGTCCCCCAGGCCGTGCCATCAGCGATGATGAGCCGGTCGGCATCGGCTGCGCGGATGGCTTCAATCGCTGGTTTCAGCGCCGCCGCATAAACGGCACCGGCGATATCGGGAGGTTCATTGATCAGGTTGAAACTGAGCTGCCGGTTCGGCACGCCTTTGTAGCGTTTTGCGAATATACTCCAGTGCCAGGCAAATTGCTCCTGTGCCGCCGCCTCGGTCCAAAGCGTCGCCTTTTCGCCGGGTTTCAAATTGACACAATAACCGGGGCCGTGATGGAAATTGATGCAGACGTGAACGCCATAATTTTTGCCCCAGGCAACGGCCTGGTCTATTTCCTGCAAAGTCTGCTCATTGAATTCCGCTTCCGGCGTTTTAGCCCAGCAGCGGAAATCCATCGGGAGCCGGACAAAGTCAAATCCCCAGCCGGACATCAATTCAAAATCACGTTCAAAGAACGGCTGCTGAGTGCCGCTCTGAAATTTTTCCAGCAAATTGAAGCCCCGCCAGCGCGGCAGTTTTTGCGGCCTGGCCTCCGGCAATGTGCGAGGCTCATCTCCGTAACCCGGCCTGGCAAAGGCAGCCATCATGGCGGTGACGGCGCTGGTCTTGAGGAATTGGCGGCGGTTCATGGTGCTGATGCGAATGGTTTTCTGGCGGAATTCAGCCGCAATTTGGAATTAACCACAGTTTCTTGTCAAGGTGGGAATTCAATTTCCACGAGCAGTGCCTGGACGAGGATGCCGCCGCCAGCCGGAAAATTCTCAAGCTGAAAGTGTGCTCATCCTATTTCGGGGAGCAGCGAAATGACGGTCAACCAAACCGTCCGTCAGCGCCAGAAAGTCAGAGCTGATTTTCAGCGCTCAGTGGTTTGAACATGGGGACAAGCAATTAATTTCTGACCGGCGGCTTGATCAGGCTGAGATAAAAATCTTCCACGGTCTGCTCGTGCTGCCAGATGCCGTCCACCGCGATGCCGGCGGCAACCAATGCCTGCGTGATCTCCGCCGTCGTGCGGCCCTCGGCGAGCGTGATGAATTTCTCCTGCTCCGTCGCAATAATCAGGCCGCGCTCGCGCAGCAGCTTGGTCGCGTTTTCAAAGCTCGCGGTTTTCAACGCCACCTTGCCGCGCGCGGCTTTCACGTCGGCGACGTTGCCTTCAAAAACTTTTCTGCCCTTCTGCAAAACGGCGATGCGCGTGCAGAGCTGCTCGACTTCGTTCAGCAGATGCGACGAAAGCAAAATGGTCAGGCCGAGTTCGCGCTGCAAACGCAGAATCGTCTGGCGCATTTCGTGAATGCCTTCGGGATCGAGGCCGTCGCTCGGCTCGTCAAGAATGAGCAGCTCCGGCTTGGGCAGCAACGCCTGCGCCAGCGCGAGCCGCGAACGCATCCCGTGCGAATACGTCCGCACTTTGGAGTGCTCGCGGCCGGTCAGGCCGACCCATTCAACCACCTCGCGGATGCGCGCCTTGGAAGTCGGCGCGGTGTAGGTGCTCAAAATTTCCAGGTTCCGCGCGCCGCTCAAGTAATCGTAAAACACCGGCGTCTCAAAAATCGCGCCGACCTTCATCAGCGCGGCGCGGCGGTTGGTTTGCACGTCGTGGCCGCAGACTTTCACTTCGCCGCCGGTGGGCCAGACCTGGCCGAGCATCATGCCGATGGCCGTGCTTTTGCCCGCGCCGTTGTGGCCGAGCAGGCCGAAAATTTCCCCGCGCGGCACGGTGAACGAAAGATCGTCCACGGCGACGCGCCCGGCGAATTTCTTGATGACGTGTTGGAGTTCGATCATGGCGGGCCAGAAATTTCCAACAGGTTTCTGATGTGGCCATCAGCGTAGAGATAATTTACGGACTTGTCCACGCCGCGCGCCTTGTGAAAAGCCTGTTTGTCAAACACCAGATGGACTTGATACGAATTGAGCTGGAACGTGAACATTTGCAAATGATCCGCGTCCTCGCCGTTCAGCAGGTTGTTCCATCCGTAGCTCGAACCGGTGATCTCAAAAATCTGCGCCAAGTCCGACGGACAGCGCAGCACGTTCTTGTTGCCGAGCTGCGCCGCGAGCACTTTGTCAATGGTCGGGAAAGTGTTCGTGGCGACCACCGCCGGATCGGGCACCACGTCGCGCATGACGGGCATCTTGTTGTTGTTCTCCGAAACATAAATCTGCAGCGCGACGCCGACCTGATGCAGATTGCTCAAACAGGCCGTGGCCCGCGCCGATTCCTTGGCCCGCCCGAAGACCGGCAGCAGCAGCGCGGCGAGCAGCGCGATGATGGCAATCACCACCAGCAGCTCGACGAGCGTGAACGCGGCGCCGTTTTTTTCTCGCGCAGAAAAATTCATTGGCGTGGGCCGCGCATCATTTTCCCGCTTTCCATCATGCGCTGCATTTCCTCCAGCAGCGGCGCGAGTTCCGCCTTGGTCTGCGCGGAGCTTTGGGTGTAGAAACTCTGTAGCCCGATCTTCGTCACCTTTTCCTGGAGTTCCGGGCTTAACACGACGCCGTTGGAATTGGGCGGCGGCACCGAGCCGCCGGCGGCCAGTTGGTCCTCCGCCGCCTTGATTTGCTTCACGGCCTGGTCCACGACCCGCTGCCGTTTGTCCGCCGGCATGTCCTCGAACGCGGCGAGCATCTGTTTGAAACCGGTGGGCATGGTGGCTTCGAGAAATTTGCTTTTTTCCGCCTCGGTCATTTTTTCAAACCATTGGTAAGCAGTGCGGTCGAGGCGCAGTTTCTGCCGTTCCTGGAGGGAAAGCGCGTTGAGCATGGCCGCCAGCTTGTCGAGGGCGGCGGCGCGTTCGGCGGCGGACAAACGGCCGAAGTCCACCGACTCCGCGTAGGCGCGGACTTTTTCCGGTGTGACTTTGGCGTGCTTGGCGATTTCGTAGCCGGCGATGGCGACCACCCAAATCACCACTAGGGCGGCCACCGCCAAAAGGATTGGACGCTGGCGCGGAGTTAACATGACGAAAGTTTATGCCATCGCCGGCAATTCACCATGAAAAAGCGCGCCCTTCGGCGCAAAAAATACTCCGGCCTTTTGCTTGGCTCCGTTGTAGCGTCGTGCCACCGGCTCAACGCTACAACCACTGACGTCACGCCGTCCGGCCGGCCCTACACCGCCGCCACCGTCAGCGACGCCAGCGGGTCGCAGCCGGACACGCGTTGATAAACGCCGGCCGGGTCGCCGCCGCCGGCCTTCGCGCCCGTCCAGACGTTGACCACCGCATTCGTCACGAACTGCGTCGCCTCGATGACGAGCCGCCACTCGCCCGCGTCGGTGTTGAAGTAAATCCGTGGCGACGCGCCCGCGAGCATTTGCTTCGGGTCGTCGTTCGTGAGATGCGACCAGCCGGAACCGAAGTTGAGCCAGAAACCATTCCCGTTGCCCGGCCCGCTGCCGGGTTTCAAATACGCGCTCCAGAAAAAGTCGCCGCCCGCCGCGTAGCGCGCCTGGTCGCGATAAAACGTGCCGTCCCACGTCACGCCCGCGCGCACGCCGCCGCCCCAGAGCGGGTCGTCGGGCAAAGGATTGTTGCTGTCCGCCCAGCGCAGGCCGGAGTCGAAATACGGGAGCAACAAATCACATTCAGGACTGGCCGCGCCCACCAAGCCGTCGGCGTAGGCGGCGATGCGGTAGGCATCCGCCGTCGGGCCGGAGGGCAGGGGCGGCGCGAATTCGCCTTCGAGAAGCATTCGTTTGAGCGTTTCGTCCGCCTGCTTCAATTTCGTTTCGCGTTGCATGGAATGAAAATTATTTTTGCCACAGATGCACACCGATGGACGCCCATGCAGACCGGACCGGCGGTCTTTCAATATTTGGGATTCATCTGTGTTTCATCTGTGGCTGAAACCGCCGCCTTACGGTGTGGTCGGCGTTTTTTTGGTCTTGTTGGTCTTGCCGGTGGCGCGCTCGCTTTTGCGCACGTAGCCGAACGCCTCATACAACTCGCCGTCTTCGCCCTCGGTGGGGTCGCCCTTGACGGCGTTGACCACGAAGTTGACCTGTTTCATGGATTCGACGTCGGCGATGTCCCGCTGGTCGGCGGCGGCGGTGAGCTGGTTGTCCAGCGTATTAATCGCGGCGCGCGCGTCGAGGCTGGGCTGCACCTTCACGGTGAACTCGGCCAGCGTCATGCCCGCGAAGCTCTTCGTCTTGCGAAGATCCTCCCAGGCCTGCAGCACGGCGGCGATTTTATCTCCGTTTAGTTTCGGATTGTTTGGCATGTTATTTCACCTCCCTTCCTTTGAATCAGTCTTCAAAAATGGGAAAGCCCGGACCGCATGGGGCGCTTTCTGGACGGAACCGGACGGTGTCGCACCGCCGCCGGACGACTCGGAACGGATCGGCGACGCCCCGGAATGTGCCGACCACGCTGCGGAACGCCTCGGTTCCTGCCAGGAACACACAGAGTCCAAGTAGTAACCGGAATGTTCCTCGTGGGAACATGCGGAATCCGCGTGGAAACGCGCGGATTCCTGGCAGGAATTGGTAGGTTCCGTTTGGGAATTTGCAGATTCCGACGCCGCTTTGGCAGATTCCGATGCCATTTGAGCCCGCCGCGAAGCCAAATCCCAATCCACGGGAATGACTTGCGAGGAATTTGCCCGTAAATCCCGCCAGAGCCGCAACCGGCCGGAGTTTGGATGGTTTTCAGCCACGAAATTCATTTCCACGCGAATTCAAGCACAACCCCCGCTGTCAGCGTTAGTAGAATATATTGGACGCTTTGCGCGCCTCCCGCCTCAGCACCGCCGCTCGGCCTGCCCCACCAGTTCCGAGAGCTTGATGCCAAGCCCCGCGCAGATGCGCGCACCCATATCAAACGTGGGAACCGACCGCCGCGCCTCGACGAGGCCGACCGTTCCCCGCGAAATGCCCGCCCGCTTCGCCAGCTCATACATGGAAAGTCCCCGCGCCTCCCGCTGCTCGCGGATCACATCCGCAATCGCGCCGCAGACCGGCGCGACCGTGTCGAGTGGGATGGGGGGTGTTGGGGAGGTCGGCACAAAACCGCCTTACTTCGGCGTTGTTGCTTCCACGGCGGCGGGAGTGGCCGGGGCTTTCACGTCCACGGTCACCGGCGCGGTTTCGAGTTCGCCCTGCCAGTCGGATGGCCCAACGTGTGTGCTCCTGTCCTCCCGGAAGTCCAGCCGGTAACTTACGGTGTAGCGTCCCGGCTTCACCTTGACGTAGTAGCTCACCGATAACGGCACCTGCTTCTCATCCACGTCTTCCGGTAGGAAGGCGAGACTGGCGCCGTGAAAAACCGCGATCCAACCGGGCAGCAGGTATTCGCTCTTAACCGGTGTGGCGCCAAGCTGGGGGATGTGGTGAACCTCGACCTTCTGTCCTTGCTGATCTTCGACCGTGAGATCGTCGTCCTGTCGCCAACTGGCACCCGTCAGAAACACCCTCTCGCCGGAACTGTTGCGGATGTGGAAGGTGACCTCAATCGGTTCGCCCAGCCGGAGCACGCCATTGGATGTCGTCAGTTCCACGGCGGCTTGCAGGCCGTTCGTCACCGGGCCGAAAGAAAGGTTTTGCGCGGCGGCGGGAGTGCCGGCCCCCGGCTGCTGCACGCTCGGTTGCACCGATTCCAATTCGGAGAGCAAAACTTCCGCCTCCGCCAGTTCGTGTTCGATAGGAGCCGTTTTTGCTGGGTCGAGCACGCCAGCTTCAATCTTTTCAGCCATGAGAGCCAGCTTCGCTTTTGCGCCATCTCGCTTGGCGATTGCAGCACCTTTCCGGTCACCGGCGAACATTGCTTCAGTCCAGTGGAGATTTTGCTCGGCTTCAATCACGTCCAGCCGGTCTGCCATACCGGCGTTATACCGAGCGTTTGCCAATGTGAGATTTGTTCGGGCCGAATCGACACTTGACTGTGATACGAGAGACGGCACGGGTGACGGCGCGGGAGTGGCGGGCGGTGGTGCGGGTGAGGGACTAGCCGGCGCTTCTCCGCTGATTGCTTCGACCGTTGTCTTGTATCCGGGTGCCAGCGACACGTTGCGGAACTCCACCCAGTGATAGCTGCGGCGCTGGAATCGGAATGCACGAATGTCCTTGGGCAACATTCCTTGAAAGGTGATGGTGAGTTGATTTAGCGAGCCGGCCGATTCCGCCTGCGTCTCACTTGACGGTTGTTCACGGCCGTCCGTTCCGACCGCGAGCACCCGCACATCCGCGCCTGTGCTCGACTGCGTAACGCTAACGACCGAGTTCCCGTCTTTCTCTGCGACGCCGGAGCACACGATGTTGTCTCCGTTCACACTCATCGTGCTTCCGCCTGTCGCGTCGAATTCCGTCACGGTCTTCCACGGTTCATCCGCCACGCCGACTTTGACGTTCATGGTTCTCGCCGCCGGTGGACAACCAATGGGTTCTGTGAACACGATGCACGGGGTGCGCGAATCCACCTGTTTTAGAACCGCACCGAAGCCGGTCACGCCCGAACGTTTATTGCATGTCAAAACCACCGAGGCATCCACGCCGGTGCGGCTGCGTATTCGGAACGCGATTTCTTTCGTCTCCTTGCCGACTGCCGTTGACTTGCCACCCGAATAGGGAAACTTTTCCTTGGACGTGATGCCATCCGCCTGCCAGTTCGGCGCGTTGGTGTCTGTTTGCGACGCGAGGCCGACCAGTTCGACGGTGCCGTTCAGATAGCTCGCGATAAACGGCGGACCGACGGTAAGTTTCTGCGCGGCGGCGGGAGCGGCGGGTTTTGATTCAGCAACGTGCCGGCGTGCCTGCAAAGTCAGTGCGGCGATGCGATCAAACTCCGACCGTGGGAGCATCAGCTTCTCATGAACCACTTTTTTCCAAGTCAACTGTAGCGTCTCGTGGATGTTGGGACGCAACGCCCGCGCGGTGCCATCCTTGTCCACAATCATCACCCGGTAATCGGTGCCGTCCTTTTCGGTGTGGGTGGCGGTCAAGGCCACGGACTCGGTATTGAACAGGGTTTCATAGCCGAACTCCTCATCACCATAGCGGCTTTCGCCCATGTTCGCGGGATCAATGGCTGGAGGATTCAGGCGATGTGTTTCCTGCCAGTCGACGGCGGCGGGAGAGATTTTCGTGGCATGTCTCAACCCGACCAGCAGCACAGTAGTGATAAGGAAAATCATGCCAGACAAGAGCAACACGGCCCGCCAACGGACCAGATTGAAGGACCTGCCTTCCATCGATTGATCATTGGCGTCCTGTCTGGTGGAGGAGGATGGCATTCCCTTGTTCACCGCGCGCCAGACGCGGCGGATGATGAGCCAGTCCACCCAAACCATCAGCGATACCGCAATCAACCACATGAGCATGGTGGCGAGCGGAACCATTATCGGCATTTGCGGCGGATGGGGACTGGAAAAAATTCGGGAAGCCTGAAACGCAATCGGGACAATCACCAATGCATCCACCACCAGCAGCGGGAACAGCAAGCCGTCGAACACCGCCAGCCACAGGCCGTAAAGTTTTCCCGCCGCGCGGCGGATTTGTGAGACGGCCACCCAGCCGAGTATCGTTGCGGCTAGTAGTAAAACCAGTTCCAGCAAAGGCAGACAGCCATCAAACACACCGACCCAAGCTGGCGGCTCTGAAAAGGATTGAGACACCGATGAAAACACATGACCGTGTTGCAGTGCTTCGGCAGCTTCACGGTAGTGTCGGAGGCTTTCGTTGGCTTCCAAATTTCGTTGCAATTGAAAGCGGGCATACACGCCAAGTAAACCCACACACGCCATTAACCCTAAACAACAAACACCCACAATGGCCGTGCGCGAGAAACGCGGGGCAATTTCCGCTTTCTGCTTTCCGCTTTCCGATTTTTCGTTCGCGGCGGGCGTCGCCACGATGGTTTCCACCATGGTTTTCACTTCGCTGACCTGCTGGTAGCGGAGCGCGGGGTTCTGTTCCAAGGCGCGCAACACCACGGCATCGAGCCGCACGTCAATCTGCACTTTGGCAGAGGGCGCCACGAAGCGTTTGCCCGGCAGTTCGCCGGTGAGGAGTTCGTAGAAGACGACGCCGAGGGAGTAAATGTCTGCCCGGTTGTCCACGCGCGCGGGATCGGACTGCTGTTCCGGCGCGCTGTAGCTGGGCGTGCCGATGGTCTGTTCGCCGGTGAGGGCGGAGGGTTCGCCGGTAGGGCGCGTCACTCCGTGCGCGCCGGGTTCGGATTGCAGGGCGTCGGCGGCGGGCAGAGGACTGCCCGCCCCACCTTCGTGGCCGAGCATTTTGGCAATGCCGAAGTCGGCGACCTTCACGCGGCCGGTCTTGTCGAGCAGCAGATTCTCCGGCTTGATGTCGCGGTGGACGATGCCGCGGTCGTGGGCGAATTGCAGGGCGTCGCACAGCGGCGGGACGATGGCCAGCGCCTCCTCGGGCGTGAACTTGCGCGTGCGCAGGAGCTGGCGGAGGTTGAGGCCGTCCACGTATTCCATGAGGAGGAAGTAGAATCCGCCGGCCTGGCCGAAGTCGTGGATGGTGACGATGTTCGGATGGTTCAAGGCGGCGAGCGCCTGCGCCTCACGGGCGAAGCGTTCGGCGAATTTCGCATCCTGCACGCGCTCCGGCGCAAGCAGTTTCAAAGCGACGAGGCGGTTCAACGATTTTTGCCGCGCCTTGTAAACAACGCCCATGCCGCCACGGCCGAGACACTCAAGGATTTCGAGCTGCGGGAAATGCGGGGCGATCTGTTCGGGCGGCAGCGGCGGCTGCGCGGCGGCCGGGTCGGTGAAAGCGGTCTGCGTTTTCAGATTGAGCGCCATGAGGCACTGCGGACAGAGGCCGGCGGGCGCGCCGGCGGAAAGGCGGTTTCCGCACTGGGGGCAGTTGGATTCGTTGCTCATGTCCGTTCCTTACCGGTTGGCGGCGGGATGTTACACGGTGGCGGCATATTACTCACGCGCGAGGGCGGCGGCAAGGTGGCGCAACTCGGCGTCCACCTCCGCGCCGTCGGCGAGCGTCTGGGAGATTTCCTCGCGGTAAATCTCGCGGAAGCGTTTGCGCAGCCGGTGGACCGCCACGCGCGCGGCGCCTTCGTTCCCGCCGAGCCGCTGGGCCAACGCGGCGTAGTCCGTCGCGCCGCGCTCGGCGAGCAGGCAGTTTTTCAGCGCGTCGAAATCGCCGGGCCGGCCGGCGGCGGCGAACTCGGCGCGGAGGCGGTTCACGGTCAGATCCAGCAACGTCAGCGCCCATTGCTGGTCGAAGATTTCATCGGGCGCGAGCGCCTTCGCGTCGGCGGCGAGCCGGCTTTCCGCGAAGGCGGTGTCGAACGGCGCGGGCGACTGGCCGCCGCCGCGACGCTGCGCGGCGGCGCGACGCCATTCCTTGGCCATGAAGTTTTTCAACGCGACGATGAGGAAGGTGCGCAGCTTGCCTTTCTCGCGGTCGGCGGCCTCCAGCCAGTTTTTCTCCAGCAGGCGGCGGAAAAACTCCTGCGTCAAATCCTGCGCGTCGTGCGGCGGCTGGCCGCAGCGGCGGACGTAGGCGTAGAGCGGCTGCCAGTAGGCGCGGCAGAGCGCCTCCAGCGCGGCGGCGGATTCGGGGGACGGCTGGCGCGCGGCCAGCACCACGGACCAGCGGGTGTTCGGGAACACACGCGAGGCCTCGCCCGATGGAGAGTCGCTGCTCATGCGGACATCGTATCGGTAGTGCTTACCGGAAACGAGGGCGTTGTTACCCGCAGCGAGCAGGCGCGCACCGGTTCCGGCCAGGGAACCGTGCCCGGGGTGACAGCTCTTGAACTTCCATTCCAGAATCTCGCCGACGAGCGCGGGCTATTCGACGGTCTGGGTCACACTTCCAGCAGGTTGGTGCCCTTGAGCGCCCAGTAGCGCACGTGGCCGGCATCGTCCCACCACAGAGATTGGATGGGGCGCTGGCCGGGAATGAGGTAGGGCCACACGCGGTCGTATTCGTTTTGCACCGCGCCGTCGAGGACGACCTTCCAGACGGCGTCCCGGCTTGTCCCGCCGCGCGGGCGTTCGGTGACGACGGCGGCGAGATGCTGGCCGTCGGGGCTGAAGGCCAGATCTTCCACCGTGGTGTAGTCATCGCTGACGTGGCCGTCGGCAGACCAGCGGGTGCGCTGCCCGGATTGAAAAGTGACGATGGCCGCGGCGTGTTTGCCATCGGCGCTGAATACGAGCCGGTCCACGCGACCGTCGGCGAGGTCGAGGGGTTGCTCGCCGGCGTCGGTGACGAGCAGCCAGCGGTCGCGTTTGGCGATGAAGGCGAGGTGCCGGCTGTCGGCGCTCCAGGTGAGTTGTTCGATCTCGGAGTAAGGCTGCCCGCGCACGCCGTCCACAACGACGGCGGCCTGCCGTTTGCGGGCGACGGCAAAGGCGCTGATGAAAGCGACGTGCTGGCTGTCGGGGCTGAACAACGCCGGGCCGCGCGGCGACGGCGATTCCTTGCCGACCTCCGCGCCGTCCACGATCATGCGCCGGCCGTTTTTGACGTCGGCGATGCACGCCATGCGCCGGCCGTCGGGGCTGAGCACGGCGTTGTCCAAGTAGGAATAATTGCGGCCCGGCTGGCCGAGCCACCACCAGGTCATTTTCCCGCCGTTCTCGTGGTCGGTGAAATAGAGGCAGTGCTGGTCATCCGCGCCCATCAACAACCGGCCTTCGTTCACGTGTTCGCCCGGCGGCAAGGGATTTTCCCGGCCGTCCACGACCAGCACATTCGGCCCGGTTAACCAATCGTTGCCCCGGAAAGCCAGAAAGCCCCAGTGCTTCCCGTCGCGGCTGAACACGGGCTTGGCCGCCCCGTGATAGCCGCCCAACGCCTCGCCGTTGTGGAACACCATCACGCCGGGGCTGGGCGGATTCGTCCACCCGACAAAGGCGTAATCATGCCCGGCGGGCGAGAAGGCGATGGGCAAGCCCTGCCACAGCGCCGACTCGCCGACCGGCGCGACGGCCACGCCGTTGACCAGCATCACGAATTCGTTGGGAATGAAACTGACGATCTGATGATTGCGCCGGGCGATGGCTTCCGAATAACGGTGGGCCGCCGCCGCCCAGACCTCGCCGTCCGCGCTGAGCTTGGGGCCGCCCCAGGCGGGAAAGTCGTAGTATGGATCGCTGACGGGCTGGCCATCCAGCACCACGAAATCCGCCGGCACCGGTTCCTCGTGCGATTGATTGCCGTGGGTCACCGTTTGCCGTTCACGGTTCACCGCCACGTAGGCGAAGTGGCGGCCATCCGCGCTGAAGGCACCGTCCCCCGCGCCATCCATGACGAACTGCCGGTGTCCGTCCACCACCATCATGCCCCGCTTTTGGTCATGGCGGAGGCTGTTCATGAAGCGCAGCGAGAGCCGGCCGCCTTCCATCCACTTCTGAAGTTCACCGATGTCCTGCTGGGACAGCGGATGCTCCGTCTCATAGTTGCAACCAAAATGGCGTCCGTCCGGACTCAATGTGACCCGCACCGTGTAAGGTTCGACGTTCGTGGGGAAAGCTAGGCGGACCGCTTCCGAAACCACCGCCGGATGATTTGTGGCTGCCGCCGCCGCCGGTGGATTGGCAGTGACATTCGTCGCACTGGTTGCGTCCGGTTTGGCGGGGGATTTGCCGCGCCCACATCCGGCACCCAGGATGACCAGCAACGCGGCTGCGCAAAACAATTTCATGCCGAGAACTTGGTTTTCGTTTTAGGAATCTGCGATTGTGTGGATGAGTCTTGTCCGGCAGCGCGGGTGTGGCAACTGAAAACCGCGCCGCCGCGCGTGCGGCTTAAGCCGGTGTATTTGAAGGCGTGCCGATAAGTGCCATGGGTGTCAACCTTCCGCGTCGCGCCGTCTGGGCGGTTCAAATCCGTGTTCCTCTGTGGATCATCAGCTCTTGAGCTTGCGCTCCAGGGTTTCGCCGACGAGCGCGGGGTTGGCTTTGCCTTTGGAAAGCTTCATCACCTGGCCTTTGAGGGAATTCAGCGCGGCGAGCTTGCCGGCCTTGTAGTCGGCCACGGGATTCGGATTCGCGGCGATGGCTTCGTCGCAGAATTTTTCAATCGCGCCCGTGTCGCTGACTTGCGCGAGACCTTTTTCCTGCACGATCAGGGCAGGAGATATTCCAGTCTCGAACATTTCCGCAAACACCTGCTGCGCGGCGGAATTGCTAATGGCTTTGGAATCTACTAAATCAACAAGTGCTCGCATATCCTCTGGCTTGAACAAGAGGTAATCAAACATCTTAAATGTCGTATCTTTTTGCTCGGCGGTTTTGAACTCATCCGGCATTACAGATTTAGCGCGCTCTGCATGTTTTGCGGACAGATTATTAATATGCCAATTTGCAAGGGCTTTAGGATTCTTGTGTCCTTTTGCAACTATTTCAAAGTAATCTGCCAGCGCGACGTTGCTCTTGAACACTTCGGCGTCGCCGGCAGGCAACTGATAATCGCGCATCAGCCGCTGTTTCCGCGCCAGCGGCAGTTCGATGGTTTTCGCCTTCACCTCGTCCAGCCACGCGTCCGTCGGCGCAAGCGGCATGAGGTCGGGATCGGGAAAGTAACGGTAGTCGTGCGCGTCCTCCTTCGTGCGCATCTGCTCGGTGATGCCGGCGACGTCGTCCCACCGGCGCGTGGATTGAATGAGCTTCTCACCGCGCGACACGGCTTCGATCTGGCGGGGAATTTCGTATTCCAACGCGCGCCGCACGCCGGAAAAGCTGTTCATGTTTTTGATTTCGATTTTCGCGCCAAGCTCTTTCGTGCCGACGGGGCGCACGGAAATATTCACGTCGCAGCGCACCATGCCTTTCTCCATGTCGCAATCGCTCACGCCGCCCTGATGCAAAATCTCCGTGAGCGCGTTGAGATAGGCGTAGGCCATGTCGGCGCTCGTGAGGTCCGGCTCGGAAACAATTTCCATGAGCGGCACGCCGGCGCGGTTGAAATCCACCCCGCTGTGCCGGTCAAAATGCGTGCTCTTGCCGACATCTTCTTCGAGGTGCGCGCGGGTGATGCGGACGCGGGCCAAACCATTCACCGAACCGGCGCCGTTGAATTCAAACTCCACAAAGCCGTTCGCCGTGCTCGGCTTGTCGTATTGCGTGAGCTGGTAATTCTTCGGCATGTCCGGGTAGAAATAACTCTTGCGGTCGAACTTCGCGAAGCGGGGAATCTCGCAGTTCAGCAGGTAGCCAGTGAGGACGGTTTTGCGCAGCGCCTCCTCGTTCGGCACCGGCAGCACACCGGGCAGGCCGAGACAGACGGGACAGACGTTGGTGTTTGGCTCGGAACCAAATTGGTTCGCGCAACCGCACCACATCTTCGATTTGGTGTTGAGCTGGACGTGCGTTTCCAGACCGATGACAGCTTCGTATTCCATGAAAAAATTATTTGCCGCGCGGGCTGAATCCTTCCGGCAGCCACATGTCCACGGGCAGCCAGGTTTCCTTGCCGTCCTGGTGGTGGCAGACCACGGTCGCGCCTTTGTGGCGAAGTGAAAACGAGGCGACGGGCGTGGACGATTCAAAATCGGCTTCAGGAATCAACGCGAACTCCAGACCGTTCACGAAGTCTTTGGCCTGGACAAAAAGTTTTTTTGTCGAGGCGTCATACCAGACCCGCTCGGCGCGCAGTTCGTCAATTGAAATAGCCACGTTCATTAAGCTGTAAGATAAAGGCTTCGATGCCCATGCGCAAATCCTTGTTCCAATGCCGTTCCAGTCCGCGCACCGGGCCGTCCACGCAGTCATAAACCCCGATCAAATCGTTGCCGCGATAAACGTGAATGTGCCGGCCTTCATGGTCGGCCAGGGTGAACAGAAAAATATAGTCTTTGAATTTGTAGCGCATTTCCGATGTGAAAAAGTTTAACCACGGATGCACCCGGATGCACCCGGACTTTTTAAGCCGGGACCGGGCCGGCCGCAATTCGTCCTAGTCAATGGCCTGGGTTTTCTTCGGATCAAAATCCTTGGCTCGCGGCGTCCATTCGGCGGGCTTGGGCTGGGCGACGGTGAGCGGTGCGGTGTCGCCGGAACGCTGCTGTTCTTTTTGCAGCCGCGCGGTCAACTCGGCAACTTTCGCGGCGTAGGACGGCAGATAAGCGAGGTTGGTGGCTTCCTGCGGGTCGGCTTGCAAATCGAAGAGCTGCGTCTTGTCCACCTGCGGGTAGCGGATGAGTTTCCAGCGCTCATCGCGAAAGGCGCGCTGGACATCTTTGTAGGCGAACATCATTTCCGGACGCGCGGGCATGGCGGGATCGCGCAGCGAGGCGCTGAAATCAATTCCATCGCTGGCTGCGGGCGCGCTGACGGCGCAGAGCTTGCCGAGCGTGGGCAGCACGTCGAAGAGATAACACATGGCGTCGGTTCGCCGACCAGCGGGAATGTCCGGCCCGCTGATCACGAGCGGCACGCGGACGGAATCGTATTCATAAACATTTTGTTTGCCGATAAGACCGTGACTGCCGCACGCCACGCCGGAGTCGGCGCTGAAGACAATGATGGTGTTCGTCGCAAACGGCGAGGCCGCCAGCGCGTCGAGAATGCGGCCGACCTGCGTGTCGAGATAGGTGATGTAGCGGTAGTATTCCGCGAGATAGTCTTTGACGCCAGCCGGCGTGCGCGGCCACTTCATCAATTTTTCATCGCGGACGGTCATCTCGCCGTTGTCCCACGGATGCTGCGGCAGAAAATTCAACGGCAGCGGAATCCGGGCGGAATCGTAGTTGAAAGAAAAGTCCGCTGGCACGATGTGCGGATCATGCGGCGCGTCAAAAGGCACATAGGCGAAGAACGGGCCGTCCTTGTGCTCCTTGAGAAAACGAATCGTCTCGTCGGCAAAAATGGCGCACGAATGTTCCGCGCTGACGTGCGGCGGAGTGAGTTTGCCGTCAACCATGTCGCTCAGTTTCAATTGCAACGGATTGCCCATGCCGCCGGCGAACACGGAGCGGGCGATCTGGAAACTGTGTGGCAACGCCGACGGGCCGTTGTGCCACTTGCCGGTCATGAACGTGGTGTAACCGGCGCGGCCAAAGGCGGCGGGCCACGTCTCGTCGAATTTTCCGTCGTGCATCAGCTTCTCGGAAATATGAAACAGGTTGCGCCCGGAAAGCAGCATCGCCCGCGACGGCACGCAAGTCGCCGCGTTCATGCCGCCCTGCATGTAGGCGCGATTGAAGGCGAGTCCCGCGTGGACCAGCCGATCCAGGTTGGGCGTCTTAATGACCGGATTGCCCAGCGCCGCGATGGTGTCCGCCCGCTGGTCGTCGGCGAAAAGGAAGAGGATGTTCAGCTTGGGCGGTTCGGCTGCCGCCACTGCCGCCGGCAACCAAGCGCAGGCGAGCAGCAGTCGGATGATTTTATTCATGGATGTTTTGGGGCTGGCTTGTGCGCGCAAGATTATTCCCGGACGCTGGCTCGTCAAGCCGCCATTTCCTCAATCTCATGTTGAGCCGTTCAAGTTGCCGCCGGCGAATGAACCGTCGTTCACAACGAATTTCAGCGCGAATACTTTTTGAAAAATGTGTTGAAGCAAGTTAAAATTTTGCGTGTTCCAATCTTGCCTTGCCGTTTCCACCCGGATCATCCGCCGCTGGCGTCTGGCCGGTTTGTGGGTGGTTTTGGTGTGGCTTTCTGCATCCGTGGTCCGCGCCGATTCGCAAGCGCTCTATCTTCAGTGCCTGACCAATTTTGAGAGCTACGCCGAAACCATCTGGCACACGAACGCGGTGGGCATTCCCGATGCCGGCTATTGGGGCGACGGCGGCAGCACCGGTAACGGCGGCATCCGTGGCAACGGCGGCATCGCCGTGGCCTACGCCGTTTTGTGCGTGGCGCTGCCGAACGATCCCAAATTCAACACCCGACTGGCCTATGTGCGGCAGGCGCTGAACTACGATTACAACACCCATGTCACCGGCGGTTACAACACGGTCAGCGGCAACAAATGGGGCTGGAGCAGCGGCACGCTGGCCACCTGCACTTCGCAAGGCGGTTCCGACTGGCAGACTGCCGAATGGTCGGGTTCGATGGGGCTGGCGTGCCTTTTAATTCAAAGCAATCTGCCTGCCGCGACGATCAACGGCGTGCAGACTGTTGTCGCCAGCGAGGCGACGCATCGCGCCGGCATCGCGCCCTGCACGCGCATTTTGAGTGCCGGCGACACCAAGGCCGAGGAAAACGCCTGGGACGGCAACATCCTCGCGCTCGCCGCCGCGTGGATGACGAACAACGCCAGCGCGAGCAACTGGCTTTACGCCGCCAAAAATTACATGGCCAACACTTATACCGTCGCCTATCCCGACCTCATCACGCCCAACATCATCGGCGACCCGCTGGGTGCATGGGTTTCAACCGTGACCTTGTTTCCGAGCTACGCGCTGGAGAACCACGGATTTTATCATCCGACTTATGAGATGGTCGCGGGGATGTCGGCGGGCGACTCATTGCTCCTGGCGCGGCTGGCCAACACTAACATCGCCGCGCAGCTTCAGCCTTTTGCCGAGCACAATGTCCTCGCGGTCTGGACGAACAATCTGAACACGCTCGTCACCTCCACCGGTGATTTTGCCTACCCTGCCGGCGTGGACTGGTCGGTGCGCGATTTCGAGCACAACTCTTTCCTCACCTGGATGGCGGCGCATTTCAACGACCCACTGGCGCGCTGGGCGGACAGCCAGCTTTCCCAATGCGTCCGCTATCGTCAGGCGGTTAATGGCAACGGCACGTTTGTCGGCATCAGCGCCAACCCCGGCGGGGGCATTTTATTTTATCGCGAAGCGGTGGAGGCGCGGCGCACAGCCATCGCCTGGCTGCATTGGAATTACGCGGATTTTCCCACCGGCACGGCAACTGCGCCGACCAACACGCTGATGTATAACACCGACGTGCAGGTGATTCACCAGCGCAGCGCGTTCGCGACCTTTTCCATCAGCTTCAACGGCGCTCGCGTCATGGCGAACGTGGAGCCGGTTGCGCTGTCGGTCCCGACGAATGCTTTTATTTCTTCGCCGCGTTTGCCCGGCATTCTGGGCCTCGGCGCGCTGGGCGATCCAAGCAGCGCAACGGTGGTGAGCTACGCCACCAATGCCACCGGCTTCAATGCGGAATTAAAAATTACCAGCTCGCTTGGCACGACCGAGGAATACGTCGCCTCCACGGGCGAAAGCATCGCCATCATCGAAGTGCCCACGCTGGGCAGCGGTTCGACCGCGTCCAGCGGCGGCAGCTTCATCTGCGGCATTGAGAACGATCCGCTGACCGGCGGTTCGCGGCTGTTGGAATGGAGCAACAATTCAGCCACCATCACCGCCATGTCCGGCACGGCGCGCAATCTCACCAACAACTGGATTTGCGTGTCCGGGCGCTACGGGCTGGCCGCCGGGCCGGGCGGCTATTTCCGCTACGCCGCCACCAATAATTATTATCGCACCGATACGGCTGGCTACACCGAAGCCGGCGAGGCGGAGGACGCGCTTTCGTTTGTCGAAACCAACCAGCTCGCGCCGCGCTACGCCGTCTGGTTTCCGACGAAGAGCGCGCTGCAAACGTCCAATCTCGCCGCGCAGATTTCGTGGACCGTTTCCGGCACCACCGGCACGCTGACTTTTCCCGGCTACAACGGCGCGAGCGCGCAGATCAGCGCCGTCGTCCCGCCGCAGCCGGTGCTGCCGCCGTATGAATTGCCGGTGGCCGGCATCAGCGCATCGTCGGCGCAAAGCGGTTTTCCGCCGACGAACGCGGTGGATGGCATTTACACCGACTACTGGGTTTCGCTTTACGGCCCGACCAATCACGCGGAGTGGTTGCAGGCGACGTTTGCCCGGCAGATTGCCTTGTCTGAATTTCAAATTTATCCGCGCACGGACAATGGCGGTTACGGGCCATGCACCATTCAAATGGTCGGCAACGTGAACCCGGCCATTCCCGCCAGCGGCCTGCCGACGAGCGGAACGAATTTCTGGTCCGGCACGATGGCGGCCACCAACACGCTCGACGTGAAATTGTCGCCGCCGGTTTATCTCACCAACGTCGTGCTCGTCGTCATCGGCGCTTACGACAAAGGCGTGACCAACCTGCCGCGCAACGTGCAGGTGGATGAAATAAATTTCTTCGAGCGCGCATTGCCCGGCACGTTCGGCGACTGGCAGTTGAATTATTTCACCGACGCGCAACTGACGAACACCGCCATTTCCGGCATCACCGCCGATCCCGACGGCGACGGCGTGCCGAACCTGCTGGAGTTCGCCGTCGGCGGCAACCCGTTCGTGGCGGACGCGACGAATGCCATTGTGCGCGGGCTGGCCTTGCCGACAAACCAATTTGTGTTTCAATTTCAGCAGCGCAATTCGCTCGGCAATGTCGCGCGGCAGTTTCAGCTTTCGCCGGATTTGCGGAACTGGACGAACACCACGCCGTCCGCCGTCAACCTGCTGCGGAACCTCGGCAACGCCTCGGTTTATCAGGCGGTTTTTCCGATGCCGACAGCGGCGCAATATTTCCGGCTGGGCTACAACGTCACCAATTGACCAAAACAACTCGCGCTTCTGACCGTCATCGCTTATTTAACTGCCCGCATGAAACATTTGCCTGCTCGGTTTTGGTCGGTGGTCTGGCTGATTTTGCCGGCGATGCTGTGGTTTGCCAGTCACCCGGCCAGTTGCTTCGCTTCGCCCACCAATGCCGCTCCGACCGAACCGTTCGACTACGCCGAACTCAAGCTGCTCACCGGAACCGTTTATGCGTCCGGCTCGGATCAGAAACAGTTGCTCTTCAAATTCCGCCGCACCGCGACGCGCGACGGCACCACCGTCCATGTGGAACGCCGGTTTGACCTGCCGGACGGCTCGACCGGCGCCGTCGAAACCATCACCTACGAATCCGGCCAGTTGGTGGCGTATGAAATGAAGGAGCTGCAGGCCGGCGTGTGGGGCACGATTCAAATCAATCCCGATCCGAAGAATTCCGCGCGGCAAAAAATGTTCATCAAACACGGGCATGACGGCGAGGCCCGGAGCAAAGGCAGCGGCGACGACTTGCCCAAAGACACGCTGATTGATGACACGCTGGACCCGTTCATCCTGGCGCATTGGGATGAATTGCTGCGGGGCAACAGCGTCAAGTTCCACTTCATCTCGCTGGAATGGGAAAAGGCTTTCGGCTTCAAGCTGACGAAGGCCACCGAATCCGTCGTGGACGGCAAACCGGTGGTCGTGGTCAAAATGGAGCCGACCAACGTGCTCGTCGCGGGCTTCTTGAATCCGCTTTATTTCAGCTTTGAAAAGGACGGGGCGCATCGGCTGCTCAAATATGTCGGGCGCACCACGCCCCGGTTCAAAAAAGGCAAGGCGTGGAAATATCTGGACGCCGAATCCGTCTTCGATTGGAAATAAGGCCGGAAAAATGGGCCGGTTTTTTCCGCGCCTCGACCGCCCCGTTCCCGGCGTGGTCCGGCAACCTGGAAACCTGACCGCACCGGCGGCCTTTGGCGTCTCACAAAATCAAAAAGTTAATCCGCAAATTGAAAAA
>Ga0182030_10004508_pt1 | contig 29681 bp, 17 predicted proteins | sample 812S3MmetaG_FD_121299 | JGI IMG/M metagenome (GOLD analysis project Ga0182030, IMG submission 121299) | Permafrost microbial communities from Stordalen Mire, Sweden - 812S3M metaG (Illumina Assembly) | ecosystem: Environmental > Terrestrial > Soil > Wetlands > Permafrost | place: Sweden...
CCGGTGCGCAGCACGACGATATCGCCCTTGCCAATGGATACACCGGCAGCGCGTTCGGCCTCCGCCAGGTGCGCGGGAGTGATTTCGAAATCCACCGGCAGCGCTTCAACGCCAAGCCGGCCCGCGATATCGAGCAGCACGCCGCGGCGAAGGATGGGAGCAACCGTGTCGACGGAATGCTGCCGCACACCCCCTGCGTAAGATTGCAGGCCGGCCACTTCCGCGCCCCCGTAGAGCTTGCCACAGCAGGAAAAATGGCACAGTGCGTCGATGTGAGTGCCTACGTGGGTGCCCAGCCCGATGGCGTCGGCAGCGGAGCTGTTGCCCGCCGGACCAGTGTATTCGCCATGCTGCTTGACCAGGCTGAAGAGGAACGGCGGATGGGTGGGATAGTGCGGCATCCCAACGAAATACGGCTGCGCCAGGTCAAAGACCCGGGATGACGAAAGGCGATCGAGGAGTTCCATCAGAAGCGGTAGTGTAGCCCGAATTGCATCAGGCGCGGCGAATACAACATGGAGCTGATGACGCCGAAAGTGGTCGAGTTGATATTCTGATCGCCCACATAGAATGTGGCGTGGTTCAGAACATTGAAGGCGTCCATGCGCAACTCAAGCGACTGGCGGTCTCCGAATTTCACGCTCTTGGAGAGGCTGGTATCGATATCGAAAGTCCAGGGACCGGAAAACTCGCGGCGCTGCAAAACGCCCAGCGTACCGGCCCCCGGATTGGAGAAAACCTGGCCGGTAAAGTTGGGCGACGCTGGCGCGGAGACGCCGGTATTATCGGCTGGATTGAGGGCCGAAGGCGAGACCTCCACGGGGCCATTGCCGGTCATCTGGAACTTCACCACGTTCAAGAGAGCCCCGCCGCCCAGGGTGGTATCGGCGGTGTTGTAGTAAGAGCGGGCGGCGCGATTCAAAGTGCCGTAGCTCGAAAGAATCGAGAACGGCGCGCCCGATTGCCAGACCCATGTAGCGCCCAGAATCCAGCCGCTGATGACGTGGTCCAGGCGGTGGTAATGCAGCAGATGATTGCCGCCGAAGGGCAGTTCGTAAAAACCATCGGCCTTGATCATGTGGTTCAGATCGAAATTGGCGCGTGAGCGTTCGAGCTTCGGATTACTAAAGTCCAGGAATGCCTGGAAGCGCGTCTGTAAATCGCCATCGCCGTCGCTCAGCACTTTGGAAAACGTGTAATTGGCCTCAAAAGTAAGTCCCGTATGGACGCGGTGGCGGATGGCGATCTGCAGGGAATTGTAACTGGAGCTGGAGTAGTTCGTCAGCATGTCGGCGGCCAACGCGACGGGGTTCTGGAACAGCGCCACCGCGTTGTTCGGATTGAGTCCATTGGTCTGGTAGTAAGCGCCTAACTCACCCGCCTGCCCCGTTTCGATGAGACTAACCACGTTGGGGTCGGTCAAATCGCCGCGCAGCGAAAACTTCGGCAGCACGCTCAGGGTCTGGCTGCCCGTAATCAACGGGCTGAATGCCGGGTTAAAGACTCCGTTCTTCGCCAGCGAAAGGAAGCCGTTGTTCTGGGCCTTCAGAAAATCGGTCAGGAAGCCGTTATTCTGAATCTGGATCTGGTTGAAATCGAACGCGCGGTAAGCGCCCACCACGTGGTTTCCCACATAGCGCGCCTCGAAGACGGTTTGCAGGAACTCCTGCTGAATACCAAAAGAATACTGCTGCACGTACGGCCGGTGCAGATTGGGATCAACGGTGGCGACCACGCTAAACGGATTCGTGGCGTAGTTCTGTGCCACGGTAATGGGCACCTGGTAAGTGGGCAGATTGACGGTGGGCACGCCGGTGGCCACGGTATTGCTCAAGCCGGTGGCGCTGGCGAAGCCCTGCAGGCCCCCATTCGCTTCGAGCATGTTTTCGGGAGCGATGATCTCCTGATCGTTCACGTAGGCAATGCTGTAGCCGCCGCGGACCGCGGTCTTGCCGTTGCCGAAGACATCCCAGGCCAATCCGACATTGGGGGCGAAATCATGCCACTGACGCTTGTACCAGGGCCGGCCCACGGAGCCGCCGGAGAAGTTCAGGGTGGCGTTGGAAAGCAGGGTCTGGACCGCCGAGCCGGTCATCACCGGAAGAAGCTCCAGCGAATCTTTCTCGTCCGCCACGCCAGGGAATTCCCAGCGCAGGCCTAGAGTCAGGCTGAGCCGGCGCGATACTTTCCAGTTATCCTGCACATAAGTGGCGTAGTCATTCAAGATGAAATTGCGGGCAAAGGCCGCGTCGGGCACATAACCGGAGGTGCGGCTGGTGACGTTGAGGGTCTGAGAATAGCCGTCGATATATCCGCCGAGTGTCGCCAGTAAGGCATTCGCCGTGTAATAGTCATTCGTAGTGACTCCGGGTAGCTGGCCGGTAGTAAGAGCCGGCTGGCCGGATCCCATGGCCAGCGAGTAACTGGGGACAACTCCCGAAGCGTCATAGGAATGGACGCGCACGTCCTGCGCGTGGAATCCAAACTGCACGTTATGGTGGCCGTGCTGCCAACCCGCATTGTCGGAGAGCGTGGTGGTATTGGTATCGCGTCCCTGCGGCTGGAATTCGTTCACGGGATCGGAATAGAGCATGCCGGTGATGTAATAACCACCGGGATAGGCTTGGTTATCGAAGAAATAGCCGTACGTGAAGTTGAAGCCGAACAAAAGCTCATTGGTCAGATTCGAAGTGGGCGTGGTGCGCCAGGAAACGGAAAGAAAATTGGAATGCGTGGGGTCGGTGGCTTTGGGAATGGTGGCGTAATCATTCTCCAGATCGGGCCGGTCGGAATTGAAGCGGTTCCAGAGATAGGAGACACTGACCTGGTGGCGGGTATTGATGGCGTAATCGAGCTTGCCGGTAAGGTTATCGCGCGTGCCGTTGCTGCGCACGTTGAAGCGGTAGCCGGCGGTGTTCAGACCATCGCCCACCAGATTGTTGTTAATCATGCTGGCCGGCGGCGCCTGAGCCAGCAGCTTCGCCATGGTGGGGTCCACGCCTTTCAGGTTTCGCAAGGCCAGGATGTTGACTTCGTGAAGGTTCCCCGAGCTATCGCGGTAACTGAAAATGCCGGCGGCCGCGTTGGCGGTCAAAATGGTAGCGTCGGCCGGACTCTGCGCGTGTGTGCGCACGGCTTCATAGTTGAAATAGAAGAAGAGTTTGTCTTTGACGATGGGGCCGCCGACAGTAAGCCCGAACTGATTCTGGTTGAGGAACGGCAGGGCCACGCCGGCCTGGTTATTGAACCAGTCATTGGCCGAGAAGAAGTTATTGCGGTTGTACCAGAGGCCTTCGCCGTGCATCAGGTTGGTGCCGGAAGGCGTGGAGAAAGCCGTCTCGGTGGCGCCGCCGGAGGCCGCCGAATTGCCGTTCGAACCAACCAGGGTCATCTGGCGGATCTGTCCCAGCAGAAGCTTATTCGGCGTGTAATCCAGGGCGTTATCGCGAATGTAATTGTCCTGGATATTGACGCCGTCCAGACTCACGTCGGAATACGAAGTGCGCAGGCCGTTGATGACGGTGGCCGAGTTGCCGTTCGACACCACTCCGGGCTCCAGCTGAATGAGCCCCATGGGATTGCGATCGAAAATCGGCAGATTCCTGATTTGATCGACAGTAACGGTATCGGAGATCTCCGCGTTATTGAGTTCGACGCCCTGGGCGTCTGCCTTCACTTCGACGGATTCCGCCACCGATGCCAACTGGAGCTTGACCTCCGGGACGGAAGTCTCGCGCGCGGCGTCAATGGTGAGGCCGCGCAGCATGACGCGCAAGAAGCCCTTGGCTTCCACCGCGAGATCGTAATCGGCCGGACGCACGGCCAGGAAGTTATAGGCTCCGTTGGCGCCGGTTCTGGTGGAAAGCAGGGGCTTCGAGCCACCCGCCATATAAAGATCCACCTGGGCGCCGGGAACCACGGCGCCGGAGGAATCGACTACCGATCCGGCTACCCGTCCGGAGGACTGAGCAAACAGTGGAACGGCTGAAAGGACAACACACAGCAGCAACCCAGACCGAAACCGCATGTTCTATTAGAACCCAAAAAGGCTTCCGGTTGGAGTTGAAGCCGGTGGGACAGGCGATCGCATTTTGTCGCAAGCAGGCTGCTCGATTGGCGGGCAAACGACAGGCCGCGGAAAACGATGGCCTGTCCCACCAGTCAAGTTCACATTGCGGTTGCGGTACGCTGGAAGTCGGCTATGAAACTTCGCGAGATTGCCGACCAATTGGGGTGCCGCGTAGCAGGCGATGCCGAGCGGGAGATTACGGGCGTGGCGGGCATGGAAATTGCCGGCCCGGAGCACCTGACGTTTCTGGCGAATCCGAAATATGGGCCGAAGGCCAAACATACCCGGGCCGGCGCCATGCTGGTTTCGGCGGAAATCCCGGACGTGCCCACGGCGTTTCTGATTTCGGCGAACCCGTACCTGGATTTCGCGCGGGCGCTGGCGCTGTTCTATCGGCCGCCGCGGCCCGCTCCGGGGATCCATCCGCTGGCTTTCGTGGCGGCGACTGCGACGGTAGGCGAGAACAGTTCCATCGGGCCGTTTGCAGTGGTGGGCGAGCGAGTGAGACTGGGGCGCAATGCGGTTTTGCATCCTCATGTGGTGATTTATGAAGGCGCTGAGATCGGCGACGATTTCCTGGCTCATTCAGGCGCCGCGGTGCGGGAATTCTGCCGCATCGGCAGCCGCGTAATTCTGCAGAATGGCGTGGTGGTGGGTGGCGATGGCTTCGGCTTCGCCAAGCGGGCCGACGGCTCGCATTTCAAAATCGTACAATCGGGCGTGACGGTTCTGGAAGACGATGTGGAAGTGCAAAGCCTGACCTCAGTGGACCGTGCCACGGTGGGCGAAACCCGGGTGAAGCGCGGCGCCAAGATCGACAGCCTGGTGCAGGTGGGGCACGCCTGCACGGTGGGCGAAGACAACATCATTTGCGCGCAGACCGGCATGGCGGGCAGCACCGTGCTGGAGCGCAACGTGCTGCTGGCCGGACAGGTTGGCTCGTCGGGCCACCTGACGGTGCACGAAGGCGCGACGGTCTACGCACAGAGCGGCATCGGCGGCGATGTGGATGCCGGGGCGCGCATTTCGGGCTCGCCGGCGTTTGGCGCGTCGGAATGGCTGCGCGCCGCCACGGCGTTCCAAAAACTGCCGGAAATGCTGCGCACGATCAGGGAATTGAAAAAGAAAGTCGATGAATTAGAGAAGCGATGAACAACCAAACCCCATCCCATGGCGACCGGCGGCCGGTTGCCTACCTGAACAATCAGTTTCTGAACGGGCCGGATGCGCGCGGGCTGCGCATCTTATCGGAATTTCTGGAGCCTCTGGCGCACTTCCGCCGCGAAAAGATCCGCGATACGGTGGTTTTCTTCGGATCGGCGCGCATCCGCGAAGTCGGGCCCATGGCCCAGTATTATGAGGATGCCCGCACGCTGGCGAAACTGCTGACGGAATGGGCCAGCCAGTTCACCAACAGCACGTACCGGTTCGTGGTCTGCTCCGGCGGCGGCCCGGGCATTATGGAAGCCGCTAACCGAGGGGCGCACGAAGCCGGCGGCAAGACTGTGGGGCTGAACATCGGGCTGCCGTTCGAACAGTTTCCCAACCCTTACATCACGCCGGAACTGAGCTTCGAGTTCCACTACTTCTTCATGCGGAAGTTCTGGTTCGCGTACTTGTCTAAGGCTCTGGTGGTGTTTCCGGGCGGCTTCGGCACGCTGGACGAAATGATGGAAATCATGACGCTCACGCAGACGCAGAAACTCGCCAAGAAAATCACGGTAGTGGTTTACGGCAAGAAATACTGGCAGGAAATTATCAACTTCGACGCGCTGGTGAAGCACGGCATGATCTCACCCGAGGACCTGGATCTGTTCCAGTTCGCGGACGATCCTCAGACGGCCTTTGAACTGCTAAAGGCGGGGCTGATGGACTACGCGTCGCAGACGGATTCTCCGGAATTGCCGGCCATCGCCAGGTCGGTGAATCCGCAGAACATGGAGAGTAAGTAGGCGGTTGGAAAGCCCGCGGCAGCTTCTCTACCGACTTGAAGATGGAGATGCCATCGGGGTCGGTGGCTTGCTGAGTCGGGGCCGGCAGGCGGCCGGCGCGCCGCGGCCAGGCGCTGGACGAACGGAGTTCGGGCCGCCGGGAACAGGCGGCCCGATGCAAGGGCGGACCTGTTTGTGGCATCCGTTGTGAGAGGACCCGAGTAAGAGCGGATCAGGGAAGCTTGGGCCGCGGCGCACAGGAGTTGCAGCGGTCGTATTCGAGCCTCTCTACCTTGATGCTGCCGTCAGCGGCTGTCTTCGCGAAGCGGATGGGGTCCAGGTTCAGGGAGCAGGAGTGGCCGTCAAACGCGCCTGGCGCGCCGCAAAGCAGCCGCCAGGAAAAAGTTGTCGCGGAATGGTCCAACAAGTCAATCAGCGCGTCGCGTGCGTTCATCCCGCTGGCGCCCCACTCCAGCGTGCCGCCCGGCGCCGCAAACAGCTTCTCATACCAGTCCTCGTTCAATCCCACCGCCAGACAGTCCACCCGCATGCTCGAAGCAGGACTTAGCGCGGCGCAGATCGCGAGAAAGTGATCTGATGCCGTGCGGGTCGCACGCGGTATCGTAACCTGTATGTCAAGTGGATTCTTGGCGGCGGCGGGGATGCCCCCGGCGTCCCGGACCGTGTCGGGAATAATGTGCAGGCCGAGCCCGGACGTGGCAATACGAAAGCGCGGCGTGTCATTCAGCTTTTCGTATTCGGTGAGCGCCCTCCCCAGCAGGGCGGCGTCCAAGATGGGGCTCTGGTCGGGGCTGAGGCCAGGGGGCAGGTTGATAGTCCGCTCTAAGAAAGTCTGGTATATGCGCCCTGATGGCGCTGTAACAGATTGAGTATCACCCCTCCAGGCCAGGACCGGATCTTCATAAGTTACCGCCTTTGCGTAGCGAGACTGCAGGACTTCGGCGACATCCGACAGGGGCCGGGCTGACACGATCACGCTCCCGTGGAACCTGGGGGCATCAGGACCAAGGACCTGGCAAAACGCCCCTGCCGGAAGCAGGAGAATCAGGATCCTTCCCAAACAATTTGAATGAACCTTCATGTGCATAATCGCCTCCCTTGTCTCAATTCAAAACGACCCAGCTGGGCGGTAAGCCGCCCGTAGGAGCTTGAACTGCTGCATTCTGGCGAACGTAATCGTCGAACACCGGGAAGCGGACAGCCCCAAAGGCAGCTTGGATCTGGCTGATGTGGTCCCTCACCGCTTGGATTCGCTGGGCTTGCAAGTTCTGTATCTGCTGCGTGTTGGCCGCGGAGGCGCCCTGTGCCCTGACCGCCTGCGGCGCGCCGAGGATGGCGGTATTCTTCTGCGTCCAATCGGCTGCGACGGACTTCAGGGTGGCCGTCTCCTTATCGTTGAGCTCGGCTTGCCTTTGAATCATCGTCCGGTAGAAACTGTCATTCAGGCCTTGAGACTTAAGCTTGTCGGCCTGCGTCTCGAACCAGGTTACGCGATGGAGAATCGAACTGTAAACCACGTAGTCGGGAAGGGCGTTCGCGCTGTTAGTTGGCGCTGTCTGGCAGAACGCAGGCAGGCTGAGAGCAGCTAACAACGTTGCAATAGGGAATAGAAAGTGCATTGTGCTTGTGAACCTCCCGACAACACTTACTCAGGCAACTGGTGACAGCAACCAGTTACTTACCGGTTACTTGTCCAGTTGGCGCTCGTAAATGCGGCGCCTTTGTCTAGCGAATCAGCGGCCAAATGAAAATGGCCGCAGCGTGGTACGTGGTCCTTATTAGTATCTTAGGACTCTTATATCTGTTAGTACCTGTAAGTCAGAAGTATGCCCCCCTCCCCTGGCACGAATGTCAAGACAATAATTTAAAATCATTTCTTACAGCCCTTGGGCTGTTCTCGACTAGAACTCCACTAACTTCACTCGCAATTCCCGCAGGCTCTTCTTGATGCGATTTTTCCAGGCGACCGACTGCGATGCGCTCCGCGAGGGCTCTGCGCTTCTCTAATTTCATGCCGAGATTCTGTGCGACTTGAAGATGGAGATGCCATCGGGATCGGTGGCTTGCTGGGGGGGCCGGCAGGCAGCCGGGTGAAGGTACTTTCGCGACAAAATGTAGCGTACCCGGCGAGGGATATCAAGACCCCAGGCGCGCGCTCTATTTACTCAGCTTGGACGGCGCGGCGCCCGACTTTATAATCAGTGTTGTCTCATGGCAAAACCCTCCCCGCGGCCGCAGCCGCGGAAGCCGAAACCTGTTGCCGGCCCTCCGGCGGCCGCGGCGCCGCAAGGCCGCGTTGTCTTCTGGATTTATGTTTGCCTCTTCGTTGCGACGGTGGCGGCGTATGCGCAGGTGCGCCATTTCGACTTCGTCAATTTCGACGACGCCGAACTCGTCGGCGCGAACCCGCACGTGCGCGCGGGCCTCACGCCGGCCAACCTGGTTTGGGCTCTGACTTCGGGTGAAGCGGCGAACTGGTATCCCGTCACGCGGTTTTCGCAACTGCTCGATTCGCAGGTGTGGGGCATGGAGAGCGGCCGCCATCACATAACGAACCTGCAACTGCACGCGCTGGCCGTGCTGCTGCTCTTCGCGTTTCTGAACCGCGCCACGCGATGCCCGTGGCCCAGCGCCTGGGTGGCGTTTCTGTTCGCGCTGCACCCGTTGCACGTGGAGTCGGTGGCGTGGGTGGCGGAGAGGAAGGACTCGCTGAGCGCGGCATTCGGTTTCCTGGCGCTGTGGAGCTATGTCCGCTATGTGGAGCGGCCGTCGGTGCGGCGCTATCTGCTGGTGGCGCTGGCGCTGGTTCTGGGGCTGATGTCGAAACCCATGCTGGTCACGCTGCCGCTGGTGATGCTGCTGTTGGATGTGTGGCCATTCGAGCGCGTGGCCGGGTTCTCCTGGGTTCGCCTGGCTGTGCTAGTGCGGGAGAAACTTCCGCTGTTCGGCCTGGCAGCCGCTGCGGCTCTGGCCACGTATCTGGTGCAGCGGGCCGGCGGCGCGGTGCGATCCACCGAGGCTTTTCCGCTGGTGCTGCGCGTGGAGAACGCGCTGGTCACTTACGTAATTTATATCGCCGAGATGTTCTGGCCCACGCGGCTGGCGGTCTTCTATCCGTATCCGGCGGCGGTACCGGCCTGGGAAGCCGCGGGTGCAGCTTTGCTTCTGGTGGGGATTTCGATTCTGGCGCTGCGCTCCGCGCGCCGGCGGCCTTACCTGGCGGTGGGTTGGTTCTGGTATGCGATTACGCTGGCTCCGGTGATCGGCCTGGTGCAGGTGGGCGCGCAGGCGCACGCCGATCGCTATACGTATCTGCCGATGGTGGGCCTAACCATCATGCTGGCGTGGGGCGCGTTAGACGTGGTGCGCAGCCTGCCGCGAACCAGGCCGGCTATGGTGGCGCTGGGCGCCGCCACCTGCGCCGCGTGCGCCGCGCTGACGTGGGTGCAGGCCGGATACTGGCGCGACAGCCGCACGCTGTTCCAGCATGCGGTGGACGTCACCGAAGGAAACTACCTGGCGCATCACAACCTGGGCGTGGCGCTGGCGGAAACGCCGGATGGTCTGGAGCGGGCCATCGCAGAGTACCGGGAAGCGCTCGCCATCAAGCCCAATTCCGCGCGCGCCTTGACCGACCTGGGAAGCGCTCTCGCCAGGCTGCCCGGGCGGCTGCCGGAGGCGACCGCGGAGTTCCGCGCCGCGCTCGCCATCGACCCGAATCTGGCGATTCCGCACAACAACCTGGGCAGCGCGCTGCTGCAAGCGGGCCAGTGGTCCCAGGCCATCACCGAATACGAGGCGGCGCTGCGCATCGAACCGGATTATGCGGAGGCGCTCCACGGCCTGGCGGAAGCGGAATGTAACCTGGGCCTGGCTATGGCGAAAACCGGAAAGCCGGCCGAAGCCATCCGTCATCTGGAAGCCGCGCTGCAACTGAGGCCGGGTTATGTGGAAGCCCACAATAACCTGGGCGTCGTGCTCGCGCAGACGCCGGGGCGCGGCGGCGATGCCATGGCGCACTTTGAGGCCGCGGTGCAATTGGATCCGAGTTACGCCGACGCGCACGTCAACCTGGGAGTGGCGCTCTCGCAGCTTCCCGGCCGAATGGCGGAAGCGATTGCGCAACTGGAAGCTGCCCAACGCATCCAGCCGGACGCTGAGGTGCAGCGGATGATCGAGCGGATGCGCTCCCAGAAATAGGAACGGGACCAGGTGGTGAGCCTGGCCCCGCCGGTCCTGCCGTTCAACCTCGAAATCAGAACGATACTTTAAGTCCCAACTGCATCGCTCTGCCGCCGCCGGTGCCGTTGACGCCGGTGCCGCTGGACTGTGTGCCAGTGACATAACCGAAACTGGAACTGGTCAACGAACCTTGCGGATTGGAGAATTGCGGAGTGTTGGTGGCGTTGAAGGTTTCGCCCCGCAGCTCAATATTGAAACGCTCGCCAATTTTGAAGGTCTTAAAGAGCGAGAGATTCAACGCAAACAGGCCCGGCCCGGTCAGGATGTTGCGGCCGGACGAACCGAAAGCAACTCCCGTGGGTTGGGAGAAACTGGCGGTGCTGAACCACTGGTTGCCGGTGTTGATTCCCTTCGGGAACGTCACGGGCGCAACCTGGTTGGCGGTCTGCGTTTCGCCGGGTGTGTTGAGGCTGCTGCCGCTGGCTGAGATATAGAACGGAGTTCCCGACAACAGCGAGAGGCTTCCGGCAATTTGCCAGTTGCCCAGGATCACCGCGGCCGGCCCGTTGTGGAGGAGTTTCTTTCCCACGCCAAAGGGCAGCTGGTAGACGTAGCTTTGCACGTAATTGAAGGTGCGGTCGAAATCGGCGCGGGCATAATTGCGGCCCTGATTGATGAGCCAGATGGGGTTGCCGTCGTCGTCGGTCTGGAAATCCATGGCCTTGCCGTAAGTGAAGGAAGTGTTGACAAGGAAATCGCCGAAGCGGCGGTCGAGCCGGGCCTGCAGCGAATTGTAGCTTGAAGAATATCCCACCCAGCGTTCAGTCACACTGGCGGTCTTGCCATAAGCGATGTTCAGCGGTTCACTGGCGGTGCCACCGCCCAAGGTGCTGAATGGACTATTGATGTTCACGTTCGCCACGGTATCGACGCCGTGCAGCCCGACATAGGCCACGTCGAGGGTCCAGTGGCCCGGCAGCGCCTGTTGCACGGCCATATTCCAGCTTTCCGAGTAGGGGTTCTTGAAGTTCTTGTTGATCAAATCAAAACTGTTGCTGAGCAGTGAACCGGTGGCGGGAAGGATTCCGTTCGTGGGAATGGTGACGGGAACCGGCAGCGGGAAGCCTTGCTGGAAACTGGCCGCCTGGCCGTTGGGAAGCAGCGTACTGGCAAAACCATCGCCCACGTTGCTATAGAAATTATTTGCCCGCACGGGATAGTTGTAAGCGTAGGTATTGTCGGAGAAGGGCGTGTAGCTGGTGCCGAATCCGGCGCGGATGACGGTCTTTTCGGTGAGCCGGTAGGCCAGTCCGAGGCGCGGCGCAAAATAGTGGTAGCGGGTCACCATCCCCAGATTGGATGGATTGCTGCCGACACCCGCAATCACCAGATTATTGGTGGTGGGATCGTAGTTCGAGAAGCCGCCCGGGAAGGCCGGTGTGGCCGGCGGATAGAATTCCCAACGCACGCCCAGGTTCAGCGTAAGCTTGGGCGAGACCTGCCACTTGTCGCCGACGAAGGCGAAGAATTCCCAGGCGCGCAGTGCCGGGAAATAGGTATTGAGGTCGCGGCCCAGTTGATAGGGCTGATCCAGCAGGAAGCTGGCCACGTCGTTGGCCACTCCCAGCTTGGAAGAGGTGCAACTTGTGGCTAGGCCGTTGGAGCCAATGCCCAGGGGCGTGCACAGAGCGGTCTGCTCGTTGCCGAAATAGTAAATGCCGCGCGGGCTATAGGTCTGGTCCTGCAGCAGATTGTCACGGAGACGTTTGAGATCGACGCCCCACTTGAACGTATGGTCGCCCTTGGTTTTGGTCCAGGTGTTGACCATGTCCACATTGACTTCCGAACGGACCCAGGGCAAGCCGGCGTTGTAGCCGACCATGGGCTGCGAAATGCCATCGTTGAGATTAATTCCCACGATGCCGCTGGTGAACTGGTTGATATTGACGCCGGGAATGCCGAGCGCGGTGGCGGCGTTTGTGCCGTAGTCGGATGGTTCGGCCTGGTTGTGATAATACGAGATTCCCAGGCGGAATTCGGCCACCAGGGTGGGGGTGAAAATGCGGTCGTAATTCAGACCGGTGCTATAGGTGGTCTGGGTCGCGGAACCCATGAAGGCGCCGCCGGGGCCATCGCCGCCGGCCATGCCGAATAGCGGAGCCTGGAAGACTACCGGCCGTGAAAAACTGAACCGTTCGCTGAAGCGGTCCTTGTCGGTGAGGTTGTAATCGATCTTCTCATCGAGCGAGTCGGTGGTTTTCTGGTATGGCAGCGCGGCGAAGTAATTATTACTGGGGCTGGCCAGAGTGTAGTTTTGGTTGGTGGGCGGCAGCAATCCCAGAATCGCCGCGGAGACCGGGTTGATGCGGGTGGACGGAATCTGGTTGCCGGGGAAAGGGGTGCGGCCGCTGCCGTCGAGCGGATTGCCAGTGGCGGGATCGTAAATGGTGGTGGCCGCGCCGCTCAAATCGCCAGTCCGCCACGGGTTCGGGGGAATAGTCACCAGATTGGTGTTGCCTTCATGGTCCATCACCCGCAGATAATCGCCGAAGATGAACATTTTGTTCTTCTGGATGGGGCCGCCCAGGTTGCCGCCCACATAGTTATAGGCCAGGTGGCCCACCGAGGGGTTGAAAAACGACCGGGCATCCAGGTTGCTATTTTGCAGGAATTCGTAGGCGGCGCCGTGAACCGCATTGCCGCCCGACCGGAGGATGACGTTGACCACCGCACCCGTGGCGCGGCCCAGTTCGGGGTCGTGATTGGTCAGGGAAATGTCTACGGTCTGGATGGCTTCGATGGGCGGAACGTAGATCTGAAGCAGGCCGGTGCGTTCGTTATCGTCCGTACCTTCGATCATGAAGTTGTTGCCCTCACGCATCTGGCCGTTGACTTGGGTTTGCAGGGAGCTGGACGCGTTGAAAAACTGGGAATGTTGCTCCGCGACAGGCGCAACTCCGGGAGCAAGGTTCAAGAGGCTCTGGAAATTGCGATTGGAGCTGACCAGGGGGACGTTGATGAGCGTCTCCCGGTCAATCTTCTGGCCGGTGGAGGCGGTGTCGGTCTGCAGGATGGGCGGCGCGCCAGTGACTTCGATACTCTCGCTGACGTTGCCGGGTGACAATTTCATATTGATGCGGCTGGTTTCGTCCACCCGCACGGTAACGCCACGCTGGACCTCCTTCTTAAAGCCGGGCAATTCCACGGTGATGCTATAAACGCCGGGCGCCAGGTCGGGGAAAGTAAAATTGCCGCTCACGTTGCTCTGAACGGTATGAGAGACTCCAGTGGTTTCTTCGGTGATGATCACCTTGGCATTGTTCACCGTGCCCCCGGAGGCATCGGTGACGCTTCCCAGCAGAGTGCCGTTCACGGCCTGGGAATGCGCCAAACTGGCGCTGAGCGATGCCATCAGGACCAGAATCAATATCGAACGTCGACGAGACATTAGTCTTAACTCCCTTTCCTACAACAATGAGGTACAGAAGCTATCTGCTTCCCCGAAAACACAGGTTGCGAGCAGGTTCAGTCTAGCGCCGCACTCCACTGCGCGATAGGAAATTCACGGTAATTCTCGTTAACCACGATGGCCCGTCGACGTGCGGAAGGGCGATTTTTCCGGGAGCGCTAGCGGCTCCGGGCAAGCTTCCGTAATTTGGGAGACTTTCGATCAACCGAGCAGCCGGCGGCGCTCAGTTCTTGTGTGGACGATACGCCACGAGTTCAAACCAGGGGACGGTATTGTTGACGATTTTCGCGTGCAACAGCACCTCAAAATAAGGTATCGATTCGCTGGACTTGAGACCGAGTTTCTGGCGCAACTGCCGCATGGAGTCTTCGGAGGTGACGAAACGGCCGCCGGCTTCGGTGGAAATCACATCGCTACCCGAAATCAGCATCGTGACTCCGGTGCGCTTGGGATTTGGCCGGTAAACCACGCGGCAATAACCATCTCTGCGCCATTCCGCGCGGTACGAGGGCTGCTCACCCGGCAACGGCGACCGGTTGATGAATCGCATGCCGGCCGGCGTTTCCTGGTAATCGGTCTGGAAAGCCAACTGGTCTTCGAATAAGCCGACCCACGGATTGCCGCGAAAGCTTCCCAGCAGGATGATGTTCTGCGACTCCACCACGGAAGAGGCCAAGTCGCGGGCGCTGATGACGTTCAGCGGCACGTGTTTGGCCACTGCAATCACCCCCAGGTCCCGCGCGATCAAGGCGTCTGGAATCGCAGTCGGCGCCCGGCGGATGAACCTCATGGCCAGGGCCCTTTGCTCGGGATCACGCAGGTATTTCCCGGCCAGTTGGTCGAATTCGTGCCCCTCGTACTCGGGAAGCGGCACTGAGTGCCCGATAGAGTTCTCAAATTCCAACAGGTTGACGTCGGACATCACCAGGTATGTGGCTTGACCGTTCATGAGGACCTGCCCCCAAAATCCCTCGACGATGGGCCGTCCGGCGTTAACTTCCCGTTTCGACTGGACAGCGCTCAATATGAACCAGGCCAGCCCCATCAACAACATCCCGGCCAGGATTCCGCCGAACAGCGGTCGCGCGGCGGATGTGGGCTTGAGCAGCGCCGGCTCAATAATGGGAAAGTCTTCGGGCCGGGGCCGGAACACCGGAACGTAGCTTCCCTTGGGAATCTCGACGATTACCGGCTCGTCGCGGCCATCGGTCGCGAAATGCTCATGGAGTTTCTTACGAAGCTGCGATACCAGCACCCGAACCAGAGTATCGTGGCTGGTGTCGTAATCGGGCGGACGGCCGAGCACGTCGACGCCGATCTCCTGCTCGCGAAGAGTGCAATTGGGATCGGTCAGAGCACGCTCCCCTAAATAAAGGAGGAGGTCCCGGAGGCGCTTGGACTTTTGAAATGTGGGGCTCGCCGCAGCGCGCTCCAGGAGCTCGCGTGAGCCAACCCGCGCCGCTCTTTCCTTGTCTGTCGCGTGATTCACGAAAACAGCGCCTTAAGACACAAGGATTATAGCATCCGTTAGTCCGGCCATTGCAAACCAAGCGGCGGGATTACGGCGTCACATGGAAAGAAGACCGTTGCTTCGCGGCCGCAATACGAGAATTACGGTGAATTCACTTTTCCGGCGAGCTGCCCGGGCTTAGAATACAGCTGACTCCTGGAAGATGGACGGACGACTCATACCGATCCGGCTACGACGGTACAGAGCGCTACCATTTGGCGGTTACATAAGATGAAAACTATACGGTTCCTGGCGGCCCTCGGCTGGTTAGTCTCCATTTCCTTCGCGGCGGAGCAACCCTCGCTGATCCAGAACGTGCCGGGGCGGCAGACCATCGACCTGTGCGGACCATGGCAGGCGATTATCGACCCTTACGAAGCCGGGTATCTGAACTATCGCTATCAGCCCTATGCGGACGGCGGGATGGGGGCGAACAAGAAGCCGAAATCCCCGGGAGAGATCGTGGAATATGACTTCGATTCCACGGGCCAGTTGACAGTGCCGGGCGATTGGAACACGCAAAGGCCGGAGTTGCTGTTCTATGAAGGGAGCATCTGGTACAAGAAGGACTTCGACTACGCGCGCAAGCCCGGCCGCCGGCAGTTCGTCTGGTTTGGGGCGGCCAACTACCGCGCCATCGTGTTCTTGAACGGGACGAAGCTGGGCGAACACGTGGGCGGTTTCACTCCGTTTCAGTTCGAGATCACCAACCTGCTGAGGGAGAAGGGGAACTTTCTGATCGTGAAAGTGGATAACCAGCGCCAGCGGGAGGCGGTGCCCACTTTGATGACCGATTGGTGGAACTACGGAGGGCTGACCCGCGAGGTAAGGCTGGTGGATGTTCCGGAAACCTTCGTGGAAGACTACTCGGTGCAACTGCAGAAGGGATCGCAGAGCCGGATCGCCGCGTGGGTCCGCCTGAACGGGCCGCGCAAGCAGCAGCGGGTGACGCTGAGAATTGCGGCAGCCGGAGTTTCGCAAGACGTGGTCCCCGACGCGAGCGGCTATGCGGAACTCACCCTGGACGCGCGGCTGGCGCTATGGTCCCCAGAGAGCCCCAAGCTGTATGAGGTGACGATTCAAGCGGAGACCGACCGGGTGGTGGAGCGCATCGGGTTTCGTTCGATTCAGGCCTCCGGCCGGGCCATCCTGCTGAACGGCCAACCTTTGCTTCTGCGCGGGGTTTCGATCCAGGCGGAAGCGCCGATTCATGCGGGACGAGTGTTTTCGGAAGCGGACGCGAGGACGCTGCTCGAATGGGCTAAGGACCTGGGCTGCAATCTGGTCCGCTTGCCGCATTTTCCGCAGGATGAAGTGATGACGCGCCTGGCGGACCAGATGGGGCTGCTGGTCTGGTCGGAGATACCGGTGTACTGGACGATCGCGTGGGAAAATCCGGACACGCTGCAAAATGCGAGGCGGCAGCTTGGGGAAATGATCGGGCGCGATAAGAACAGAAGCTCGGTAATTTTCTGGTCGGTGGGCAACGAGACGCCGCTCAGCGAGCCCCGGCTGCGTTTTCTTGAGACGCTGGCCGCGGAAGCGCACCAACTGGATGCGACGCGCCTGGTGACGGCGGCGCTGGAGACGCACCGGACCGATCCCAATACAGTGATGGTGGACGACCCACTGGGCCAGTACCTGGACGTGGTTTCCTGCAATGAATACATCGGTTGGTATGACGGCGCTCCGGAGAAAATCGACCGCACGGTGTGGAAAACCATCTACGAAAAGCCATTCCTGATCAGCGAGTTCGGCGCCGACGCGCGGGCCGGCCGTCATGGCGACGAGGGGACTGCGTGGACCGAAGAGTTCCAGGCGGATGTTTACCGGCGGCAGGTTGCGATGTTTCAGCGGATCCCGTTTCTGAGCGGGACGATCGCGTGGGTGCTGATGGATTTCAGATCGCCGCGGCGGCCGCTGGCCGGGATTCAGGATTTCTTCAATCGTAAAGGGCTATACTCCGACCGCGGAGAGCGCAAGGAAGCATTTTATATCTTGCGCGACTACTATCGCCAGGTGGAAACGGGCGCATCGCGGCCGCCTGAATGAGCGGTTGAAGCGAAGAGACAGGCTGTGCGGCCGGTCCCACATTATTGACCGCGGCCTCCTCGACCACCGCGGCCGCCGCCGGATTGCGGGAGGGCGGGATACGTTTTTTCCGTGAATTGCAAGGTGGCGCCGTCATAGGGGCAGTTCTGGAATTCGAAGGCCAGCGCGCGCTTGCAGGTGGGACAATACTTCACCGGCGCCGGGGCCGGATGAACGGCTTTCGAACTCAACCAGGCGGTGCGGAAGGCTTTCATTTCGGGAGTCACTTCGCGGTCCGCCATCTCGTATAACTCGGTTTCGTATCCGGGAGGGCCGGCCAGCACCAGTTCGGCGTCCTTCTTCTCACCGGCGCGCGTTTCCACCTGCAGCTTCACGTGGTCGTCGGGCTTGTGCGCATCCAGGAACGTGGTCAGGTCGGCCGGCGCCTTGATGGCTTTGCCATCCCAGGCGGCGATGATGTCTCCGCGATCGAGGCCCGCGTTGTAGAGCGGAGAACCGCGCAGGGTTCCGGCGGCGATGTCGGCGCCGCGGTCGGAGAAGGTGAGGCCCGCCACGCCCTGCGCGCCAATCCAGACTTTGGGCGTAGCGGGTTTGCGCAGCAGGATGCCGGCATGCGCCAGCAGGGCCTCATAATTCATGGGCTCCTTGCCGTAAATATGGTGCATGAAGAGTTCGGCGGCGAATTCCTTATTGGTGACTTCAGCCAGCGCCTGTTGCAGATCGGCCAGCGTGTAAGGCTTATCGGTGTCGGGGTGGGCGCGCCACATGGCCTTCATCCAATCGTCCAGACTCTTGCCGGGGAACTGCGAGCGGATGGCGAGGTCCGTGCCCAGGGCGATGGCTTCGCCGTAGGCGTAATAGGAAATGATGTTGTTGGTGTTGTTGGTGGGGTCGATGGCCGCGCCGCCATCGATGAACGGCGCGTGGCGGCTCATGTCGACCACGCTGAAAACCTCGTGGCCGGGAGCCGTCATGACGCTGCTGACGGCGCCGCTCAGCGACCGGACGAACCGCTCGATGCTTTCGAGGCCAGAGCGTTTCAGCGCGAGCGGACCATAGTAACTGGTGAAGCCTTCGGCGAACCACAGTTCGCCCGACATGTTGGCGTCTTCGAAATTGAAGGGCTCGAGCGTCTTCGGGCGGATGCGCTTCACGTTCCAGGAGTGGAAAAACTCGTGCGCCACAGTGCCGATGAGGGTGGCGGAGGAATCGCGCAGGTCACGCGTGCCGGTGATGGAAGTGGAGTCGCGATGCTCCATGCCATCGCCGTTGACGTAGGGCAGGTAGTCGAGCAGGAAGGTGTACGTGCCCGTATCGTACTTGGGAAACGCGCCGAAGACGCCTTCCTCTTCGGCCGCCACAGCCTGGCAGAGTTTGGCGTAAGCGGCGGCCTCTTCGTCATTGCCGCGGTGGTGGAGGGCCATGCGGAATTGCGACGTACCGATCTTGAATTCCACCATGGCATGCGCGGAAAGCTCCACGGTGCCGTCCATCATGCGGTCCAGGAAGGGCGCGGTCCAGGCGCCGTCGTCATTGGGCGCGAGTTGCGTGGCCACTTTCCAACCGGAGCCAGGCGGCACTTCGAACTTGATGGAGACCGGCGACTTCTCAAAGCCGCGCGCCCACATGAGCGTGGCCGGAAGGTTCAAATGGGCGTGGGTGGGATCGATGCCGGCGTACGTGCCGTCGGCGCGGTCGCCGAACAGGGTGTATTCCATGACGACGGTGCCTTTGTGCCCCGAGACGTTCCACTGGTCCGTGGCGGCCTGGGTGATGGTGAGCGCGCGGCCCTGGCCATCGGTGGCGCGGATGTTGTAAACGTTCTTGGCGAACTCATGCAGGGCGTAGCGGCCCGGCGAGGAACGGCTCATCAGAACTTCCAGCGAAGGCTGCTTCACGCCCGTGAAGGTGGCGCGGATTTCGGCTTCGTGGTGCGCGGCGTTGGGGAATTTCACTTCGTAGCGAACCGGTTCAGCCGCGCAAAGCGGCAGCACGATGGCGGCAAGGCAGAGGCAGAGTTTCATAGCTGAAAGGGAAGTATATCAACAGCCGCGGATTGTGAGAAAACCGCTCTTCGACAGGCTCTTCAACGCGGAGCCGCGGGGAAGCGGAGAGAAGCCGGGAAATCCGAAAGCGAGGCAGTGGGACGGACGATCTCCTTCGCCGTCTGTCAACCGTCCACTATTGTCGAGCAATGACAGGCCAGAAAACACGATGGCCTGTCCCACCTTTGCGATCGAATCCTACCGCATGGCGGCGGCTTCGGTTTTCATCGCGGTGGCGTTGTGCCAGGCCTGATCGGTGTAGGGTCCGGTGATCTTGGCGCAGTCTTCACTGAATTTGGCGCCTTCCAGGACTTTGGCTTTGCTGTTGGTCATCTTGCCCAGGTTGTAATTGGATATACCCAGGTAGAATAATGCCGGGCCCATCATGGCGTCAACGCCCTTAATCAACGGCAGAGCGGCGCGCAGGTCCTTGTCGGCTGCCACGTACTGGTTCTTTACGCCGTGAATCACCCCGGCGATCCAATGGCCGTATTCGAGCGAAATATTATGCTGACGCTCCCACTCGGCTGCCGTCATATAGTCCGGCTTGGTATGCTTGCTGGCCGCGGCCACCAGACGATTGGCCAATGCCAGAGCCTTGTCGGGCTGCTTGGCCTGGGCATTTTGAGCGGCAATCAGCAGCAGGTCCTCATTCTCCGGCAGACTTGTGAGGGCCTTGTCGACGATGGCGGGGACCTTCGCGGCGGCGCCAGTCTGTTGTAACGCAAGCAGGTAAGTGCCATAACCCTGATCCAGATACTTGCTCTTGGGATTCTGCTCTTCGAGGGTGGACATCAGGTCCACGGTGGTGGCCGCGGGCCCCTTGATTGCCGTGACGTAAAGCGCATACTCGGCATAGGATTGGACATCGTGCGCGTACTTCACACGCTCGGTCCATGCCGGCTTATCGTCCGCGGAGGCAGGGGCAGGCTCAGCGGCAGCTTCCTTCGCCAAGCCGTTGGCTTCCACCGCCAAGGTCTTCACCGATGCAGCGTCACCTTTGGCTTCGGCATCTTTGAGGTTCTGGAAAGTGCTATCCAGATCAGCGGCGTTCACGGATGCAGGTACGCCAACCAGAACCGCCGCTAAAGTCAAAATCGAGAGCTTCATACGTGGATCTCCCCTTAAGAGTCAGGCAGATTCCAGGCCTATAACTCTTCAACTCAATTTAGCCCCCTTTCGCCCCTCGATGCAAGCTTTTTGGGGTGGCCGGACGTGGCGCGTTCGCCGGAAGCTGGTTGGGGGGAAATCGGCCCTAGAAGCTCAATTGAGCCTGGGTTTCCGCACAAACACTGTAGGCCGGGGATCTCCGCGGAACGGGCTCGGACAAAAGAAAGCGGGCCCGGAAGCTTGCGCTGCCGGGCCCGCTGGGAGAATACAGGGTGGTTAGAAGTTGACGCGCACCACGAATTCCAGCATGCGATTCCCAGGATCCTGGGAATTCGAAATGTCGCTATATGCCGTGGTCGTGGTGCCAAATGCTCCGCTCGACGGGCTGACCGTGCCGAGCATGAAGTTGGTGAGGTTGAGACAATCCAGGCAGTTTGCCTGAATCGACAGGTTTGCCTTTTCATGGGCGAACAGAATCATCTTCCGCAAGCTGACATCGAAGTGGTTCTGCCAGGGGCCATAGAGGTAAACGCGATACCCGAACTGGCCGGGGGCCAACTGCGGGCCAACGTAGGACGAGGTGGCGTTGAGGTTGCTCCATGACAGGCTGTTGCCTTCGAAGGCCGCATTGGAATTGGTAACCAGCGATTGCGGCAGGAACCAAACCTGGCCGATGCCGTTGGAGCCCGTGGTCTTGTAAACCGACATCTGGCTTTGCAGCTGGGCCGTGGTCATGTTTTGCAGCACAACGCCGGTATCGTTATTGTTCATTCCGGCGCGGGCCGCGGTCACCTGGCCCGGGTTGCCGGACTGGCTGCGGACGATGCCGGTAAGCTGCCAGCCGCCCGTGAACTTCTTTACAATCGCGTTACCGCCGGAAAGCAGCGGCTTGCCGGGGCCAAAGGGGAGCTCATAAATGAAGTTCAGCTTGAACGCGTTGCGGATATCATTCAGAGCGGGAACCTTGTCCAGAGCCAGATTGCGGAAGGTGGTGGGTTCACTGTAGACCACGCCGGAGTTCCCGGAACTGGTGGTATTGATGCCGTCTCCGAGAGACTTGGAGAGCACATAATTGGCCTGCAACTGGAGACCGGAAGCCAGGCGGCGGCGGTACTCGACGACGCCGGAATCGTAGAAGGACTTGCCCCAGTCGGTGACCAGGTATGATCCGGTGCTGCCCACCGACGGATTGACGGTGAACATGTTGACCGGATATCCGGCAGCCACCAGGCGGCCCATATAAGTGGCATTGGCATAGATGACGCCGGCCAGAGAACCGACGCGGTTCTGCCGGAGATAAGTGGCGTAGGAACTGTTGTTGGTGAGCGTACCGAGGGCGGTCTGCAGGATGGGAACGGCTTTCTGTCCCGGCAGGCCCTGGTTGCTGAAGTTGTTGCTGCTTGTGCTGAGGATGTTGCCGCCGCGGGCAATCAACAGATTGTTGTAGGCGTTATAGAAATCAGTCTGGAAGCCGTTCTCAAAGGTGTTGACTTCGTTGACGTTGACCTGGCGCCATCCATGAACTTCATGGTTGCCGACGTAGCGGATCTCCACTACGTTGTTGTGGGCGAATTCGCGCTGGAAGCCCACGTTCCAGCTCTCCACGTAACCGACATGCAGTTTGGGATCGAAGGCATTGACGGAGAGCGTGGGAGTGGTGCTCATGGGATAGTTGGGAGCGGTAGGCGCCGGATAAGTGGGCAGCGTGGCCTGGCTGAACAGCACGCTTCCCGGGGCGCCGAAATACTGCGGGTAATTGACGGGATCGACACTGGTGTTGTACGTGACACCGGGGTTGGAACCATACATGGAGGAAAAGACTTCGCTGCCTTCACGGACCGTGGCAATAGAGAAGCCGGCCCGCAGGACCGAAGCTCCCTGGTGATCGCCCAACAGGAAGCCCAGCAAGCCCTTGGAGGTGGGAATCTGCCAGGCGAAGCCGATGTTAGGATTCCAGTTCTTGGGCGTGGCATAAGCCGTAATGGACGATAGCGGCTGGAAGGCCGCAATGGAAGGAGCCCACGCCGCGCCGCCAGGAATGACGGGAACTCCCGCTGTGACGCCGGGCTGGAACATATTGCCGACGCCGGAAATGCCATAGACGGACTGGATAGTGGACGCTGTATAGGTGCCGCTCAGGTTCTGGAAAGGCATCTGCTGTTCATAGCGCACGCCAAGGTTCAAAGTGAAATTCGGCAGCATCCGCCACTGGTCCTGAACGAACAGCCCGAACTGGCGCTGCTGGTCGCGGTCGATGGCCGGAGTGTTGCCGTACGTATGGGTGGTTTCGCCTTCGACCACCTGGCGGGTGATGCTCGTAACGCGGCCGGTGAGCACACCATACAGGTTGGCGGCGCTATCCATAAGGGTTTGTGTTGCACCGGGCATGGTGGCGGCGGTAAACAGATCTGTGGAACCGCTGTGCGCCGGGTCGCCATTGGTAGCCGAAGTGCCAAACGCAATGGATGGCAGAGCTTCGCTGCCGATCAACTCAGACCAGAGGTTGATTTGCGAAAAATCGCCGCCCAGGCTAAGCATGTGGGCGCCCTTCAACCAGGAGAGGGTATCGCCGAATTGTTTCACCGGCGAGTTGCGGCGCTGCGGGCTGGTGGCTGTGGAGACGCCCGAAAGGCTGTCGAACGCGGTGAAGCTGGGAATGTAGCCCCTCCAGGGCGCATAATTTGCGGCAGATTGCGCGCCGTCATAGAACACAGTGGTGCCGCCCAACAGGCCGCCATGGAAATCGTTGGTGATGTGGTCGGTGATGGCGGAACGCAGCGCGATGGTTCCCATGAACCGGTTGCTGTGCTGTCCGGTATTGATGTTGGTGCCGAGCACATCGCCCGTGCCGGGATATACGTCCACGACGCCGTTCAGAACGTCGGGAATGGTGTAGTACATGTTGTAGCTATAGGTGAGGGAGATCTGGTTCTTGCTATTCAGGTTGTAGTCCACGCGGCTCATGGACAAGTGCCTGCGGTCCAGACCGGTTGCCGCGTAGCTGAGGGTGTCGCCGTTGTAATCGCCGGTGGGGACGTTGTTCTTGAGCTGACCGTTTCCGGTGAGCGCCAGGATCTGGCTGAAGGTGTTGGCAATGATGGGATCGGGCGTGCTGGGGAATCCGGCAGCCTTAGCCAGGGCCAGAACGTTGACGGATTGGGTGGCGCTGTACTGGAAATTGCCGGCGGCCGCGGCGGGTGTGATAACGGTCCGGCTTTCCGGCGCCGACTGCGGCAGATCGCGGAATTCGATATTCGTAAAGAAGAACAGCTTATTCCGCAAATTGACAATTTTCGGAATGAGAACCGGCCCTCCGATGTGGAAGCCGTATTGGTTCAGATTGATAATGTTGCGGGGCAGATGGTTGATGGTATTGAAATAGGCGTTCGCGCTGAGGTCGGTGTTGCGGTTCTGCCAGAACGCGCCGCCGTGAAATTGATTGGTGCCACTGCGGGTGACGAATTTCACTTGCGCAGCGCCTTCACCCGTGGAATCCGCTCCGGCGGCCGCGGTGGTCAACGTGACCTGTTCCACCGAATCCATTTGGATGGGGATGTAGGTGTAATAGCTGCTGCCGGTGCTGCTCTTGAGCAACTGGTCCTGAGTATTCAGACCGTCGAGCGTAATGCTCAACGAGCCGGAGGGTAAACCATTGATGCTGGAATTCCGGTCGGCGCCCGCCGTCTGGACTCCCGGCATCGACATCAGCATATCCATGCCGCTTCGCGTAATGGTGGGCAGTTCGGTGATCTGCCGCTTTTCCAGGCTGCTGTCGACTGTGGCCGAACTCGCCTGAACCAGTTCCTGCGCGCCGGAGACCTCGACGGTCTCCGACACGGCGCCCACTTCCATTCTGGCATTCACCGTAACGGGGATGCCGGCATCCATCACCACATGATCAATCACGGTGGTGCGGAAGCCTTTCATCGTAACGCTGACGCGATACGTTGACTCGGGCATGCTGGGCAGGGTCCACTGCCCGCGCTCGTTGGTGGCGGCCTTGAAACTGGCCCCGGTATTACTGTTGATCACTGCAACTTCAGCGCCGACAACAACGGCGCCCTGCGGATCGGTGACGTTTCCGTCCATTCGCGCAGTGGTAATGGCTGTCTGTCCGAATGCAATGCAGGCGAACAGGGCCAACAATGCGAGTCCTTTTCTCATGCCTCTGAAAAACCCCCAAAATAGGAAAATGAAGTTTCGCGTCACCCGCTCCCTTGAAAACAAATGGAACTCCCGGAGCACAATTACAAAAGGTGATTTCAGAAGTATGCCATGGCGCCACGGATCCAAACAAGATCAAAGAGTCTATTTCTCTTATTTAAAATATAAATGGCTGAGGAAATTTTGGACACCACCGGTCCAACGTGTTGTCGCGTGACCGCGTTTGGCGTATTTATCAACAGACCCTCGCTGGACTGCCCGCGCAGTGCGATCCTATCAGCATGCCGGAACTGCCCGACATCACGGTGTATGTGGAAGCCGTCGCTGCCCGCACCGTTGGGCACACGCTGCACCACATCGCGATACGCGGTCCGTTTCTGCTGCGCTCCACCGCTCCAGCCGTCGAAACCACTTACGGAAAGCACGTCTGCAAAGTGGTAGGGGTGGGAAAGCGCATCGCCATCGGTCTGGAGGACGATCTGTGGCTGGCCATTCACCTGATGATTGCGGGGCGGCTGCACTGGCGCGAGGCTGGAACCAAACCGGCCACCGGACGAGGATTGCTGGCTGCTTTCACCTTCGATTCCGGCACGCTCACGTTCACCGAAGCGGGCACGCAGCACCGCGCCTCGCTGCATGTCTTATCGGGTCAAGATGCTCTCCAAACTCTCCATGCCGGCGGTCTGGAAGTCCTCGACGCATCGCTTCCGGCGTTCACCGCGGCACTGCAATCGGCGAATCATACTTTGAAACGCGCGCTCACCGACCCGCACATCCTCAGCGGGATCGGCAATTCCTATTCCGATGAAATCCTGCACCGGGCGCGTCTTTCGCCGGTGGCGCTGACGCAGAAACTGGCGCCGGCGCAGATCGAACAGCTTTATACAGCTACCCGCGAAACGCTGGTGGAATGGACCGGCCGTCTGCGCGTACAAGCGGGCACCCGATTTCCGGAAAAGGTAACCGCCTTCCGCGAAGGCATGGCCGTTCACGGACGCTACCGGCTTCCCTGCCCGCGCTGCGGCGCTCCGGTTCAGCGCATTCGCTACGCCTCCAACGAGACCAACTATTGCGCCACCTGCCAGACCGGCGGCAAGTTGCTGGCCGACCGCGGGCTGTCGCGGCTTCTGCGCGAAGACTGGCCGCGGTCTCTCGATGAGATGGATGCGCTGAAACGGCGGTGAGCCAGAATGCCGCTGCCCCACGCTTGCGCTGCGCAGGCTTCCTGCTATAGCATCGGAAAACCGGCAGTCAGGAGGCCGCTTCGCATGCATCGACGCAACTTTTTCCAAATCGCCCTGGGCGCCGGCGCCGTCGCCGCCGCTTCCGCCGCGGTGGCCGGCCGTACACCGGAAGATGTCGCCACCGATGAAGACTACTGGTCGCAAATCCGCGGGGCGTTTTCCATCGACCGGAATTTCATCAATCTGAATAACGGATACGTCAGCCCCTCGCCACGCACGGTGCAGGATGCCATGCGGCGCTACCTGGACTACAGCGACATGGGGCCCTACCCAACTATGGTAAATACGCTCTACCGGCAGGTGGAAGCGGTGCGCCGGCGGCTGGCGCAGTACGCGGGCTGCGACCCCGAAGAAATTGCCATCACGCGCAATTCATCCGAAGCGCTGGAAAATGCGCAGTACGGCATTGACCTGAAGCCGGGCGACGAAGTGCTCACCACCAACCAGGATTATCCGCGCATGATTGAGACCTTCAAACAGCGCGAGCGGCGGGACGGCATTGTCCTCAAAACGATCTCGTTCCCGGTGCCCAGCCCGGGCATGGACCTGCTGGTCAGACTCTTCGAGCAGGCGATCACGCCCAAGACCAAACTGATTCTGGTTTGCCACATCACCAATCGCACCGGGCAGATCTTCCCGATCCGCCGCATCTGCGATATGGCGCACGCGCGCGGCATCACGGTGATTGTGGATGGCGCGCATGCGTTCAGCCAGTTCCCCGTGAATATCTCCGAGCTCAACTGCGATTACTACGGAGTGAGTCTGCATAAGTGGACCTATGCGCCGGTGGGCACGGGTTTCCTTTATGTCAACAAACAGCGCATCAGTTCCACGTGGTCATTGATGGCTTCAGGCGTGACACAAAAGGAAGACATCCGGAAGTTCGAAGAGATCGGCACGTATCCGGCGGCCAACCGCAGCGCCATATCCGAAGCGCTGGTCTTCAACGACAATATCGGGGTGGATCGCAAGGCGGCGCGCCTGCGCTACCTGCGCGACCGCTGGGCGCACCGGCTGGCGGAAAACGCGAAGTGCAAGATTCTGCACAGTCCCGACCCGGCGCAATCCTGCGGCATCGGTTTTCTGGCATTCAACGGCATCGATCCCGCCAAGATCGGCGCGGCACTGGTGAACAAGTACAGCATCTATACCGCAACTATGGGGCATGAAGAATACACCGGGCTGCGCATCACTCCCAATGTTTACACCACGTTGAAGGAGATTGACGTCTTCGCCGAGGCGGTGGAGAAAGAAGTCCGCGCCGCCTGAAAGGGTGGCCAATCGGAGATTGCCGCTTCGATGTGTCGGATTGTTCATCATTGTCATCCAGAGTAATACCCCCATGTTTGTCAGGTGACACCCTCATAGTCAGTCTTGAGAAGGGGTGGCATATGGCGGACAATGAGAATACAAACCTAACATGATGCCCGTCCGTTTGCGGTCAAAGTGCGCTGTCACCGCCATCGACAATAGTTGCCAAAGGCAACCAAAGCAGGCTTATCTGCTCGATGAGAAGTTTCTTGCAGAGGCGCGCCGGCTTCGAATCTGCATCAAGGCGCTCCGGGCACATGTGGAGCGCATGAAGGCAGAGCGCAGCGCCTGAGCAAAAGACGGCGCCACGAGTTTCGTCGCAGGCCGCGACGATTGTTTTGACGCAGGCACTGGCAAGATCGGACAGACAATCGGCTTTTGTCGTCTGGCAGGCGGCGTACTCTCCGAAGATGACAGACGACAAAAACCGATCGTCCGTCCCACCCTTATTTTCCCGCGCGGCGGCATGCGATAATCGCCTGCATGCGCATTGCAACGATCCTCGTCGTATCGATTGTGTCTACTCTCAGCCTGTCTGCCCAACCGCAAGGCGGTCCGCCACCGGCTGAATGGGCCCGGCAGGCCCGCCAGTTGATCAGCCAGGACAAATATGACGACGCCCTGGCGGTCTACCAGAAGGAACTTGCCACCAGCCCGGACAACATGCCACTCCACAATGCCGCCGGCTCACTGCTCGACGTGATGGGAAAAGGCACGGAAGCCCGCAGCCACTTCGCGCGGGCGATTGAGCTGGCAACCTCCAAGAACGACAAGGTGGCAGCCTTCCGCGCCATGGCGGTTTCCTATGCCTTCGAAGCCGACTGCAAGAATGCCGGCAAGTACGACGAGATGGCCATCGCGATTCGCGCGGCCGATAAGGATTTCTACCAGCAGGGCGAAATCGCCGACGAGGCCGGGCGCATCTGCATTGACGCCGGAGATCTTGGGGCGGCGGAGAAATGGTACAAACTGGGGCACGATTCGGGCATCAAGGATCCGCAACTGGCGCCCGACATGAAGGACCTGTGGGAGTTTCGCTGGGAGAACGTGCAGGCGCGGCTGGCTGCGCGCCGCGGGAACAAAGCGGAAGCCGCGAAACACGCTGCCGCCGCGCAGGCGCTCTATGATAAGGATCCTAAAATGGGTTCGACCTCCGGACAGGCGCAAGCGAATTTTCTTCCTTACCTGACCGGCTACGTGGCCTTCTACACGGGCGATTACAAGACGGCGGCTGAAGTCCTACAAAAGGCCAACCAGGATGCCTTCAACATGGCCCTGATCGGCCTGGCCTACGACAAGCTCGGCGAGAAGGACAAGGCGACGGAATTCCTGCGCAAAGCCGCGGCCTCAACCGCCCATAGTGCGCCGACCGCGGCAGGGCGCCTGATGGCCAGAAAAAAATTGGGCTAACGAGGTTCGTCGATGCGCTACTTACTTGCCGCCATATTGTTTGCCGCTCTGCCGCTGGCGGCCCAGACGTTCGACCCTAGGGGACTGGCAAGGTTGGAGAAGAGGGGATTTCAACGCGGAGGCGCGGAGGAGCGGAGAAAAACAAGGCTGAGAATTGCCGTCGTCAGATTCTCCGGTGTTCTCACTTTGGTTCCGTTCTCTCTTTTCTCTCTCTGTTTTCTCCGCTCCTCCGCGGCTCCGCGTTGAAATACCAGCTCACGCCCCAGAAACTTCCCGCAGTCCAGCCTCGTCGTAGCCCAGGATGATGCGGCTGCCGCTTACCAGGATGGGGCGCTTGATCAGGTTGGGATGAGCGGCCATCAGGCGGAGCGCTTCTTCGCGGGATGGCGTCTCCACTTTCATGTTGCGCTCGCGGTACAGCTCATTGCGCGGATTCAGGAACAATCGGTAATCCCGAGCGCCGATCAGCCGATCCAATTCTTCGACGGACAGGCCTTTGTTGAGATCGACTTCTTCAAACCGGGCACCGGCGGCGCGAAGCAAACTCTTCGCGTTGCGGCAAGTGGTTCAAGAGGGTTTCAGATAAAGTTTCACGTTATAGCCAGTTCAAGTCCGTATATTTTTCGCCGGTGAGGTGCAGGAACAGCGCTTCCAGGGTGCGGAATTCCTGGCCGTTGAAGGAGAGCGATCCGTCGTTGGCCAGTAGCGTGACGTCGCCTTCCCAAACCAGTTTGCCGGGTTTGGTGATGATGGCGACGTCGTTGCAAATCCGCTCGACGGTTTCGAGCACGTGGGTGGTCATGAAGACGGTGCGGCCCTGATCGGCGAAACGGCGCAGCCATTGCTTCATGAGCGCCACACCGGCCGGGTCAATGCTTTCGAACGGCTCGTCCAGGAACAGCACTTCGGGCGAGTGGATCACGGCGGCGGCGAAGGCCACGCGTTTGCGCATGCCGGTGGAATACTCGGAGAGCGTCTTGGAGGAATCGGTCAGTTCCAGGGCGGAGAGCAGTTCGGTGACGCGCTGGCGCGTAGTAGCCTCGTCGAGCCCGAACATGCGGGCCACGAAAGCCAGGAACTCATGCGCGTAGAGCGGCTCGAAAAGGCCGAGCGTTTCCGGCATCACGCCGATGCGTTTCTTGATAGCGGCATTTTCCGAATCG
>Ga0182030_10004509_pt1 | contig 29670 bp, 36 predicted proteins | sample 812S3MmetaG_FD_121299 | JGI IMG/M metagenome (GOLD analysis project Ga0182030, IMG submission 121299) | Permafrost microbial communities from Stordalen Mire, Sweden - 812S3M metaG (Illumina Assembly) | ecosystem: Environmental > Terrestrial > Soil > Wetlands > Permafrost | place: Sweden...
ATTAAATCGATTTGATAAAGAAAGTTGTTTTGAAACACCGTAGAACCGGTGTCCAGAAAGGATTATACGCGAAAAAGGGCATCTACAATAGATGCCCTTACGTGGGTCCTACTGGATTCGAACCAGCGACCTCTTCCATGTCAAGGAAGCGCTCTAACCAACTGAGCTAAAGACCCTCACCTTCCGAAATCCCCCTCCCGGGCCGCACCTATTTCGGACTGCAAATTTGAATTAAATTCCTTTAATAACCAAACCCGTTATCCAAATTATAGACAATTTTCCCTACGTTAGTTACCATTAAACATTTTCCGGCGAAACCTCTTATCCTCAGTCTCTTCTGCCTGCTTTTTCTTTATGGCCATTCCCAGCAACGCCGCAATGAGCGCAACGAGCACGGGGAATTCTGGACCCCCGAACAAAATATCAGAGAACTTCGCCGGCTGGTGCGGGAACAGGAATTGATCTACGTCCATTGGAAAAAGAACAACCGCGGCGAATATAAATTTTTCTGTGATAACAAAAGCTTCTCCGATTACACTGTGGAAGTCAGCTTTCAAGAACTGATCAACCTGCAGACAGATGTTATACTCCCCGCCAGGATCGAAGTTGCCCCGGGAAAAGCAGCCCGGGTCTCCGAGCTACAATCTCTCGCCGAAGAATATGGCGATGAAGCCCCGCCTAAAGACTGGTATTGCCTGAACATACACGTTCACGCCGGAGATACCGTCTACGCTGCCCGCCGCGGCCGGGTGACCAATACCAGAGAGCACGCCGATCTGCAGGATTCCGGCTACAGCTATTCCAGCGATGATAATTATATCGAGATCGAACACAATGACTGCACCTTCGGCAAATACTCGGTATTCAGAGATGATGCGGTCTTCGTGCATCCCGGCGACTGGGTTGAGGCCTACCCAAGTCCTTCCCCTTCATCCCTTCCGACGCTTCATCTCCTTCCTGATCAACCCCAGCTCGCGTCCCGTCTGCCCCGAGACGCTGCTGTTCTCCTGCGCCCTTCGCATGAGGTAAGGGACCACATCCCGGATAGGACCAAAGGGTAAGTATTTGCTGACCGCACACCCGGCTTTTGCAAGATTAAAAGTGATATTGTCACTCATGCCATACAGCTGGGAAAAATGAATGTGCGGATCGCCCAAAGACAACCCCTTTTCCTGCAGCAATTGCACCGCATATAAGTTACTGTATTCGTTGTGCGAAGCGACGATCAGGGCAATTCTGTCCAGGTGCTCGATACAAAAGGCCAACCCTGCATTGTAATCCCCGTCCGTCGCCGCCTTATCCGGCTGAATGGGGGAGGCATATCCCTTCTCCCGCGACCGCTTTCTCTCCTTCTCCATATAGGCGCCCCGCACCAGCTTGGCCCCCAGGATGAAATTCCGCTGCAGAGCCGCCTCATAAGAATCTTTCAAGAACATGAGCCGGTCGGCCCGATACAGCTGAATGGTATTATAGACGACCGCCCATTCGCGATTGAATTGTTCCATCATCAGGATCGTCAGCACGTCGACCGGGTCCTGTATCCAGGTCTCTTCCGCATCCACCAGCACACCGATATGCTTGTCCGACGCCTCACGGGCAATCTGCTGCATGCGCCCGCTCACCCGCTGCCATTCTTCCCGCTCGTCCGGTGTCAGGCTCTCCAGCGCACCCGCATAACGCTTCATCAGACTGCCGTCAGACTGCCTCATCAACGAGTCCAGCTTTTCCAGCAGGCCGAACCGGGCGATTCCCGTCACCTTCACGCTCATAAAGGGTATATTGGGCTGCGTACCCGCATAATCGATCACCCGGTTGAATTCACCCATCGCATGGTCATATCCCCCTTCGCCTTCCTCACCCCCCTCTACGCCATAATCCAGGATCACCTGCACATGATATTGCCCTAATTTCCTGGCTACGGCAGCCGTCTCCTCCAACGTCTCCCCGCCTACAAATTGACCAAAAAGCGTATTCCTGATCAACCCTTTCACCGGCAACCCTGACCGGATCAGCCACGGCGTCAGCCGGGTGCCCAGCTGCACCAGGGCGCCATACCCCATACTGGAAAAAAGGAAAGCCGCTTTTTTCAGCTCTTTATCGGATTTGTATTCGAAGGCGTTCGCAGTATTCTCGAAAGAAACCGTCGGTAAGGCTATATCCATATGCTCAGATCTTAATTTGCCGGCAAAAATAAGGAAATGACACGAAGCATGGCCATCGTTCATCCATCCTCCCGTCCTTCGCCGGCTTCCCCTTCGCCCGTGTCGGATTTTTCTTTATCTTAGGTGATGAGAAAATTTAACTGCTTGTGGCTGGGCCTATGCCTGCTGCTCTCCTGCCACCCCACCCCCCACTACGACACCATCATTCGCCACGGCATCATCTATGACGGCACCGGCGACTCGGCTTATAAAGGCGATATCGCGATTCAAAAAGATACCATAGCCTTCATCGGCGACCTGTCCGGTGCACAAGCCACCCGTGACATCGATGCCAAAGGAATGGCCGTCAGCCCCGGCTTCATAGATATGCAGAGCCAGTCCATGCAATCACTCCTGCAGGACGGCCGGTCCATGGGAGCTATCCGCCAGGGCGTCACCCTCGAGATCTTCGGCGAGGGTAGTTCCGAAGGCCCCTATACTGACACTATGCAAAAGGACGAACTGCGCGAAGAAGGCGATATAAAATATCCCGTCGCCTGGACAACGCTGAAAGATTACCTTCAATACCTCCAGAAAAAAGGCGTATCCACCAACGTAGCCTCCTTTGTAGGCGCAGCAACGGTCCGTGAGAACCTGCTCGGCTATGCCAACAAAGACCCCGATTCCGCCCAGCTCGAAAAGATGAAGACCCTCGTCCGCCAGGCCATGGAAGACGGCGCCTTGGGCATCGGCTCGGCCCTCATCTATGCGCCCGGCAGCTATGCAAAGACCCCCGAGCTGATCGAACTCTGTAAAGTGGCCGCACCTTACGGCGGCGTCTACATCTCCCATGTGCGCAGCGAAGGCAATCAATTACTGCAGGCAGCCGACGAGTTGATCCAGATTGCAAAACAAGCACACATGCCCGCCGTCTTTTATCATTTGAAGGCCGCCGGCAAAAGCAACTGGGACAAATTGGACCCGCTCATCGCCAAGATCGACAGCGCCCGGAAGGCCGGGCTAAATATCTCCGCCTGCATGTATACCTACACGGCTGGAGCCACCGGTTTCGATGCCTCCATGCCCACAGATATCCAGGAAGGTGGCCTCGACAAATGGATCGAACGATTGAAGAACCCCGCGATCCGGAAAAAGGTGATCGCTGCCATGAGAGCGCCATCCTCGGATACCTGGGAAAACCTCTACCTCGGCGCCGGCCCTGAGAACATCATCTGCACCGGGTTCAAACAGGATTCCCTCAAATACCTCACCGGCAAGCGGCTCACCGAGATCGCCAAAATGCGGCATACCTCGCCGGAAGAAACCGTCATCGACCTCGTCATCCAGGACCATTCCCGCGTAGAGGTCATTTATTTTCTGATGAGTGAGGAGAATGTAAAAAAAGAGATCGCCCTGCCCTACATGACCTTCGGGTCCGACGCACCCAGCATGGCGCCCGAAGGGGTCTTCCTGCGGAGTAGCACACACCCCCGAGCCTATGGCAATTTCGCCCGCCTTCTGGGCACTTATGTTCGTGATGAAAAGCTCCTTTCCCTCGAAGAGGCCATCCACAAACTTTGCGGCATGCCGGCCGGTCTTCTCCAATTGAAAAAAAGAGGCGAACTTCGCGCCGGCAATTATGCCGACATTGTCGTCTTCGATCCGGCAACCATCCGTGCAAACAGCACCTATGAAAAGCCTCACCAACTGGCTACCGGCGTGAATAACGTCTTTGTCAACGGGACCGAAGTGCTCAAGGATGGACAGCATACCGGCGCAACGCCGGGAAGGGTCGTGTACGGTCCTGGCTATAAAGGCGATCGATGATGCAAAAGCAAACGCAAGACATGAAAATTATCCGAACCGACATCTACAAGTTCAGCATCCCCATGCATCCGTTCACTATCGCGACCGGCACCATGAGCAGCGCCCAGAATACCCTCATCCGTGTCCATACCGATGCTGGTTACTATGGTGTCGGCGAATGCTCGGCCTTCCCCATGATCGTCGGTGAGACCCAGGCGACCTGCTTCGAGATGGCCAAAGACTTCGCCGCGGTTTGGAAAGGGAAAGACGCCCTCCAAACAGAGGCCCGCATGCAGGAACTCCACGATTACACAGCCTTCAACGCCACCATCAAGAGCGCCTTCGACATAGCCCTGCACGATCTCGCGGCCAAAGCCGCAGGACAACCCCTGTACCGTTACCTGGGTGGCAAAAAGAAGGAAATAGAGACCGACCTCACCATCGGTATCGGCACCCCGGAAGAAATGGCGCAGACCGCTGTCCGCTTCAAGGCGGATGGCGTACGCATCATCAAGATCAAATTAGGAAAGAATGGCCCGGAAGACGTTCAACGCGTCCGGCAGATCCGCGCCGCCGTAGGGCCGGAGATCGGCCTTCGCATAGACGCCAACCAGGGCTGGGACTTCGACTCGGCCCGCGACGCCCTGCAGGCAATGGCCTCGCTCGATATCCAGTTCTGCGAGCAGCCAATGCGGCACTGGCACGATGACCGGCTCCCCGAGTTGCGCCGCAGCGTCCCGATTCCAGTCATGGCAGACGAAAGCGTATTCTCCCACCACGATGCCCGCCGCCTCATCGCCGCCAACGCCTGTGACTACGTGAACATCAAATTCGCCAAGTCCGGCGGCATCCTCGAGGCCACCCGTATCAATGAAGTGTGTGAAAAGCACGGCATCCCCTGCATGATGGGCGGCATGCTGGAAAGCCGCGTCGCACTCACCGCCTTCGCCCACTTCGCCCTGGCCCACGACAATATCATTTTCTATGATATGGATACCTGTATGCTGGGACATAAGGAAGATCCCGTCACCGGCGGCGTCCGGTACCGCGGCTATTTCCTTGACATTCCCGATACACCCGGCCTCGGCGCCGATGCAGACGATGCTTTCCTCCAACATTGCGAAAAAGTCACCGTCTAAGCGTTATCTTTGCACCCAAATTAAAAAGGACGATGACTCCCAAAGCAAAGACGGCCAAAGAATCCCTCATTATCATGACCGAACTGGTCCTGCCGAACGACACCAACGTTTTCGGTAACCTGATGGGCGGCCGGCTGATGTATTGGATGGACATCGCCGCAGCCCTCGCCGCCGGCAAACACTGTAATGCCCCCGTCGTCACCGCCTCCGTCGACAACATCTCCTTCGAGAACCCTATCAAGCTCGGCAATGTCGTACACATCGAAGCCAAGGTCAGCCGCGCCTTTAACTCGTCCATAGAAGTTCACATGAAAGTCTGGGGGGAAGATCATACCCAGCAATACAAATACAAGAGCAACGAGGCCTATTATACCTTCGTCGCACTCGATCCCAATCGCCGCCCCCGCCCCGTTCCCGAACTCATCGCCGAAACAGAGGAAGAAAAACGCCTGTATGACGGCGCCCTCCGCAGACGCCAGCTCCGTCTTATCCTGGGTGGAAAAATGAAACCGGAAGACGCAGGAGAATTAAGAGCATATTTTTTGAAAGAGTAACCCTTCACTCACTCGGGTACCAAGTCCGGCTTCCAGTGATGCGCACCCCGCATCATAAACTTCTTGCTCTGCTCGATCGAATCCATCACCTGCTCCATGATCCGCTCCGCCGGCGCATCATAATCGATTACCAGCGGCTCTTTGAACACCACGGTCAGTTGCATCCCCCTTTTCTTGAACTTCAACCCCTTCTTGTCGAAGGCGCGCCAGAACCCGCCGATCACCACCGGTACCACAATCGGCTTATTCTGCTTGATGATCAGCGCCGTGCCCTTCCGGCCCGGAGCAAATGCTTTGGTAGTCCCCTGCGGAAAGGTGATCACCCAACTGTCTTCCAGCGCCCGCGTGATCTTACGCGTATCCGAAGGATCGAGCCCCTTTCGCACCTCCGTGCTTTTCTGGCTCCAGGTTCGGCGGACCGTCAGCGCACCGGCCATGGTGAATAGCCTGCTCACCCAGGTAGCCCGCATCGTCTCTTCCGCTGCTACATAATAGACGTTGGTAAAAGGATTCAACAGGTAATAAGGCAGCCCAAGCTTGTCTTTCTTCCGCCATTTGACGGCACAGAAAATATGCAGAAAAGTGATGACGTCCGCAAAATAGGTCTGGTGATTGCTGACAAAAAGAACATTCCCTTTGGGTAATCGCCGCAAGTGTTCCGTACCGCTTATCTTCAAGCGATTCACAATCGTCAGACCAGGATAGGATACGACTCCTACTATGGCATAGACTAGCTTTCTCACGAAACGAAAATGCTTCAATCGTTCTCTCAGACTCATGGGCATGTTTTTCAGTAGCACGGAACTATCCTCCGCCTGCCGAAAGTACGGAATTGTTCACACATCTCATGAACTGTTCACACATCTCAGTAACTTTGACGCTTATGCAACTCAACACAGTCATCTTCGACATGGATGGTCTTTTGATCGATTCCGAACCCTGCTGGCAGCGAGCCGGTATGGAGACACTCCGTCAATTCAATGTCACGCTCTCGCCAATCCAGTATCATCACACCACAGGCCTTCGCACGCCCGAATGGCTCGACTATTGGTTCGGTTATTTCGGCATCGACAAAAACCTGATTCCCGCAGCAGCAGCAGCCTTACACACCAATGTCTTCGAAAAGATCCGGACAAAGGCCGATCCGCTGCCCGGCGTACGGCAGGTACTCGATTTTTTCAAAGCAAAAAATTTCCGCATCGGACTGGCCACTTCCTCGCCGCTGTCCCTGGCTACCATCGTAACGGAAAAACTGGAGATCGGCGCCTATTTCGACACCGTCACTTCAGCCGGCGACCTTCCTTTCGGCAAGCCGAATCCCCAGGTTTATATGGATTGCGCCGCCGCACTTTCATCGAGCCCCCTCGAATGCCTGGCATTCGAAGATTCCTTCAATGGCCTGATCGCCGCCAAAGCAGCCCGGATGAAATGTGTCGTCATTCCCGTGCAGGACCAATACGCCCTTCCCAAATGGGGCGCCGCCGATTGTAAGCTTAACTCGCTGCTGGAATTCGGCGAAACGCAACTGGCCGCACTCGCCTGAGACCGCACTCGCTTGAATCCATAATCGCCTGAGACCGCTCGACGGGCCCGCTCACAAAAGCCGCTCACCCACCCCAACAAAAAAAAGACCCCCTGGCAAGCCGGAGGCTTGCCGGCCGAAGGCCCAACATTAAACCCGGGGTCAAAAAAAGACCCCGCGTTAGCGGGGTCTTAAAATCAATCTGATTATTCTCGGCTTATTGCGCAGCTTCTCCACTACCGGGGGTAGCGGTTCCGCCTGACGCATGCTGATCTTTTTCTTCCTGTTTCAGCTTTTCCTTGATGGAGGCTAAAGCGCCGAGATCGCCCAGGGTCGGCTTTTCCACCTTTGCCTGGATGTTCTTGACAGCCTTGCGGGTCTTATCCGCATCGGCCCTTTGCTCTTTCCTCAAAGCTTCCCTCTCTTCTGTCTTCACCTGTTCCCACAGCCTTGTATGAGAGAGTACGATACGCTTTTCGTTGCGATCGAACTCGATCACCATGAAGGGCGCCGTTTCATCAGCCTGTACCTGCTTGCCGTCTTCCTTGTTCAGGTGACGGTTCGGAGCGAAGCCTTCCAGACCGTAAGGCAGCTGCACGATAGCACCCTTCTCATCCTTGCGGATGACCAGGCCTTCATGCACAGAGCCGATGGCGAAAGTTTCCTCCAGCGCATTCCAGGGATCTTCTTCCAGTTGTTTGTGTCCCAACTGCAGTTTACGGTTATCCTTGTCGATACCCAGGATCATGACATCGATATGCTGACCAACCTTGGTGTATTCAGACGGGTGATTGAACCGCTTCAGCCAGCTCAGATCGCTGATATGGATCATACCGCCGATACCAGGAGCCAGTTCGACGAATACGCCATAGGGGGTGATGTTCTTCACCAGGCCGTTGTGACGGCTGCCCTGCGGGAATTTTACCTCGATGGTATTCCAGGGATCTTCACTGAGCTGCTTGATCGACAGGCTCATCTTACGGGCATCCTTATCCAGGGTGACTACCTTGGCATTATGCTCGTCGCCCAGCTTGAAGAATTCCTTCGCATTGATCGGTGTATTGGCCCAGGTGATCTCGCTCACGTGTACCAGACCTTCTACGCCCGGCATGATTTCCAGGAAAGCGCCGTAGTCTTCGATATTGACCACCCGTCCCTTGACGATCTGTCCTTCCTTGATCGTTTCAGGCAGCACATCCCAGGGATGCGGGGTCAGTTGCTTCAAACCCAGGCTGATCCTCTTCTTTCCATCGTCGAAATCCAGCACCACGACCTGCAGCTTCTGGTCCAGTTTCAGCACCTCGCTCGGATGGCTGATACGTCCCCAGCTGATATCGGTGATATACAGCAGCCCGTCCAGACCACCGAGGTCCATAAAGGCGCCAAAATCGGTGATATTCTTGATCGTCCCTTCCAGCACCTGTCCTTTCTCCAGCTTGCTGATGATCTCTGCGCGCTGCGCTTCGATATCGCTTTCGATAAGGGCCTTGTGAGATACAACGGCATTCTTGATGGCTTCGTTGATCTTGACCACCTTGAACTCCATAGTCTTGCCGACGAACTGATCGTAATCAGTCACGGGCTTCACGTCGATCTGCGATCCGGGCAGGAATGTTTCCATACCGAACACGTCGACGATCAGGCCGCCTTTCGTCTTGCTGGTGACCGTACCGGTAACCACTTCGCCGGTCTTGTGTACTTCCACGATCTTCTCCCAGGCACGGGTGATCCGGGCCTGCTTGCGGCTCAGGTGAAGATGACCTTCCCTGTCCTCCTTCTCTACCACCATCACCTCGACCTCATCACCTGTTCTCAGGTTGGCGAGATCACGGAATTCATTCAAAGATACCAGGCCATCGCTCTTGAACCCGATATTTACGACCACATCGGTCTTGGTCAGCCCTACTACCAGGCCCTTGACCAATTCGCCGTCGGTGATCGCCACGAAAGTGTCTTCATACACCTTGTCATACTTGAATTTTTCTTCCTTGGTGTAAACAGCCACGTTTCTTTTGTCAATGCTCCAGTCAAAGTCATCATGTGCAGTCTGCACATGCACAGGTGCTTTTGTTGTCGCTGTAGGCTCGGCAGTAGCAGTCGCCACTTCCGGAGTCTCCTGTGCTTCAGCGTTTGAGTTAACAATATTGTTTTCAGACATAATAATAAAACCCCGAAGATTTTTAATTCGGGGTAGCAAAGCTACAAAAAAAATTCTCATTTTTTCAGGCCTTTTTCGGCCTTCTGCCGTCACACAGACCCGCAAGCTTTCCGGCGGTTAGCCCTCCTTTTCGCCTTCCGGCCCGATAACTCCCTTCCAAACCTCTCCTATCACTTTCTGAAGGGTCCAATGATGCCCAAACGGATCCTCCAGCGTTCCCTGCCGGTAGCCGTATTCGTGGCTTTTCATGGGCTTTAAGACCCGGGCGCCTGCCGCTACCGCCCTGTCCATCAACGCGTCCGGATCGTCCACAAAAACCCCCACTATCACCGTAGTCCCGCCGAAAGCCTCCGGCCCCCGTTCCACAGTTCCCGGCATCTCTTGGTGGAGATGAAAAATGGCCCCTTGCAGCGAAAGCTCAGCCACGTGTATGCTGCCATCCTCATTTTTCACGATCAGCTGCTCCTCTGCCCCAAAAGCCTTCTTATAGAATTCCACGGCCGGAGCGACCGCCTTCAACGATAACTCGGGAGCGAAATAAGTTGCATTATTTGTTTTCATGATCAAGGTTTTCCCAAAGTTATCGGATCCACCCCATTTCCATCCACCCCGTTTCCATCCGCCCCGTTTTCACGCTCCGCATTCGCATGCGCCACACTCGCACGTGCCGCGATCGTATCGGCCGCGATCCACCCACTGGTCCACGCATGCTGAAAATTGAACCCCCCGGTGATCCCGTCGACATCGAGTATCTCCCCCGCGAAAAAGAGGCCGGGTACCTTCCGGCTCTCCATGGTCGGGGCATCGACCTCCGACAGCTTCACCCCGCCAGCCGTCACGAATTCCTCTTTAAAGGTCGTTTTCCCCTCTATGGTGAAGGTCCCTGCGCATAACAGGCTGACTAGCCGGTGCATCGCTTTGGCCGGCAAATCTGCCCGGCGGACGTCTCCGGCGATATCTGCCTGCGCCAGCCAATAATCCCACAACCGCTGAGGCAGGCCAAAAGGATTACCGCTGCCTACCTGCCGGCTTCCCCCCTCCTGCCGCAGTTCCTGCAACCGCTCCCGGGCCTGCTGCTCGGAATAGGCCGGTATCCAGTTCACCTGGATGCCGAACCGGTAGCCCCCTGCCGCCAGTTCCCTGCTGCCCCAGGCAGACAGTCGAAGGATCACCGGCCCACTGAACCCCCAGTGGGTGATCAGCAATGGCCCCTTTTCCACTAGCCGGCTTCCGGTGATCTTTACCTGCACCTCTGGCACCGAAACCCCCATCAGCTGGGTGATCGGGTCGCCTTTCATATTGAACGTAAAGAGCGATGGCACAGGCTCTTCTATAGAATGCCCCAGCCCTCGTATCCAGTCGAACATCCCTGATTTAGGATAGCCGCCACACGCAACACACACATAATCAGCCTCTAAGAACCGACCATCCGCCAATTCCACCCGAAATCGCGCCCCCTCCGTCGCAGCCCTCCCAGCGCCAATCCGCTCAACCCCCCCGGTCCCGGCCGCCCCTTCGCCCCCGCCGAAGGCCGGCCCGTCCACCCCTTTCACCTCCGCCTGTAGCCGGATTTCCACCCCATACCGGTTCACCTCCTTCATCAGGCAATCGATAATAGTCTGCGAAGTGTTCGTCACCGGGAACATACGGCCATCTTCCTCCGTCTTCAACTCAACGCCCCGCTCCCGAAACCAATCGATCGTATCTGTCGTGAACCATCGGTAAAAGGCCTTCCTCACAAAATGGCCGCCCCGCGGATATCGCCTGGCCATATCCGTGATATCATAACAGGCATGCGTCACATTACAGCGCCCGCCTCCGCTGACCTTTACTTTACTGAGTAATTTGCCCGTCTTTTCCAGTACGGTAACATTCAGCCCGGGATGCCGGCGCGCCGCATTCACCGCGCAAAAGATGCCGGCAGCGCCGCCGCCGATGACAATAAGATGTTGGGAAGATGGAGGGATCATTGCGACAATACAGTGTCCCCTGTGACCAGGTGTGGATTGGCTTTTTCCGCCGCTTCTATGATACTATAGTCCGACAGGATGTCGGCCTTGTTCTTCCGGATGGCCACGTCATGCTCGAAATGGACGGAGGGCCGGTGATCGAATGTCCGCACGGTCCAGCCATCACTTTCCGTATAAACCTCCCGCCGGCCGAGATTGATCATCGGCTCGATGGCCAGGACCAGGCCTTCCTTCAGCTTGGCGCCACTTCCGCGACGACCGTAATTGGGCACCTGCGGGTCTTCATGCAGATGCCTGCCAAGTCCGTGCCCCACCAGTTCCCGCACCACGCCATAGCCGTATTTCCTTTCCGTATGCTCCTGGATGGCATAGGAGATATCGCCCACCCTGCCGCCGGCAACGGCCTTCTCGATCCCCTTATAGAGGGATTCCTTCGTCACCCGGATCAGTTGCATGATCTCCGGACCAGGGTCCCCGATGGCAAAGGTATAAGCGTGGTCCCCGTGATACCCTTTTTTGATCACCCCGATATCGATGGAGACGATATCCCCTTCCCGCAACGCCTGCCCATTGGGGAAGCCATGCACGACCACGTCATTGACCGACGTACACGAGGCAAAAGGATACCCCCGGTAGTTCAGGAAGGAAGGAATGGCGCCGTTATCCCGGATAAAATCGGCAATCAGCTTATCCAGTTCTAATGTCGTCATCCCGGGCTGCAGCACTTTGGCCACTTCCGTCAGCGTTTTGCTGACCAGCAGGGCGCTGTCCCTCATCAATTCGATTTCCGCGGGCGTCTTATAGTGAATCATGGATTTATATTATCAAAAAAACCTGTCAGAAGCTATCTCCTAACAGGTTAAGGTATAAAAAAGTTCAGGTCTATCGGATACGTCGTCTAGATCACTGCATTGGATACCGAGGACTGGCGCCCCTGGATCCTCCCGCTCTTCATGAGGCCATCGTACTGGCGCATCAGCAGCTGGGTTTCGATCTGTTGCAACGAATCCAGGATAACGCCCACCATGATCAGCAGCGAGGTACCACCGAAGAAAGAGGCAAAACCCTGGGTAATACCCAAACGTTGAGCGAATCCCGGCAATATACCCACCACAGCCAGTAGGAAAGCGCCCGGCAGAGTGATCTTGTCCATCACGGAACCAATATAGTCGGCCGTCGGCTGGCCCGGCTTGACGCCAGGGATGAAGCCATTGTTGCGCTTCAGGTCGTCGGCGATTTGTTTGGGATTGAAAATAAGAGCAGTGTACAGGAAGGTGAACCCGATAACGATCGCGCCGTAAATGATCATATGAATGAAGTCACGGGGATCAGAAAAGAGACGGGCTATACCTTTCGTCGAGTCGAAGCTCGAAAAGATGGTCGGCAGGAACATGATCGCCTGCGCGAAGATGATCGGCATGACACCTGCGCTGTTGACTTTCAACGGCAGGAACTGGCGGGCGCCGCCAAACTGACGGTTGCCAACGATCTGCTTGGCATAGTTGACCGGCACCTTGCGTACACCCTGGATCAGGACAATGAGCCCCATGATGATGGCTACCATCACAGCGAGTTCGATGACGAAGATCAGGATGCCGCCGCTGCCCATGGCAACCTTGGCATTCCATTCCTGGGAGAACGAACGCGGCAGGCGGGCGAGGATACCGATCATGATGATCAGCGAAGTACCGTTGCCCAGACCTTTATCGGTTATCTTTTCACCCAGCCACATGACGAACAGTGTACCTGCCGTCAGCACGATGGGAGTGGTCAGCCAGAAATAAGTACTGAAAGAGTCCAGAACGGCGTCTTTACCCAGGTTCCTGAGGTAGGTCACATAGGCATAAGCCTGAACGAAGGTGACGATCACCGTCAGGTACCTGGTCCACTGGTTGATCTTTTTCTGCCCGCTGGCTCCTTCCTTCTGCACCTTCTGCATTTGCGGGATCAGGATCGTCATCAGCTGCATGAAGATGGAGGCAGAGATGTATGGCATGATACCCAGGGCCAGGATACTGGCCTGCGAGAAAGCGCCGCCGGAAAAGGCGTCGATCAATCCGAGCGCTCCGCTCTTGGCGTTGCCGCTCAGCGCACTCAGCTTGTTCGGATCGATACCCGGTAAAACGATATAGGTACCCAACCGGTAAACGAATATTAGTGAAATGGTTACGACGATCTTGCTTTTAAGATCCTCGATGCTCCATATATTTCGTAGTGTCTGTAAGAATTTCTTCACGGGAACAACGTCATTTTTGATGATACAGAAAAACAACAAAGACGCATCGTAAGACGCGTCCGTGCAAGTTACATAAAAATTACTTCAGAATCTCTATTGTTCCGCCGGCCCCTTCGATCGCAGCCTTGGCCTTTTCGCTCACTGCATTCACCTTGAAGGCGATCTTGGCCTTCAACTCCCCGTTGCCCAGGATCTTGACCAGCGAAGTCTGGCTGATTAACCCGTTGATATACAGATTTTCGGGAGTAAATTCAGTCAATCCGTACTTTTCTACCAGTTGGTCGATCTGTCCCAGGTTGAACACTTTGTATTCTACCCGGTGGATGTTGTTGAACCCGCGCTTAGGGATACGGCGCTGGATGGGCATCTGGCCACCCTCATGGGCCATTTTACGCTGATAACCAGCGCGGCTCTGTCCACCCTTGTTACCTTTGGTGGAAGTGCCACCCTTACCGCTGGCTTCACCGCGGCCTAAACGTTTTTCCTTATGCGTTGCGCCTTTAGCAGGCCTGATCGTGTGTAAGTTCATTTTTTTGATTTTTACTCAACGGGGAATCTCCCCTCGCGATGCACCTTAGCCGCAGCCTTGCCAGCCCGCCAAAAGCGCGTGAATGAATTATTTTACTTCCTCGACTTTCACCAGGTGTTCCACCGTGCGGACCATACCCAGGATCTGCGGAGTCGCTTCCACCTCTTTGGTGGCATTCATCTTTTTCAGGCCCAGTGCCAGCAACGTCAGCTTCTGACGCTCCGGTCTGTCGATGCCGCTCTTAACTTGCGTGATCTTGATCTTTGCCATAATAATAAATTCTATCCGTTGAAAACTTTCTTTAATGAGATTTGACGCGTGCGGGACACATTGATAGGCTCACGCAGCATCGCCAAAGCCTTGAATGTAGCCTTGACCACGTTGTGCGGATTGGCAGACCCCAGCGACTTGGCCAGTACGTCCGTTACCCCGGCGCTCTCAAGCACGGCGCGCATCGATCCTCCGGCGATCACACCGGTACCATGAGCAGCCGGTTTGATCAATACCTTGGCAGCTCCTTCCTTGGCTAGCTGATCATGAGGAATGGTGCCATGCATGACCGGAACCTTGATCAGGTTCTTCTTCGCATCCTCGATTCCTTTCGTGATCGCTTCCTGTACTTCCTTAGCCTTTCCGAGTCCATGACCTACCACGCCGCTCTCGTTTCCGACAACCACTAACGCAGAGAAGCTGAATGCCCGGCCGCCTTTCGTCGTCTTGACCACGCGGTTGATAGCAACCACCTTCTCTTTCAGTTCCAGGTCTCCGGCTTTAACCCTGTTTAAGATTACTTTTGACATTGTATGGATTTACGAATACTTTACAAAATACTTTACTTGTATAAATCCGGGGCCACCCGGTTTTAAAATGGCAGTCCGCTTAAAACAGCAGTCCGCCTTCCCGTGCGCCTTCCGCTACAGCCTTCACCCGGCCGTGGTACAGATAGCCGCTGCGGTCGAAAGTCACATCCTTCAGCCCCAGCTCAGTGGCCTTCCGCGCGATGACGGCGCCCACCAGCTTGCTCTTCTCTACTTTCGTTCCCTTCTGCGCCGCAATGTCTTTTTCCCTCGAGCTGGCAGCAGCCAGTGTCTTGCCGGTCTCGTCGTCGATCAGCTGCGCATAAATTTCGGTATTGCTCCGGAACACTGACAGCCTGGGCTTTTGCGTCGTACCGCTGATCTTCCTGCGGACACGGAACTTGATCTTTTGTCTTCTGATTTCTTTCGTGATCATATGCTTTATTTTATGACCCTTGTTTCAGGCTGTTGAATCCAACAGTGCAACCCTCAGCAAGGATCCCTTACTCAAATTATTTACCAGCAGCCTTACCAGCTTTCTTCCGTACGATCTCACCCATATAGCGTATCCCTTTCCCCTTATACGGCTCAGGCTTACGCAGACCGCGGATCTTGGCGGCTACCGCCCCGATCAGTTGCTTGTCAACCCCTTCCAGGGTGATCTTCGGATTTTCTCCCTTGTTCTGCTCCGTTGCGATCTTCAGTTCCTTGGGGATCTCGAAAATAATATTGTGCGAGTAGCCCAGCGCCAAATCCAGCAGGTTACCCTGGTTGGAAGCCTTGAAACCTACCCCGATCAGTTCGAGCTGTCTTTTATACCCTTCCGTCACTCCCTTTACCATGTTGAAGACCAATGCACGGTACAGACCATGCAACGCACGATGCCGGATCTGGTCCGTAGGCCGCGTAAAGTAGACATGGTCATCCTTGACCTCTACCGTGATATCGCGATCGATGGACTGCTTCAATTCGCCTTTCGGCCCTTTTACGGTCAGGAGATTATGTTCGCCTACCGTTACAGTTACTCCTTTGGGAAGGGTCACCGGCTGTTTACCTATACGAGACATGATTCGTTAATTTTAAATATTCGTGTTTACGCTACCGGCCGGTCAGCCTGTATAGGACGGGCTTAATGTACCGGCAGCAAATATGTTTAAGAGTCCGTCATTCGGGACCCGACAAATAACCCGACAACTAATAGACGTAGCACAGCACCTCGCCACCGACATTCTGCACCTTGGCTTCCTTGTCCGTCATGACTCCCTTGGAAGTAGAAATGATCGCTACTCCCAGGCCATTCTTCACCCGCTTGAACTCAATAGGGCTGGAATACTGGCGAAGACCCGGACGGCTGACCCTTTCCAGGGACTTGATAGCCGGCTCTTTCGTAGCCGGGTCATACTTCAACGCGATCTTGATCACGCCCTGTTTGGTATCGTCCTCGAACTTATATTTCAGGATATACCCCTTGTCATACAGGATCTCCGTCATCCGCTTTTTCAGATTGGACGCCGGGATCTCCACGATCCGGTGATTCGCCATCTGCGCATTCCGGATTCTTGTCAGATAATCTGCTATTGGATCAGTAACCATTGTTTATTAACTATTAAATGATGTCAAAAAAAATTTACAATGCGATATCCAATGATATCATTCCTCCTCAGCCCTCGGCCTTTTTATCGGCCTGCCGGCTCTTTATCGGTCCGGCCCCGGTTCTCTCGTCGGCTCCGGGTCCTCTCGTCGGCTCGGGCCTTCGCGTTTACCAGCTGGCCTTCCTGACCCCCGGGATCTTACCCTGCAGTGCCATATCCCGGAACATATTCCTGGAGATACCGAAGTATCGGATATATCCACGGGGACGGCCGGTCAGCTGACAACGGTTGTGCAGCCTCACGGGTGACGCATTCCTGGGCAACAGGTCAAGCGCCTTATAATCTCCGGCAGCTTTCAGTGCGGCACGCTTCTCGGCATACTTGGCCGATAATGCTTCCCTTTTCCTTTGTCTTGCCTTTACAGACTCTTTAGCCATGTTATATAGTCGTTTAAAGTTTTAATCTTTCTTTACACCACGGAAAGGCATGCCCAGCTCTTTCAGGAGCTCGAATGCTTCCTCATTCGTACCGGCAGTCGTTACGAAAGTGATGTCCATACCGGTGATCTTGTTCACCTTATCGATATCCACCTCAGGGAAGATGATCTGCTCGGTGATACCCAGCGTATAGTTGCCACGGCCATCGAAGGATTTCTCATTGATACCTTTGAAATCCCTTACCCGGGGCAGCGCCGTAGATACCAGGCGGTCCAGGAATTCGAACATTTTCACGCCACGCAACGTCACCCGGGCGCCGATCGGCATGTTCTTACGCAGCTTGAAATTCGAGATATCCTTCTTCGACTGCGTCGTCACAGCCTTCTGGCCGGTGATCATCGTCAACTCATCTACCGCAACTTCCACCAGCTTCTTATCGGTGACGGCGCCGTTGACACCTCGGTTGATGCAGATCTTCTCCAGCTTCGGCGCCTGCATGATGCTGCCGTAACCGAATTTCTTCATAAGGGCAGGTACAACTTCCTTCTTGTACTTTTCTGCCAGACGCGGAGCGTATTTTGTGCTACTCATTTGATGACCTCCCCTGATTTTTTAGCGATGCGAACTAATTTTCCATCCTCCCTGCTGCGCGTTACCTTGGTAGCGCCTCCGCTCTTGGCATCCCACAACAAGATGTTCGAGATATGGATCGGAGCTTCCTTCTTGATGATACCACCCTTGGTATTCTGTGCGGAAGGCTTGGTGTGCTTGGTCACGATATTCACCCCTTCAACAAGGACTTTCGCCTCGTCAGGATAAACTTCCAGGACTTTCCGGGCCTTTTTCGGGTCCTTATCGTCGCCGGTGATCACAACCACGTTGTCACCTTTCTTGATATTAAACTTGGGTTTGAACCTGTTACTCATTTTATTTGACTTTACCCGCCTGCGGCGGAAATTAGCAAAAAGTTTTACAGCACTTCCGGCGCCAGGGAGATAATCTTCATATATCCCTTGTCACGCAATTCCCTGGCGACAGGTCCGAAAATACGGGTACCGCGCGGCTCGTCAGAGGCATTCAGCAATACAACAGCATTATCGTCGAACCTGATATAGCTGCCATCCTTGCGACGTAATTTTTTCTTGGTCCGGACAATCACCGCCTTGGCCACAGTGCCCTTCTTGATGCCACCCGAAGGCAATGCATCCTTCACCGTTACGACAATCTTGTCCCCGATGCCGGCGTAATCCTGTCCGCTGTTACCCAATACACGGATAACTAACACTTCCTTGGCGCCGCTGTTATCAGCTACATTTAACCTGCTTTCTTGCTGAATCATTTTATTAGCTTTTAAGTCCACCCGCCTCCCGGCGGATGAAAAGTATAAGTATAATAGTACTACTGCGTTATTTCGCCTTCTCTACCACCTCTACCAGGCGCCAGCGCTTCGTTTTGCTCAGCGGACGGCTCTCCATGATCCTCACGACATCACCGACCGTGCACTCGTTCTTCTCATCATGAGCGTGGAAGCTGGAAGTCTTCTTTACAAACTTCCCGTAGATCGGGTGCTTCACCTTCCTTTCAACAGAGACGGTGATGGTCTTATTCATCTTGTTGCTCTGTACCACCCCGATCCTTGTTTTACGCAAATTTCTTTCAACCATTGTTTTAGCTTTTTGCTTTCTTTATTGTTCGATTACTGATCAGCCCCCTATTCTCCTGATCATCCTTTAACGGCTTCGGCTTTTTGTGCAACCTTTTGAGCCAGCACGGTCTTCAACCGGGCAACATCCTTCCGGAGGTCACGGATGCTCATCGGATTTTCCAGCGGTGAAATAGCATGCGCAAATTCCAACTTCTTCAGGCGCAGCTCATCTTCCTGGATCCTCGCTTTCAGGTCCGTCGCATTCAGGTCCTTCAGGCTGTTGACAAAATCGATTCTCTTTAACATCGTATATCTTTTTTACTGTTCTTGTTGTTGTTTTCCGCTGCCCTTAGGAAACAGCGACGTCCCGGCGGACAATGAACTTCGTCTTCACCGGCAGCTTCTGCGCAGCCAGTTCCAGCGCTTCCTTGGCCACGGCCATAGACACCCCGTCCGCTTCGAACAGGATACGTCCCGGCTCGATCACCGCCGCCCAATATTCGGGGTTACCCTTACCCTTACCCATTCTCACTTCCAACGGCTTCTTGGTGATAGGCTTGTCGGGGAAAACACGAATCCAGACATTCCCTTCCCTCTTCATAGCACGGGTCAGGGCCTGACGGGCAGCTTCCAGCTGGCGATTCGTCAGCCAGATCGCTTCCAACGATTTCAAAGCATACGAACCAAAAGCGATGGTGTCTCCTCTTTTCGCCGTCTCACGGATGCGACCTTTCTGTGCTTTCCTATGCTTGCTTCTTTTGGGTTGTAACATCTTGAATTATTTTCTGATTATCTCGTAAATGTTTTTTTCAAATGCCTCTTCTATCGGCGACCACCGCCACCACCACTTGGCCTTCTGTCTCCGCCGCCGGCACCGCCCCTGCGATCACCACCACCGCCACCACCACCTGGCCTTCTGTCTCCGCTACGCTCACCACCGCCCCTGCGGTCGTCCCGATGATCCCTGTGATGACCATGATCGCCATCCCTTCTGTCCCGGCGATCGCTCAGGCCGCCTTCTTTCCCGCCGACAAAGTTGGGGTTCAGATCCCTCTTCGCCAGCACCTCGCCCTTACAGATCCAAACCTTGATGCCGATCTTACCATAGACGGTCAGCGCAAACACATTGGCATAGTCGATATCCATCCGCAGCGTGTGCAGCGGAGTCCTTCCCTGCTTGATCTCTTCCGTACGGGCAATTTCAGCACCACCCAGACGGCCGGCTACCTTTATCTTGATCCCTTCGGCGCCCATCCGCAGGGCCGAGGCGATCGCCATCTTGATGGCACGTTTGTAGTTGATACGGTTCTCGATCTGACGGGCAATCGTGTCGCCTACGATATTCGCATCCAGCTCAGGACGGCGGATCTCCAGGATATTGATCTGGACGTCGTCCTTGCCGGTCAGTTTCTTCAACTCTTCCTTGATACGGTCTACTTCACCACCACCTTTACCTATGATGATGCCCGGCTTGGAAGTATGGATCGTCACGATCAGCTTGTTCAGCGTACGCTCGATAACGATCTTGGCAATCCCACCCTTATTGATACGGGCATTAAGGTAGGTCCTGATCTTGTTGTCCTCGATCAGCTTGGTAGCATAGTCTTTTTTGCTGCCATACCAGTTGGATTCCCAACCGCGGATGATCCCTAACCTGGCCCCAATAGGATTCGTTTTCTGACCCATATTTATAATTAAATAAGTTTTATCAATTGGTTTTTTCTTCGACGGCTTTTTTCGATGCGGCTTTTTTCGTTGCGGCTGTTTTCGTAAACGCTGCTTTCGACTTCTTCTCTTCCACAACCTTTACATCAACGATGATCGTTACGTGATTGCTGCGCTTGCGAACACGATATCCACGACCCTGAGGAGCCGGGCGCATCCGCTTCAACGTCCTTCCGCCATCCACGAACACCGTCTTCACCACCAGTGACGCATCCGCCGCACTCTGGCCTTCGTTCTTCTGCTCCCAGTTCTTTACCGCAGACCACAACAGCTTGTGCAACGGCGTGGAAGAATGTTGCGGGTGATGTTCCAGCAAAGCAAGGGCTTTCTCAACATGCATACCGCGGATCTCATCAGCCAGTAAGCGCATCTTACGGGGCGATGTCGGGTAATTTCTCAATTTAGCTACTGCTTCCATTATTTCGATTTTAGGACCAAAGTCCGCGTTAGGCTATCTTTTTACTTGAATGTCCTTTAAAGTTGCGGGTAGGCGCGAACTCACCCAGCTTATGCCCCACCATGAACTCCGTCACATACACCGGGATGAACTTGTTGCCATTGTGCACAGCCAGGGTATGACCCACGAAATCCGGAGTGATAGTCGACCGGCGGCTCCAGGTCTTGATCACACCCTTCTTAGCTGTCCCTTCATTGATGGACAGGATCTTCTCTTCCAGGTTGAAGTCTACGTAAGGACCTTTTTTAATTGAACGACCCATAGTTGATTGTTAAATTATTTCGCTAATTTTTTACCGTTTTTCCGTTGGATGATCAGCTTGTCGCTGCTCTTACCCTTCTGACGGGTCTTCAGGCCACGGGAATATTGACCATTCCTGCTCCTCGGCTGACCACCGGAAGCCTTACCTTCACCACCACCCATCGGGTGATCAACCGGGTTCATCGCTACACCGCGGACCCTCGGGCGGATACCCCTCCAGACATTGCGGCCGGCCTTACCCATGCTCTGCAATGAATGGTCACTGTTGGATACAACTCCTACAGTAGCATAACAGTTGACCAGCACCTTCCGCAATTCGCCGGAAGGCATCTTCAGAACGGCATATTTTTCTTCCTTATTGGTCAGCTGAGCGGAAGTACCGGCGCTACGTACCAACTTTCCACCCTGACCAGGCTGCATTTCAATGTTGTGGACATTCGTACCCAGCGGCATGAACTTCAGCTGAAGCGCATTGCCCAACTCAGGAACTACATTGTCACCGGACTGAACAGTGCCGCCGACCTGCAGACCCTGGGGAGCCAGGATATATCTTTTCTCACCATCTACATAGTTCAGCAGGGCAATAAAAGCCGTACGGTAAGGATCGTATTCGATAGAAGCAACGATGCCTTGGATATTCTTCTTGTTGCGCTTGAAATCGATGACCCGGTACATCTTCTTGTGACCACCACCCCTGTAACGCATTGCCCTTCTGCCCTGCGAATTACGACCCGCAGTCGATTTCACTTTTTCCAGCAAAGACTTTTCCGGCGTATCAGTAGTGATCTCCGCATAGGCGTTCCCGACCCTCCAACGTGTACCGGCAGTAATCGGTTTGTACTTTTTCAGTGCCATTGTTCTTCTCTTTTAAAGGCGGACTTATCGGCTCCGCCAGCCATTATCAATTAAATTAATAATTTAAATACTTGCGTACAGATCGATCGTCTCCCCTTCCGCTACCGTCACCATCGCCTTCTTGTAAGCAGGCTTGCGACCCTGAACATAACCGGCCTTCGTAAAGCGGGTCTTGTTCTTGCCCGGTACGACTGATGTATTCACATCCACTACCGTCACTCCGTAGAAATCTTCCACGGCCTTCTTGATCTCCAGCTTGTTGGCCTTGCGGTCCACGCGGAAGGCATACCGCCTCAGCTTATCCTGCTGGGAGTTCGCCTTTTCGGTCAGTATCGGTTTTACTAAAACTGCAGAGAGTTTCATATCTCTTAAATATTTTTTCTGTTATTCAATCGCTTAATTAAGCCTTTACTTCTTCACCCGCTTCATCCGCGAAAACCTTCGCAGCCGTTTCCGACAACAAGAGCACCTGGGCATTAACGATATCGTAGGTATTGATATCCGCCAGCAAAGTACCTTCTACTGCCGGCACATTACGCAGGCTCAGGAACAGGTTCTCGCTGTCATCCGGCATGACGAACAATACCTTCTTGCCATGTACATTCAGGCTCTTCAGGGTATCGGTCAACTGCCTGGTCTTCGGCGCCTCCATCTTGATATCCTCGATAACGACGATAGCATTGTCCTTAGCCTTATGCGCCAGGGCCGACATCTTGGCCAGGTCCTTCACCTTGCGGTTCAGCTTGAAATCATAGTCACGGGGTTTCGGTCCGAAGATCGTACCACCACCTTTATACAAAGGGTTACGCAGGTTACCCTTACGGCTGCCGCCCGTACCCTTCTGACGATGCAGTTTCTTGCTGGAACCTTTTACTTCCAAACGCGTCTTCACTTTGTGCGTACCCTGCCGCTGCGCAGCCAGGTATTGCTTGACGGCCAGGTAGATTACGTGGTCATTCGGCTCGATACCGAAGATCCCTTCCGGCAATTCCACCGTCCGGCCCGTCTTCTTTCCTTCTATATTTAAAACGTCTGCTTGCATGATCATTCATTTTTGCGCGGCCCGCTCGGTCCGCTGGGTTACTTCTTATTGCTGAACTAAGACAATGGAACCAATATGACCGGGCACCGATCCGCTCACCAGGATATAGTTCTTATCGGTGAAGATTTTGACAACCTTCAGGCTCTTCACCTTCACACGGTCGCCACCCATCCGGCCCGCCATGCGAACACCCTTCATGACACGGGATGCATCGGAAGAGTTACCCAGAGAACCCGGAGCACGCTGACGATCATGCTGACCGTGAGACTGCTCGCCCACACCATGAAAGCCATGACGCTTAACCACACCCTGAAAACCCTTACCTTTCGTAGTGCCGATGACTTCGACTTTCTCACCTTCTTTGAAGATGTCTACGGTAATGGATTCACCTAATGCTTTTGCTATGGAATAATCACGAAACTCTTTAACGAACTGCTTGGGAGAAGTGCCGGATTTGGCGAAGTGATTCTTTTGTGCGGAAGTAGTGTGCTTGTCTTTCTTGTCTCCGAATGCTAACTGAAGGGAAGTGTAACCATCTGTCTCCTTCGTCTTGACCTGCGTAACGACACATGGACCTGCCTCTATGATCGTGACGGCGGTTTGTTTGCCGTCAGGACTGAAGACGCTGGTCATCCCGATTTTTTTACCAATAATACCTTTCATTTCTTTTTAGTTTATACCATCGGGTATGAGACAGAGCGTAGACATACTGCTTATATTCCGGCCCTGGTAACGGCCCTTTGTGCAGCATCGATCTACTACTTCAATCCCTGTTTGCAGCCGACCTTTTCTTTTCGTCCTTCATCGTCCGTCTTGTACGGATTCCGAAAGCCAGAAGTACCGGCAGTAAACAAACCCTGAATGGCTTGTTCATATTTATCTCCCCGACTCCATCCACAATCTTTGTGCGACGCCCGGGGCTGACTTACAATTTTTACCCGCTCTCCTACCGGTTTTCACCTGTAGGTCCGGGCCAATCCAGCGCTATTTTATCCCGCCGCGAAATCATCACGACGGAAGTTTATAGATGGATGGAAAAGAACTAGGCCTTGATCTCAACATCCACGCCGGAAGGCAGATCCAGCTTGGACAACGCATCTACCGTCCTCGAAGAAGAAGTGTAGATGTCCAACAGGCGCTTGTGCGTATGCAGTTGGAACTGCTCACGGGCCTTCTTGTTGACGTGCGGCGAACGCAATACCGTGAAAATCTTCTTACGCGTAGGCAAAGGAATAGGACCCGTTACCACAGCGCCGGTACTACGGACCGTTTTAACGATCTTTTCTGCGGATTTATCCACCAGATTGTGATCGTATGACTGTAATTTGATTCTGATTCGTTGAGACATAAGCCAAATCCCATTTTTCGAATGGGGATGCAAAAGTATGCATTAGTTCAGCATCGACCAAAAATTTGGCCTATTTTCTTTCGATTTTCCGTCATCTTTCCCATAGAACACCACCGATCTACCCTCACCGGCGCCCCACGGCCCCCACCCTCACCGCCCCCCGCCCGGACAATGCTGCCGCAAATAATCCGTATACAGCGTCGCCAGGTGCAACCTCGTCCCATCCCCCTCAAAAATACCATGCGACCTGTTCGGGTACGACATGAACTGGAACAGCTTATTATACTTGATCAGCGCATTCAGCAACCGCTCCGCATTCTGGTAATGCACATTATCATCGCCCGTCCCGTGGATATACAAGAGATTGCCCCTCAGGTTCTTAGCATAGGTGATCGGAGAGCCCGCCAGAAAATCCTCCTCGTTTTCCTGCGGCAGGCCCATATATCGCTCCTGGTATAGGTTGTCATAGCTCAGCTGATTCCCGACCGCCGCAATCGCAATCCCGGTCTTATAGATCTCCGGGTATTGGAACAGCAGGTTCAACGTGCTGGACCCGCCGCCGCTCCAACCCCATACCGCTATCCGGCTGCTGTCCACAAATGGCCATTTCAGGATTTCCCTGGCCGCCATCGCCTGATCATGAATATTCAACCTGCCGATCTCCCGGTAGATAGATTTCCGCCAGGTCCTGCCCTTCAGCGCGGGCGTCCCCCTGTTCTCCACGCTCATGTAGATATACCCGTCTTTGGCCATATCCCCGGTATACAGGAAATCATAGCCCGTACCATATTCGTCCGTCACGGTCTGAGCCGCCGGCTCCCCATAGACGTAGAAAACCACAGGATACTTCTTCGTGCTGTCAAACGGTACCGGCTTCACCATCCAGCCGTCCATGTCAACCCCATCCTGCGTCCTAACCCGGAAAAACTCGACTTTTTTCCGCGGCTGCTCTCCGCTTTGGCCATCAGCCGCCGCCGATGCCAGCTTCTTGTGCTCCGGCAGGTTTACCCATTCCTGCTTTTCAGGCATATTGGCATTACTGTAGGTGTGCAACGCATATCTTCCCGCCGGGCAAATATCATACTCATGTGTTCCCGTCTCGTCAGCCGGCGTCATCTTTTCCAGCTTGCCCTTCCCATCCATTTTTACCCGGTACAGGTATAGCTGGGTCGCATTCTCAGGCGAGGCCATAAAATAAACATAACCGCTCTTTTCATCCACCAGCTTGATGCGGGTAATATCGTAGTTGCCCTTCGTGATCAAAGTCTCCTTCTTCCCGTCGCGGCTCACCAGGTAAATATGGCGCCAGCCGTCCTTTTCCGTTACCCACAGGAATGCCGACCCTCCTTTGACCCAATCCCAGCCGGCAATCACCCCATCCTGCCAGAAGCCCTTGCATTCGATATAGGCACTGTCGGTTTCATCATACAACGGCGCGGTCCTGCCCGTGGCGATATCGCTCAGCAATAGCTTGCTCTCATTCTGCTTGCGGTTCAGCTGTTGCAGGATCAGCTCGCTCGAATTGTCCGCCCATTCCATCCGGGGAAGATAAGTCTCCCGTGGATCTCCGGGCACATCCATCCAACGGTTGGCGCCCGTCGACACATCGATCACCCCGATCTTGTAAGGCGAAGGCGATTCCCCCGCTACCGGGTACTCCACCGGCACGATATAGGGATACGTCGAATCCGTCGTATTCAACATGAGATAATCCTTTACCTGGTTGGCATCGATCTGCCAATAGGCGATATGCCGCCCATCCGGGCTCCACCTGAACCCGTCCCGGCATTCCAGCTCTTCTTCGTACACCCAGTCGAAAGTCCCGTTGATCAGCTTGCGGGTGCCGTTTGTAGAGGTCAGACAGCGGGGATCTCCCCCCGCTAAGTCTTCGACATAAATATTATGCTCGCTGACATACGCTACTTTAGTGCCGTCAGGGGAGAATTTGGCGAACTGCAGCGACGCCACCGGCCTGCTCTTCCCCATCTGCCTGAGTTGCCCGCTTGACAAATCCAGCACCCAGTAATCGCCCCGCGTATCATACCTCCATACCCGCCGGGCATTCGTATAAATCAACACCTTCTGCCCGTCATCCGAAAAGGCGAAGCTCCTTATCGACAGCGGCGCCGTACTTCCGGCCGGCCTCAGCAGCTCCCGGGCGACAACAACAGTCTCCTTGTCACTGGGTATGTCGACCCGGACAATACCGCCTGACTTAGCCTCGTAATAGGCATTCCCGTCCTTGAACCATTTTAGTAGAGTCGAACCCGGCTGGGCTTCGAGCCCGCCTCCGGCAAAAATGAAAAGCACCAAAATCAACCGGAACAACATAACCTGACGGGACAAAGCCATAGTCGATATTTTTTTAGAGGCGGAAAGTACGAATTGCGACAAAAAATGTCCGAAAAATATTTTTTGTCGCAATTCCATTATATCGGCGGCAAAAAATCAGCAGTGTAAGAAACAAGCACCCATAAGAAAGCCCGGCATCACTGCCGGGCTCCTCTAACAATTTTATGGTTTTCACCATTAGCGCCTGCCCCAATGGCCGCCATACCACCTGTCACCTCTTCTTCCGTCGTGTCCCCAATGACCGCCATACCAGATCCAGCCTGGATTCGGAGGAAGGGACCAATGACCGCCGACATTTACATAAGCGCCGCCACGCCAAACCCAGTCTTCGTCAATCCAGACGTGACGGGGGCTCGGAGCGACAGGCCTTGCGATAGGATGCCATGCCGGACGAACATTAACATAGATCTGGGCGCTGGCCTTGATGGATCCTGCACCGATGATCAACATAACGAGAAATGCCAGTTTTACCATTTTAGATTTACTCACGCTCATAATGGATTTTTTAGAGGTGTTCGTGATTGCTTCGCAATTCATAAATTGGTTTTTAAGTTAAAACATTGGATGGCCCTTAATCATTAAAGTTAAAAGCTTTCAATGCTTTTTAACGATTCTTTTTTGCGTAAAGTATTTAATCCCCATCCAAAAATAAAAAAAGCCCTGCCATCAGACAGAGCTTATTTTAATCCTATTTTAATGAAATTTTAATCTTGAAACGCGACCAAAAATTCCCTTGTCTGCACCATCGGCCTGCGGCCTAAAATTAAGCATTCACCTTCTTCCCCTTCACTTTGGCGATCACTTCCTCGGCAATATTGTTCGGTGCCGGAGCATAGTGAGAAAATTCCATCGTAGAAGTGGCACGGCCCGAGCTCATGCTACGGAGTTCAGTCACATACCCGAACATTTCTTTCAACGGCACCTTCGCCTTGATGACCTGCAGGTTGTTCCTGCTGTCCATCCCTTCCAGGATACCACGACGGCGGTTAAGGTCGCCTGTTACATCACCCATATATTGGTCGGGCGTCAGCACTTCCACTTTCATGATAGGCTCCAGCAGGATCGGCTTGGCTTTCCGGCCAGCTTCCCGGTACCCGCTTTTGGCGCATAATTCGAAGCTCATCGCATCGGAATCCACATCGTGGTAGCTGCCGTCGAATACCCGCACCTTCATATTGGTCATCGGATAACCGGCCAGTACACCTGTGGTCATGCAGGATTCAAAACCCTTCGAAATCGCTGGGATAAACTCCTTGGGGATTGAACCGCCGAAGATATCGTTCACGAACTGAAAATGTTTGCCTTCGTTTTCCTTCAGCCATTCTTCCTCGGCAGGCCCGATCTCGAACTGGATGTCGGCAAACTTACCCCGGCCACCGGTCTGCTTCTTCAGTACTTCACGGTGCAATACGGAGGTATTGAACGCTTCCTTGTAAGCCACCTGGGGAGCACCCTGGTTGACTTCCACTTTGAATTCGCGACGCATCCGGTCGATGATGATTTCCAGGTGCAGTTCGCCCATCCCGCGGAGGATGGTCTGCCCGGTCTCTTCATCCGTATTGACGCGCAGGGTGGGATCTTCTTCCACCAGCTTGGAAATGGCTATGCCCATTTTATCGACGTCGACCTGCGTCTTAGGCTCGACCGCGATGGCGATCACCGGCTCGGGAATGAACATATTTTCCAGCGTGATCGGATGATCTTCGTCACACAGCGTATCTCCTGTCTTGATTTCCTTAAATCCTACTGCTGCCCCGATATCTCCCGCTTCAATAAAGTCGATCGGGTTCTGTTTGTTGGCGAACATCTTCATGATCCGGCTGATCCGCTCTTTCTTGCCGCTGCGGACGTTCAATACATAGCTGCCCGCGTCGAGGTGACCACTATAGCACCGGAAGAACGCCAGACGACCTACGAAGGGGTCAGTCATGATCTTAAAGGCCAGTGCTGCAAAGGGTTCCTTAGCATTCGCCTTCCGATAGATCGTTTCGCCGGTATTGGGATCGATCCCAGCCGTATCCTCGATGTCCAGCGGCGAAGGCAGGTAGCGGCACACCGCATCCAGGGCCGTCTGCACGCCCTTGTTCTTGAAAGAAGAACCGCACATCATCGGCACGATGCTCAGGTCCACCGTAGCCTTACGGATGGCTTCGTGCATCTCGTCTTCAGTGATGCTGTTGGGATCTACGAAGAATTTCTCCAGCAGGGTATCGTCATATTCGGCGACCGCTTCTACCAGCTTGGCTCTCCATTCCAATGACTCTTCAATCATATCATCGGGGACAGGGATCTCGTCGAAAGTCATCCCTTCCGTCTCCATATGCCAGATGACACCCTTCATCTTGATCAGGTCAACTACCCCTATAAAATCATCTTCCGCACCGATCGGCAGCTGAAGGGGAACGGCTTTCGCGCCCAGCATGTCCTTCACCTGCTGAACCACCATCAGGAAGTCAGCGCCGGAACGGTCCATCTTGTTCACGAAGCCGATACGCGGCACCTTGTACCGGTTGGCCTGACGCCATACCGTTTCCGATTGAGGCTCCACGCCGTCTACAGCGGAGAAGAGGGCTATCAGCCCGTCCAGTACGCGCATCGAACGCTCTACCTCAACGGTAAAGTCCACGTGGCCCGGAGTATCGATAATGTTGAAATAGTATTTTTTTGTATTGGCATCCACCTTACCCTTGTCGGTAGGAAAATTCCACTGGCAGCTTACCGCAGCAGAGGTGATCGTAATACCCCTCTCCTTCTCCTGCTCCATCCAGTCCGTGGTGGCTGCACCATCATGCACCTCCCCGATTTTGTGAATCATCCCCGTATAACGTAAAATCCGCTCCGTAGTAGTGGTTTTACCGGCATCTATATGAGCCGCAATACCGAAGTTTCTTTGAAATTTTAAGTCTGCCATTGTTATTTATTAATGAGTGCGCAAAGGTAACTAAAATTATCCATGCAAACCGCACGAAAAGCCCGTTTTCAAATCGAGTAGGAGGCGCAGGATTAGTTCCTGCGCCGTCCCCTCACACCACCGTACGTACGGGTCCGTATACGGCGGTTTGTCAGAATAGTTTCCCCTGGTGTTCCGTTTTCCAGTAGTAGTA